>ERZ1673696.426-NODE-426-length-46465-cov-5.760483_pt1 | contig 46465 bp, 45 predicted proteins | sample MGYA00580226_ERZ1673696 | MGnify/ENA primary metagenome ERZ1673696 (study PRJEB41218, sample SAMN15661743) | gut metagenome | host: Homo sapiens | place: Canada: London | collected 2015-08-20/2019-03-30 | study: EMG produced TPA metagenomics assembly of... | reverse complement strand
CTCAACAAAACGCCTGAAATCAGAGCCTTCAATCAAAAAATCAAAACGGGAATCTTCAAAGGCAACTTCACGCCGGATGTGAGCCAACGGGTACTGCTTTTGTAAGAACTCCGCCGCCGCCCAATTCGGTGCCTGCGAATCTATATTTACAAGCCGCCCCTGCTTGTTCACAGCAACAATATCCCACGCAGTTTTTCTATTTTCGCCCCCGGCTGCCGCGGCATAGATCTCCGTACCAGGTACAAGCAGTTCACCCAGCCGCCCGGTGTTTTTTACATGGCAAAGCTGCGTTTGTCCGCAAAACTCTGCCCAGGCAGTAAAACGATTCGGGCGTGAAAGAAAAATTCCCTTTTCGATCCCACGATATTTCACAGTTTCTCTAACAGCGGCGGAAGCTCACACAGCTGCGTAATCTCATAGTCCGCTTTTATATCCGCACGGCCCGGTTTTTTTGCCCGATTAAACCAGCAGGTACGGATCCCCGCACGGATGCCTCCTTGTATATCCGAAGTAAGACTGTCGCCGATGATAATAGCAGTTTCAGGAGCAAAATCCGGAACCTGTGCAAAACAGCGCATAAAAAATTCACGGGCGGGCTTATCAAACCCTACACGCTGCGATATAAATATGGCCTGAAAATATTTTGCAATTCCCGCGCTTTCAATGCGGCTGTCCTGTACCTCAGCATTTCCGTTCGATACCAAATAAAGTGCATATTTAGGTGCCAGTGCATCCAAAAGTGCGGGAGCGCCGTCAATAAAATAATGGCCCTGCGCCAAAAAACCTTTATACATGGCATTGGCCAATTCCGCATCCCGGGCGATGCCCAGTTCATCAAACAGCAAGGAAAATCTTCTTATAAGGATCTCCGGCCGTGTCAGTTTTCCCTGCTCCAGCAGTTTCCATTGCGCATCATTAATCTGGCTGTATCGTGCAATCGTTTCTTCTTTCGGTACAATTTCCAACTTAAGCAGCGTTTCTTTCAGTGCTCTGGCCTCGGCTTTATGAAAATCCAGCAGAGTATCATCCAGATCCAGCCAGACCGTCTGTATCATTCGCTCTGCCCCCATTCCTGCATAAATGCATAAAGCTTATCCGGGAAATTCACCGTCATGCCTTCAGGGGCAAGAGGATATACTCTTTGCATAAGTCCTTCATCCGTTACCCCCCAAAGCCTTACGCCAAGACCGTTTTCCTGTGCGAGAGCCACATCCTCAGGCGTAACAAGCGCCGCCTGCGGACAGATTTGGTTTCCGCTGATCGTCTTTAAGCGGGAGATGGCTTCCGGGGTTATCTTGTGCAGCAGCCAGGAAAGCCTGATATTCCTGTCGATCCTGCGCATCTCCTCCAATGCTTCAAAACAAAAAGAAGAGACAAAGACTTTATCCGTTGCGTGATATTTTTGGATGGTTTCCAAAGTTTCTTTTTCTATTCCCTTTACCTTCAGCTCAATCGCAAACGTCAAGTCAAGGTGGAAATATTTTTGGGCAAACTCTTCAAACAAAACGATTTTTTCCCCTTTGTACTTTTCATCGAACCAGCTGCCGAAATCCATAGCGAGCAGATCTTCATAGGTATGCTCTGCAAGCTTTCCGGTACCGCTGGAACGACCGTCAAGCGCTTCATTATGAAAGAGGACGATCCTGCCGTCTTTGGTTTTCTGCAAATCGGTTTCTATTCCATTTGCCTTCATGGCAAGACCTAAATCAAACGCTGCCATCGTGCTGTCCGGTGCATAGGCCGAAGCTCCTCTATGCGCGTAATTTACAAACATACGTCTTTCCCCCAAATGTTTTAAAAAGAAAATCAGGCACGGGTGAAAACGCCGTGCCCAAGTCTGCGCGTTTAATTTTTACGCTCTGCCCCCATAAAGCATAAACCGATCGTCCCCGGTCCGCAGTGCGTGCCTACCACAGGGCCTACAAAATCGATACGCAGGGTACCGATCTTATGCTTTTCCTGCAGCATATCCGCAAGCAGGCGCGCATCTTCAATAGCATCGGCATGAAGAATCGATACCACGCCCTCTTCGGGGTTTTGGGCCAAAGCATCAAACGCATCGGCCAAAGCCCTCAGCGCACGCTTTCTTCCCTTAACTTTTTGACTTACAATCAGTTTGCCTTCCCGGTTTACGGTAAGCACAGGCTTCAGATCCAGCAATGTACCCATCGTGGCCGCAGCGGCCGAAAGTCTTGCTCCCCTTTTTAAATGGTTTAAATCGTCAACTGTAAACCAAGCCTGGGAATGCTGGCGGTTTTCCTCCACCCAGCTTTTGACCGCGTCAATATCTGCGCCCTCTTTCCAAAGCTGTGCTGCCTTCAGCACTAAAATGCCCGCGCCCATGGAAATAGAAAGCGTATTCACCACCTCAAACCGCCGCTGAGGAAATTCCTCTAAAAGCGCCTGGCGTGCCTTTTCCAGAAATTGATGGGTACTGGACAGTGCCTCGGAAAAAGAGATCATCAAAATATCTTTTCCCTGCTCCAAACAAGGTCTGAAGGCATCGCTATAGTTCTGCTCATTCAATCCCTGCGTCTGGGGCATTTCCCCCTTGCGCACGCGGTCAAAAAACGCTTTAAAGTCCGTTTCCCTGCCCAAATCATAGAGATACTCCCTGCCGCCTATGGTATACGGCATGCGAATCACACCCAAACCCAGCTCCTCAGCCCATTCAAAAGGGATTTCTGAGTTGGTATCGCAAAACAGCTGATACATATCATTACCTCCGCATAAAAATATATAAAATATAAATCCGCCTTTATTATACATTTATTTTTCTTTTCCCACAAGCTGATTTTTACTTTTTACTACAGGCAAGCATATGCGGCAAAAAAAACAAATATCGCAAAAAAATATCAACAGTTTTGCAAAAAAGCATAAAACAGTGCTGTTTTCGGATGTTTTTGGTTTGACAAAACCTAGTTATCCCTATATAATTCTATTATATTGTGGATAACTTTTGCCGAAAACAAAAAATTTCTCTTTCGGCAAGGCAGAGCTGTATGTATAAAATCTAACCGCGTGCCGCTGCAAAAACAGGCGCGCAGGCTCTTATTAAACGGAGTATCAATATGCTGACAAAAGAATGGAAAAATTTAAAAAACGGGTCGGATATCCGCGGTATTGCCGTGGCAAGCCGAAACAGCCCTATTACCCTGACGAACGAAGCCGTCAAACGTATTGCCGCTGCGTTCGGATTTTGGGTATGTGAAAAGACCGGCAAAAATCCCGAACAAATAAAAATCGCCGTAGGAAACGATTCCCGCCTTTCGGCACCCCGTTTAAAAGCAGCGGTACTCTCTGCCCTTACCGAAACGGGTTTTTGCTGCATCGACTGCGGTCTGATGAGTACGCCGGCTATGTTCATGACCTGTGTGGTTCCCGTGCTGGACTGTGACGCCTCGATTCAGCTTACCGCCAGTCACCTTCCCTACGACCGCAACGGGATGAAATTCTTTACCAAAACCGGGGGCTTAGAGGAAACCGATATCGAAGTTTTGCTGGAATATGCCCAGGAGGGATGCCGCTGTCCTGATAAACCGGGAAGCTGCCGGACCTTTGACTTTTTATCCCTCTATGCCGAAATGCTGGTCAACAAAGTACGCAACGGTGTAAATTCCGCTAAAAATTTTAAGCAGCCGCTCAAAGGATTTAAAATTGTAGTAGACGCCGGCAATGGTGCCGGTGGCTTTTATGTGGAAAAAGTATTGAAGCCTTTAGGCGCCGATACCTCCGGCAGCCAATTTTTAGAACCGGACGGCCGGTTTCCCAATCATATCCCCAACCCTGAAAATGCTGAAGCTATGGCTGCCGTCACATCGGCAGTAAAGCAAAGCGGTGCCGATATCGGCCTGATTTTTGATACCGATGTGGACCGCGCAGGTGCTGTGGATTCCAAAGGCAAGGGAATCAACCGCAACCGCCTGATCGCGCTGATTTCTGCCATTCTGCTTGAAGAACGAAAACCGGCTGTAATTGTAACCGATTCCATCACCTCCACCGGGTTGAAAAAATTTATTGAAAATCACGGCGGAATGCACCGCCGCTTTAAACGCGGTTATAAAAATGTAATCAATGAAGCGATCCGCCTGAATCAGGCCGGACAATACTGTCCCCTGGCCATTGAGACCAGCGGCCATGCGGCGCTAAAGGAAAATTATTTTCTTGACGACGGTGCCTATTTGGTAACAAAGCTGTTAATTAAAATGGCGCAGCTGCGGGAAGAAGGCAAAAAACTGGATGATCTCCTTTTAGGTCTGGAAGAGCCTGCCGAAAGCGAAGAATTCAGAATGAGTATCGATCGGGAAGATTTTAAAACCTACGGACAGGCCGTAATCGACCGTCTGACGGAATTTGCCGCCGGTACACCGGGCTGGAATCTTGCGCCGGATAACTATGAGGGGGTGCGAGTCTCCTTTGATAAACAAAGCGGCGATGGCTGGCTGCTGCTCAGGCTTTCCCTGCATGAGCCGCTGATGCCGTTAAATATCGAAAGCAATACGCCCGGCGGTGCGAGGACCATCGCACGAAAGCTGTATCCGCTGCTGTATCGCTACAAATACCTGGATACTTCTTCCTTAAAAGAATATTTAAGTTAAAAAAACAAAGGGCGAAGATTCGCCCTTTGCAGTTTTCTATGCGCAAAAGAAAGGAATTTGTTATGCCTTCCTGCTGTTTTACCGGGCACAGAAGAATCTCTGCCGAACAAAAACGCCTGCTGATCAAAAAATTAGACAAGCTGCTGGATACGCTTTCCGCCCGCGGTATAAACCATTATATCTGCGGGGGCGCGCTCGGTTTTGATACTCTGGCCGCTCAGGTGGTTCTGCAAAAAAAGCGGCTGGATCCCGCCATTACCTTAACGCTGGCACTGCCGTGCAAAGATCAGTGTGCCGCATGGACACCCCGACAAAAGCGGGAATATCAAACGATTCTCCGTGCCGCCGACGAAACAATTTATTTAAGCGAACGCTATCTGCCCGGCTGCATGCACGCACGCGATACCTTTATGGTAGACCATGCCAATATCTTAATAGCACATTACCGGGGTACGCCCGGCGGTACGCAGTATACTTACCTGTATGCCGAAAAAAAAGGACTGGAAATCATCAATCTGTAGCAAACGCATAAATTTTTTCAGTACAACCGGGCAATGCTTTTACGAATTTTACGGCACAGCCTAAAATACATTCGGATTTTCGAAATTCGTTTTTATACTTTTTCTACTTTAATTAAATTGGTATTCCCCGAAACACCGTTGGTCATTCCTCCGGTAATTACGATCGCATCGTCCTTTTTTAAGCAAAAATTCTCTTTTGCCAAACGCTTGGCAGTATAAAACAGCACATCCGTAGAATCATATTCTTCGCACATGACCGGCAATACCCCCCAGGAAAGTGCCAGCTTCCGCCAGGTTTTTTCATCAATAGTAAGCCCTAAAATATCCACCGGTGAACGGAATCGGGAAACCATGCGCACCGTATTGCCCGAAAGAGAGCATACGGCTATCACCTTGGCACCGATATCGATCGCCATGCCGCAGGTAGCATGGGAGATTGCGTCTACCGTATTGCGGATCTGGAATTCCGTGGTAATAAATCGCTTTTTATAATTGATATTCTTCTCGGTCTGTTCGGCGATACGGGCCATCGTCTGCACAGTCAATACCGGATATTTTCCGGCAGCAGTCTCGCCCGAAAGCATGATCGCGCTGGTGCCGTCATACACAGCATTGGCCACATCTGAGATCTCCGCACGGGTAGGCCGTGCATTGTAGATCATGGATTCCAGCATTTCCGTAGCAGTAATCACACGCTTCCCCAACAGACGGCACTTGGTAATCAAATGCTTTTGAATGGCAGGAAGCTCTTCAAAGGGGATTTCTACCCCCATATCTCCCCGGCCGATCATAATACCATCGCACTCACGGCAGATATCCTCAATATTATCCACACCCGAACGGTTTTCTATTTTGGCGATCAATTCAATGCCCTTTGCGTTATGAAGCTCCAAAAATTCCTTGATATCCAGAAGGTCCTGCTTAAGAGAGACAAACGAACAGGCGATAAAATCCACATCGTTTTCAATACCAAAGAGAATGTCCTCTTTATCCTGCTGGCTGAGATAGACCTGCCGCAGCACTTTATTGGGAAAACTCATGCTCTTTCTATCCGAAAGTTCCCCACCCACGGTTACAGTGCATACCGCCTCTGTCTGTGTCAGATTCTTTACTTCAAAAGCCATCAGCCCGTTATTGAGCAAAATCGTATCCCCGGGGGCAAGATCTTCAATCAGCCCTTTATAATTTACCGAAACGCGCTCCGCATTTCCCTGAACGTCCTCCGTAGTAAAGGCAAAGGTATCCCCGGTCTTCAAGGTCACCTTACCGCCTTCAAAAGTCTTGATGCGGTATTCCGGGCCCTTCGTATCCAGCATGATAGCAATAGGCATTTTCAGTTTTTGGCGCACTTTTTTGATCAAATCGATTTTTTGCTTATGCTCTTCATGGGTGCCGTGGGAAAAATTCAGCCGTGCCACATTCATGCCGGCAAGGCACATCTGGGTCAAGGTCTCCTCGTCACCGCAGGCGGGACCGATCGTACATACAATTTTTGTTTTTCTCATAAACGCTCCTTCTTTCAGCGGCAACACTCCGCCCATCTTTATTATTCTCTTATCATGAATATTAGTATTATAATTATAAAACCGCATTGCAATTTTCACAAGTAAAATGTTCGTAAAAACCGCAACGAAAAAACATAAAAATAGCTGCCGGTCCCAGCCTTTAAAGGAAAAGCAAAAACCCGGTTGTTTTTTTGTTTTTTCTATGATAGAATGTCAGTAGAATCTGATATTGGAGTCTTTTCCGGAGGTTAATACAATGAGTTACAGAATTGATAAAAAAGACCGGTGGCAGGCCAAATGGATCTTTAGCGATAACACTTTTCTTTCTTCTGCCGAAAATATTACGCAAATCGAAGGCGCCAAATGGATATGGCCGCGCACCTATGCCCGTGTCCATATGCGCCGCAGCTTTACCGTTGACGCTCCGTCTGCGGCTCGGGCGCATTTTTTATGCGACAATATTTTTGATCTGTACATTAACAAAAGGCTTGTATGCCAAGAGGTAAAAGAATTCAACGGCAGCGTGGCAGCGTTTTTACAGCCAGGGGAAAATACAATTGCCGTACGTTCCTACCAAACGGCCGATACCGGTTTTTTTACTTCCGCCTTCTGCGGAAAAATTGAGATTGACTGCGGCGAAAAAACCGTAAGCATCGTTACCGACGAACACTGGAAATGTTATTTTACGGCCGATTTCTGGAGCAATGAAGAGCCTGCAGAGTGGATGGACGGTCTCTGCCGGGAAAATGAACTGAAATGGTGTGACATTCATCCCCGCCTGATGAAACGCTCGCTTTATATGCGAAAGAACTTCCTCCTGGAAAAACCCGTAAAAAAAGCAGAGTTATGCGTCAGCACCGCAGGCGAAGCCGAATTGTACATCAACGGCCGGCGCACCGATCAGGACATTCTCCCGCAGGGAATATGTGAAAAATACAAAGAATTCCGCCGTATAGAAGTGACACCGCTTTTACGGCAGGGTTCCAACGCAATCGGGGCAATTACCGGCAACGGCTGGCTTAACAGTGAATCACACAGCGAGGTGTTCATGAACCGCAATATGCTGCTGGCCGAGCTCACTGTCACCTTTGAGGACGGAACCCAGCAAATACTGGGTACGGATCAAACCTGGCGTCTTGCTTTTTCTCCCCTAACTGACAACGATATCCAGCTCGGCGAGCGCTATGATGCAACCTTAGAGCAGCCCGGCTGGAATTTACCGGATTTTGACGATACTGCCTGGGCTTGTGCCGCACAGGAAGAGCCAACCATAGAATCGCGCCCCTACGTAGAACGCAATTACCCGGGCATTCAAATCACAAAGCTGCTAAAGCCCTTTAGCTGCACCACGCTAAAGGATAAAGTATATCTGTTTGATTTCGGCGTAAACTGCGGCGGACGGTACAGAATCGTCTTGCGCAATACCGAAAAGGGTCAGAAGATCAAAATCAATTTCTGCGAAAGGCTGACGCCGGAAGGAGATTTTCAGACCATCGTTTACGGGCCGGTGTTCTACCAGGCCGACAGCTTCCCCGGCGGAAAATCCGCCGCGTGCTTAAAGAATTACGACGTATATACCTGCCGCGGCGGACTGGAAGAGATCTATGAACCGCATTTTGCCTTCAGCGGGTTCCGATATCTCTATGTGGAGGGCTGCACCTCCAAAGCACAGATCGGCGATATCTTTTTAACAGTCATGCACAATGCCGTCAAAAAAACCGGAGAAATCGAAAGCGGATATTCCCCCATCAACCAGCTTTCCAACATCGTAGAGCGGGCATTTTTGAGTAATCTTTTCAACGGCCCGATGGATTGTCCTACGCGGGAAAAGAATTTCTGGACCGGAGATACGCAGATTTTTATTGCCACCGCCTGCTGGTATGCTGATTGCTCCCAGCTCCTGGCCCGATGGACGGACGCCGGCAGAAAAATGTGCCCCAATGTATACGGCTGGGGAGATGAAACCTATATTGTACCTTGGACGCTGTACCGGTTTTACCGGGATAAGGAAATTCTGCGCGCCTGCTACGGAGAAATTCTTTCCCTGGCACGCTACCGCTGTGAAACCGCAGGGAACTACGGCCTGCCGGAAAATCCGCTTTCTCCGTTTAACGATCACCTTTCTCCCTATGGGCATAATCTTCCGCCGGAATTTTTCGCCTCGGCTTTTTACTGCTATATGCTCAAAATCACCGCCCAAATTGCGGAAATCTTAGAGGATTTTAAAACCGCGGACGAATTTCATCAAAAGCTGCAGCCCGCCATTGATGAATTCAACCGCCGATATTATATTACAGAAGAAGAGGATTATTCTCCGCATCTGCAATCTGCACTGGTATTTGCACTGGCTTTCGGCCTGGCGCCCGCGGGCAAAGAAAAAGCCCTGGCTGCAAAACTGAACGAAGCCATTCTTGCCTGCGGACATTTGGATACAGGCTACGGCAGCACACGTTACTTAATGAACGTATTATGTGATTACGGCTATCTTGACACTGCATTTATGCTGCTGGACCGCACGGACTTCCCCTCCTGGCGTTATATTTTAAATACCGGTGCTACTACTATGACCGAAAGTTGGAACGGCATGGCCAGCAGCGACGGATCCAGCAGTATGAATCATTTTGCCTTAGGCTCAGTCGTAGGCTGGATGTTTGAGTATTTAGGCGGTATTCGCTTTGAACGGTCATCACCCGGATTTCGGCATATCGTATTGCAGCCGTGTTTTCTGCCGCAGATAGGTTCCTTCCGTGCACGATATGATTCTGTAAGCGGTCCGATTTCCGTAAGCTGGAAATTTGAAGGAAAAAAAGCGATCTATTGTTTTGAGACAGAACAAAACATAACACTGTTCTTACCCGACGGTGTTTCCCGGGATTTTCCCGCAGGCAAACACCAGGTCACTGTGGATAACATATAAACATACTTCCGCTTAGCCCCCCGCAACAGCAGGGGGTTTTCCTTTATAAAAAATTTTTAGGATGCCAACGGCCTCAATGCTTCTAAAGTCTTTTTTCCGTTTTTCAGGATTCCTATTTAAAATCCATACAGCATTTTCCCGCATCATGGAAAAATTTATTTCTGCGGACAGCAGCCGCAACACCGCCCACCTTTTTTAAGAATCGCCGGGAAACGAGCTTTTTCCATGGGCAAGTAAAAAATCTCTTGCCGCACGAACTGCCGCTGTAAGATACCGCGCTTTATGCCAATACAGCCGAACCGTACGCATAACCGGCATCCCTTCCAATGGAACAAGCACTGCATTTTCATCAAATAATCCCTGCCAGGACCGCTGCGGAGCGAACGTAATTCCCAATCCTTCTGAAACACAGCGGCGGATTAAAAACGGATCATCGCTGATCAGTGCAGCACACGGAGAAAATCCGCAGGCATGACATGCCGCTGACACCTCTTGATTAATACTGCTCCCCGGCGGCGTAAGAAGAAACCGTTCCCGTTCCAAATCCTTTAAAGCCACCTGTTTCTTCTGCGCCAATCGATGCATTCGCGGCACCGCCAATACAAAATTCTCCGTAAAAAGCACCTGATTTTCCAGTTCTTCCTCCGGCGGCTGAGCAGAAATACAAAGATCAAACGCAAAAGGCTGGTTTGCATATAAGCTATGACAAAGCGAAAAGCGGATCTCCGGATATTTCCGCCAAAATGGCAAAAGGCACTGCGCGGCCCAATTCCGATCACTGAGTACCAGCAAACGCACCTCTCCCCCCGGAACAGCTGTCTCCTCCACCTGCAGACGCGCATCCTCCAACGCTTCCAGCGCTCTCTCAGTCTGTTTAAGAAATGCCTTTCCCTTATCGTTTAAATACACACGGTTACCGACTCTGTCAAACAACCGTACTCCCAGTTCCGACTCCAAACGCGCGACTGCAACCGATATTGCCGATTGCGGCACATGATACCTCTCCGCCGTACGGGTCATGCTCTGCAGCCGGGCTGCCGTACAAAAATATTTTAATTGTAAAAGCTCCATATAAACACCTTTATAATATATTTTATTATATAATTATACTATAATATCATATATTTTACAATATCTTTCTTTTATGCTATGCTGATAAAAAGGAGGCGACTATAATGGCCGAGCTTTTGGAAGCACTGATGGTGATCAGCTTTGGTATTTCCTGGCCGATAAACATCATAAAATCCTATACCAGCCAAAGTACGAAGGGAAAAAGTCTTTTATTTGTACTATTTATTCTGTTCGGTTATGTCTGCGGCATACTCTCTAAACTGCTCAGCGGAAAATTCACGTACGTCTTTGCGTTTTATGTGCTGAATTTCTTAATGGTGCTGGCAGATCTGTTTCTGTATTTCCGCAACAAACGGTTCGATAAACAAAGGGAGAAAAGCCAATGATCTATCGTGAAATCACATACCGGGAAGAATTTTCCAAAAACTGCCGTCTTGATTTATATCTGCCTGACGGCGGCTCTCCCTGCCCGCTGCTTGTATACTTTCATGGCGGCGGTCTTACTGCGGGCAGTAAAAACAATCAAGCGGAAAGTTCCCTCTGTCAAGCTTTAAACATAAAGAATATTGCTGTAGCCTCCGCCGATTACCGGCTTTTCCCCGATGCTCGTTTTCCCGGCTATATAGAAGACTGTGCGGCCGCCGCAGCATGGATGCATAAATACGGCCGAAAATACGGTAATTTTACAAACTTCTATATAGGAGGGTCCTCCGCCGGTGCTTACTTAAGCATGATGCTGTGTTTTAATAAAAAATATTTCACTGATGCCGGAATGGATCCTGCTCAGATCAGCGGATTTATCTTTGACGCCGGACAGCCTACTACTCATTTTCATGTACTTTCCGAACGCGGACTGGACAGCCGCCGGCTATGGATCGATGATGCAGCACCGCTGTACTACATTGACCGAGAATTTTCCAAAGAAAAACTTCCCCATCTGCTGCTGATCGCTGCCGACCACGACATGCCAGGACGGTTAGAGCAAAACTCGGCGCTGTATGCCGCCCTGCTCCAATTCGGATATCCTCCCCAAAAGCTTGCCCTGCATATTATGAAAGGCTGCCGGCACTGTGATTATTTCAGCAGTGAAGAATACCAGCAGCTGCTGGCAGAATTTATCCGATAACATAAACGGCCGTCTGCTAAACGCAGACGGCCGTTTGCATTAATTATTAAGAATACACGGACATCAATCTCTGTTATCGATCACACGCTTGGTCTTTTTTTCGCTTCTGGGCAAAGTCCCTAACGGAGTAATCTCTGTTTGAACCGTAATGCCGATCTTTGTTTTAAATAAACTCTGAACCTCTGTGCGCAGCCGTTCAGCATCTGCTCCGCTTTCAGCTTCAGCAGAAAGAATGCAGTGGTCCCGGCCCTGCAAATGTTCTATCGTCAGCCGATATTCACTGGAAACACCCGCAATACTGCTGAGCAGCTCCTCAATTTGACTGGGAAAGATATTGACGCCCTTTACTTTAATCATATCATCCGTGCGCCCCATGATCGTATCCAGGCGCGGATATCGGCTTCCGCAGGCACATCGGCCGGGCAGAATTCGAGAAAGGTCATGGGTGCGATAGCGTAAAAGCGGCGCACCTTCCTTCTGTAAAGTAGTGATAACAATTTCACCGATCTCTCCATCGGGCAGCACTTTTCCGGTCACGGGATCTACGATCTCAATATAGACATAATCATCCCAATAATGGATACCGCTGTTTTCTCCGCAGCTGATACCGATCCCCGGGCCATAGATCTCCGTAAGGCCGTAAATATCATAAAGCTGTATTCCCAGTTCCTGCGAAATACGGCGGCGCATTTTTTCACCCCAACGTTCAGAACCGATAATACCTTTTTTTAAAGAGATCTGATCTTTCAGCCCGCGGCGGGCAATCTCTTCAGCCAGCAGCAGAGCATAGGAAGACGTAGCGCAAAGTACGGTTGTGTGCAGATCAATCATCATCTGCAGCTGTTTTTCCGTATTTCCCGGCCCCATAGGAACGGCCATCGCCCCCAAACGCTCCGCACCGGCCTGGAAGCCGATTCCTGCCGTCCACAGCCCGTATCCGGGTGTGATCTGCACCCGATCGGCTGCCGTTACTCCCGCCATGGCATAACAGCGGCTGAATTGAACAGCCCAATCATCCACATCCTTTTTGGTATAAGGAATGACTACCGGCGTGCCCGTAGTACCGGAAGAGGAATGAATCCGTACGATCTGCTCCTGCGGTACGGCCATAAGCCCCAGGGGATAAGCGTCGCGCAGATCCCCCTTCCAAGTAAAGGGAAGCTTTTCAAAATCTTCGGCGGTTTGTATATCGCCGGGTTCAATTCCCTCCAGCTTCTTTTTATAAAAACCGTCGATTTTCTTCAGCCCGGCGATCTGTTTTTGAATCTGCGCAAGCTGTTCTTCTTTCATCTTCATTTTATTTCCTTTCCGCAAACCATCGCGATTGCTTTACAATTGACGCGGTGGAACTTTTCCGGCAATTTCTGCTTGATTGCCTCGGCCAGCTCTTCGGGAGTGATTTCAATACAGCCGGTTTCCGCAGCAGCTGCTAAAAGAGCAATATTCAGCACCTTAGCCGAGCCGCATCGCCGGCAGATTTCCTCACCGTCGACAATACGCAGATTCTTTACCTGTTCCTTTAAATACTCCAGCATTTTTTCGCCGTCATATTCCTTTGTCGCCAGCATGGAAGTCACCGGCTTTACCGCTTTTCGGTTCACAATCACCGTACCGTTCTCCTTTAAATAGGGCAAACAGCGTACCGCCTCGGCCGGCTCAAAACCAATGATGATATCCGCCTTTTTTTTGGGTATCATAGGTGAAAACACCTGATCGCCCGCACGCACATGGCTAACCACACAACCGCCGCGCTGCGCCATGCCGATCGTTTCAGCCGTCTTTACCGAAAGGCCCTTTTCCATAGAAGCCAGCGCGATCAGTTTGGAGGCTAAAACCGTTCCCTGGCCGCCTACACCGCACAACAGACAGTTAAACATTCCTTTCTTCCCCCTCCTGAATCGCCAATACCGGGCAGATCTGGGCGCAGAGCGAACAGCCAAAGCAAAGATCCGCCTCAATTTTTACGCCGTTTTTATCCGTACTGATGGCCGGACAGCCTAACTCCCGTATACATTTTTTGCAGTTGATGCATTTATTTTGATCAATTTCAAACAGCCGCCTGCGTTTTTCCACTGCAATACAGGGCGCTTTAAAAATAATGGCTTTTACCCCTTTTTCTTGGGCAGCACGGCGAACCGTCTGCACCGCTTTTTCATGATCAAACGGATCCACGGTCTCTACAAAGTCCACTCCCACTGCCTGCAGAACCGCCGGTATACTGACGGCCCTTGTCCTTTCCCCTTTTACCGTGTACCCGGTACCGGGGTGGGGCTGATGCCCCGTCATCGCGGTAGTGGAATTATCCAGAACAACCACAATAATATCGGTTTGATTATATACGGCATTAATAATACCCGTAATACCGGAGGCAAAAAACGTGGAATCACCGATAAACGAAAAATGCACGCCGTCGGGCTCTATGATATGCAGTCCCTGTGCAATAGTGATATCCGCACCCATACAAAGGCAGGTATCCACCATATCCAACGGCATAGCATTGCCCAGAGTATAACAACCGATATCTCCGGCAAACACGGCCTTTTCTCCCTGCATAGCTTTCTTTACCGCATAGAAGGATGCCCGGTGCGGACAACCCGCGCAAAGTACCGGGGGACGTACAGGCAGTTCCGGCAGTGTCTGTTTCTCTTCCCCTGCCTGTTTGTCCGGCTCCAAAAACGGAATCAGCGCCTGTTTGACGCTCTCCGTGCTGTTTTCCCCTGCAGGCTGGATATTCCCCGTCAGCTTTCCCTTTACGTCAACAGCAAGATGTTCTCTTCCGATCAGCAGCAGCAGTTCTTTTTCCAAAACCGGCTCCAGTTCTTCCACCGCCAGCACCTCATCCAGTCCATTCATAAAAGAGAGCGCAAGTTTCTGCGGAAACGGATACGGGGTTGAAATTTTCAGGATCGGCACCTCTTTACCCATTTCCCGCAGCGCTTCCTTTACGTACATATAGCTGATGCCGCCGGTAACAATTCCTTTCTTCCCTTTGCCGGTCTCTGTAAAGTTCCGCAAATATCCTGAAAAATCATCGCTTAAAACGGTATACCGCTGTTCCAATTTAATATGATTCAAATACGAGGTCCGTGGAAAAATGACCCACCGCGCAGTCTCTTTCACAAACCCTTCCGGTCTGCGCGGTTCAAACGAATCCTTTACCGTAACGGAGGCACAGCCGTGGCAAATACGTGTGGTAGGCCGGAACAGCACCGGCGTCTGATATTTTTCGGAATACGCAAAGGCCTCCTGAATCATCTCATACGCCTCCTGCGTTGAAGAAGGATCAAATACCGGCACCTTGGCAAAAGATGCAAACAACCGTGTATCCTGCTCCGTTTGAGAAGAAATTGGGCCGGGATCATCGGCTGCAACGATCACCATACCGCCCTTTACCCCTACATAGGCCAGGCTCATCAAAGGATCAGAGGCAACATTGAGCCCTACTTGCTTCATCGTTACTAACGTACGGGCGCCGGCATACGATGCACCGGCTGCCACTTCCAGCGCAGCTTTTTCATTCACAGACCACTGCGCATGAATATCCCCACGGGCCGCGGCCTCCAGAATCTCAGTCGAAGGTGTTCCGGGATAGCCCGCTGCCAAACAGATGCCCGCATGCAGCGCACCTAAAGCGATCGCCTCATTTCCCATCAAAAATCTCCGTGCCATGTGCTTTCCTCCTTAAAAACAAAAAAGTCCCGTCCCCTCTTGGGACAGGATCTTTCTTCCTGCGGTGCCACCCAAATTGATGCCATATCTCCGGCATCCGCTCATGCATACAAACCATACGCTCCGCCTTTTTACAGGTGCAGAACCTGTCGGTTATTAGCCGCCCTCCGGAATCCATTCCCCAAGCGATCCCCTGCTGCACTTTCACCCACGGCAGCTCTCTTTGAGGTTCTCTGCAAGGATACTCTTTTCCATCATCGGTTTTATGATATAAATTTTATATAATTGGATTATATCAGAGTCTAAAAATTCTGTCAATAAAAAACGACGGATACCCATCATTTTTGTTTTCCTTTTTCCACCAACAGTGCATTGCAGAAAAGCGCCCCGCATACAATGCGGCGCTTAAAATTCTGTCCACCGCTTCTTTTACAAAAATCAATATAAAGCAGCACGATTCGGCAATGTATCTTCGATAAAAAACATTGAAACCGCACAGAAAAAATGCTATAATATAATAAAAAAATTCTGATAGCAAAAAAGAGAGCCATCAAAAATGAACAGTAAATATTTTACTCTTTTAAAAGAATGGTGCGATGCTCTGCTTACACTGCAGCTGGATATGCCGCTAAAAGAGCTGAGCGGCGGAATAATCTGCCCGGCCTGTCATATGATACACGGGCGCTGCGCCGATGCCATCTATCCTTTGCTTTCCGTGGCAGAAGTTACCGGAGAACAAAAATACATCCGCGCCGCGCAAAAACTTTTTAACTGGACAGAAAACAATATGAGTTGTGAAAACGGTGCCGTAAAAAACGATATGCAGCTTCCTTGGCAGGGAATTACTGTTTTTTATGCCACAACACTGGCCGAAGCATTGCTCTATCACGGGCACCTGCTGGACGCCGCTATCAAAGAACGCTGGGCGGCCCGCTTAGAAAAAGCGCTTTCCTTTTTAATTCCTTTTATTGACACAATCAATACTGCGATCAACTACCGTGCGGCCATGTGCGGTCTTTTAGCGCTTGCCGCCAAACTTTTTCAAAAAGAGGTTTATCGGAAACAGGCAAAATTTTATGCGGATACTATGTATCCCTTCCTGGATCAAAGCGGTCTTTTATTCGGCGAAGCAAAGCAAAAAGTACCGGTTTCTGCCAAAGGCTGTCTTCCGGTAGATATCGGCTATAACGTTGAGGAATCACTTCCTTCGCTGATTTTATATGCAAAAGAATGTAATGACCAAAAAATGCAGCAAATTTTAAACAAAGTATTGGAAACACATCTTGACTTCGCCCTGCCCGACGGCGGATGGGATAACAGCTTCGGCATACGCAGTATAAAATGGACTTATTGGGGATCCCGTACCTCCGATGGCTGCCAAACGGCTTTTCCTGATATGGCAGATATGGATCCGCGCTTGGGCGAAATGGCTGAACGAAACTTTGAGCTTTACCGCCGCTGTACGCAAAACGGCCTTCTGTACGGCGGCCCAATGTACTGTACGGCAAACGAGCCGCCCTGTGTTCATCATACTTTTTGCCATGCAAAAGCCGTAGCACACTTGGTCGATACCAACTTTACCCCGCCGCAGTCCGTCGCCCTGCCTTTTGATTCCGGCAATAAAATCAAATATTATCCGCTCATGCAAGTGTATTTGCTCCGCCGGGGCGGTTTCCGGGCCACTATTTCCGCAAACGATTCCTATCACGGCGCAAATGACTATTCTTCAGGCGGTGCTTTAACGCTTTTGTGGCACGACAGCACCGGCCCTATTTTCGCAGCAAGCGCTCCGGACTACCGCCTTACAGAGCCAACGAACATGCAAATACTCCGCAACAACTGCTGCCTCTGCCAAACTCCGCGGCTTGAATATACTGAAAATAACATTACCTATACCAATATCCGAGACAAAAACGCCGTTATAAATCAAGAAGATCCTTTTACTTTCACAGCAAGAGGCCAATTTACCGATAAAGAAGACAACGTTTCCTGCGGCTATACAATTACCTATCATTTTGAAGAAAACGATCTTACCATAACCTGTACGGCAGAAAAAGACTGCGCCCTTTGGCTCCCTCTGATTGCTTCTTCTAAAGAAACCGTTCTGCCCGACAGTACCACAGTCACGGTAAAAAAAGCGCAGGCAACCATCTCCGTCAGTGCTCCTGAATTCTGCCTGAAGCCAGCAGAGCTGCGCACTTTCAATCCGATCGGCGGATTTCAAACCTATCCCGCTGTCATCAGGATACCAAAAGATCTTACCTGCCGCATCACACTGACAGTGACGCCCTTTATAAATATATAACCGGCTGCAAAATGCCCTACATTTTTGTTTCAGGAGATTTAAAATGCAGTATACAGAGATTCTTTCGTACGAAGACTTTCAAAAAAGTTATCCTCAATTTGCCCATCGAAACGCCGTTTCTTTAGAAGAAAACAACGGTAAGTTCTGTAAAGTCCTGCGGTTTAAAGATGTACTTCTGGGAACCTATGCGCTGCCGCAAAAAGAGGAGCCTGCCAAAAAATTAGTATTTGGTTATTTCTTAACGGCAGAAAAGCTTCTTCTGATTGGCCAGGCCGACTTTCTTCAAAAAACCATAGCGCACGTAGAAGAATATCTGGCCGACGCGCCAGATTCGCCTGCAAGAGCACTGTTTGAAGTATTTGAATTTTTTCTCAAGGATGATATTCTCTATTTACAGGAATATGAAACACAGCTGTCCGCCGTAGAAAACGAGCTGCTTCAAAATCACCATGCAGACTTTGACCGCAGGATGTTAAAAATACGCAAGCATCTTTCGGCACTGAGCTTATATTACCAGCAGCTTTCTGATATGGGCGACACTCTGTGCGCGCAGGCAGCCGAGGCCGACAATGAAAAGAACCGCCAGTTGTTCGATCTGTTCTGTTCAAAAGCAAAACGCTTGTTTTCCACTGTACAGATGCTCAAGGAATATTCCATGCAGCTGAAAGAACTGCATCAAACGCAGCTGGATATGAAACAAAATGAAACTATGAAAATTTTAACCATTGTAACCACGCTGTTTATGCCATTAAGCCTGATCACCGGCTGGTACGGAATGAACTTTGTGCATATGCCAGAGCTCTCCTTCCGCTACGGATATCCGATCATCTGTGCCGTCAGCGCCATCTGCCTAATCGCTGAAATTCTCTTTTTCAAAAAGAAAAAATGGTTTTAAGCAACAGCCATTTCCACATAGAATTTTTTCAAAAGCCTATTAAAACGAGCCTGCTAAATGGACGCAGTCTCCTGTATGCGCACACTTTCAACGTCCTGTTTTTTCAATTCTCGGCATTTTCTGCCTTTTATGTATCCATATGTGCTTTGAATTTTAAAAATTCATCTTATATATTTGACATTTTTTGCAGGGAAGGGTACAATACAAAAGGTATTTTCTTTATGCCTTTTTGCGCATAAAAATTTTTCAGCTTTTATCTGCCGGTCACGGCTGTTTTTATTTATCCCACAATAAGGATAAAGCGCTCGTAATCGGTAAAACATATGATATATGATTAGGAGGAACCGTCTTGGCGCAAACATCATCGGCTTTCCAAAAATTTACCTATAATTTCAAGCGCTTTTTACCTCTGCTCAAGAACCTTGTAGCAAAGGATTTCAAAATCAAATATCGAAGATCCATTCTGGGTATTCTTTGGAGCATGCTGAATCCGCTGCTTACAATGCTGGTGTTGACCCAGGTATTTCAAATGCTGCTGCGTGTGCAGGTAGAAAACTTCCCCACCTTTTACATTATCGGCTGGGCGCTTTGGAATTTCTTTTCTGAATCTACAACGCTTTCGCTTTCTTCCATTCTCACGGCAGCGCCGCTTATAAAAAAAGTCTATGTTCCCAAATACATGTTTCCTTTGGAAAAATGTATTTTTTCGCTTATCAATTTCCTTTGCAGTTTGATCGCGGTCTTTCTGGTAATGCTCCTGCAGGGCGTTTATCCTACGCTTACCACACTGCTCTTCCCAATCCCCGTTTTTTATTGTATGATATTTTCTTGCGGTATATGCCTGTTTTTAAGCGCCGTTACGGTTTATTTCCGTGATATTGCGCATTTTTACAGTGTTCTATTGACCATTTGGATGTATCTTACCCCGATTCTGTACAGCGATGACCTCTTGGCCGGCCATGATCTGGTGGCAACCGTGGTAAAGCTGAACCCCATGTATTATTTTGTAAATTACTTCCGCGACGTTATGATGTACAATACGATTCCAGGACTTCAAGAAAACCTGATCTGTATTGGTTTTGCCTTATTCGCATTCATCATAGGCGCCGTCGTTTTCAAAAAGGCAGAAGGAAAATTTATCCTTCATATTTGATGGGAGTTTGACATGATCAATCAGGAAAATGCAGTGGAACTGCGCGACGTGGAAATGCACTTCAACATGAGCAAGGAAAAGCTTGAAAATATAAAAGAATACTTTTTAAAGCTTGTAAAACGGCAGCTGATGTTTGAAGATTTTATTGCCGTGGATAAAGTTTCTTTTGATATTAAAAAAGGCGATGTGTTCGGCATTGTAGGATTAAACGGAAGCGGAAAAAGCACTACGCTGAAAATCATCTCCGGAATTTTAAAGCCTACGAAAGGTACGGTCGAGACCTCCGGCATCATCGCCCCGCTGATCGAGCTGGGCGCCGGCTTTGATATGGAACTCACCGCCCGTGAAAACATCTATCTGAACGGTTCGGTTTTAGGCTTTTCCAAAAAATTTATGGACGAAAAATTTAACGATATCGTAGAATTTTCTGAAATGCAGGACTTTTTGGATGTTCCGATGAAAAATTACTCTTCGGGTATGGTGGCACGCATAGGCTTTGCCATTGCCACCGTAACAACGCCGGATATTTTGATTGTGGATGAAATCCTATCCGTCGGTGACTTTTTATTCCAGCAAAAGTGCGAGGAGCGGATCAACGCGATGATGCACGACGATACCACGGTGATCATTGTATCCCATTCCATTGAACAAATCGAACGGCTGTGCAAACATTGCCTGTGGCTGGAAAAGGGCAAAGTAAAAATGATCGGCCCGGCACAGGAAGTTTGCAATGCCTATAAAAATGTAAGCCGATAAACAAAAATAGGAAGTGTTAATTTTGAGTACGATCTATAATCAGGAATATTATGAAAAATACGATATGGGCGACGCCGGCGCCTCGGATTATAAAAGCAACCAGGCTCTGCGTGGTTTTTTTATAAACGTGGCCAAGGCTATTGTAGATACCTTTCATCCCGCTACCGTTTTGGATGCGGGCTGCGCCCTGGGCTTTTTAGTAGAAGAACTTCGCAGTCTGGGCGTAAACGCCTATGGAATCGATATTTCCGAATATGCAATCTCTCAGGTAGATGAATCGGTAAAAGAATTCTGCGCCGTATGTCCCATTCAAAACGACTTCCCCGAAAATTTTCCCAAACACTTCGATCTTATCACCAATATAGAAGTAATGGAACACTTGACCAAAGAGGACGGCGAAGCCGCAATCAAAAATCTATGCGCGCATACGGACCGTATTCTGTTCTCCTCTTCTTCCACCGATTTTGAAGATCCCACCCATATCAACGTAAATACTATAGATTACTGGGCTGCTGAATTTGCAAAAAACGGTTTTTTTAACGATATTGAAAATTACGCGCGCTATATTTCGCAGGATGCCTATTGCTTTAAAAAAGAAAATGCCGGCGGGGCTGTTTTTCGTTACGAAAAAAAATGTATGGAGCTTACGAAAGAGTGCAGCCAGCTAACTGTTATGAAAAAACAACTGGAGGAAAGCCTGCAGAAAACGGAGACGGAGCGTACTTATTTTGAAAAAAAGGCTGGGAATTTAGAAGAGCATTATATGGCGTTAACGGCGCAGTACCAAGCCATTCTTTCTTCCCGGTATTGGCGATGGACCGCGCCGATGCGGAAAGTTACCGGGGCTATCAAGCGGGTGCTTCTGAAATTTACCGTAACCAGATATCTGTGCAAAGGAATGAAATCCCTTTTTAAAAACGGTATCCGGGCCACGTTTGTGCTCGCAAGCAACAAAATCAAATCCAAAAAACCTTTTGATTATTCTAAAATTACAAAAAAAAGAAGAGAAAGGGAAGAACATACGGTTTTTCCGCGCAATATAAAATTCAGTATTTTGGTTCCTCTGTACAACACGCCTTTAAAGTATTTAAAGGAAATGATTGCGTCCGTTCAAGCGCAGACCTATAAAAACTGGGAATTGTGCCTGGCGGACGGCAGCGACGCGCAGCATAATGAGGTGGAAGCCTGCGTGCGGCAGTATGCCAAGCATGACGCGCGCATCGTATATAAAAGGCTGGAGAAGAATTTAGGCATTTCGGAAAATACAAACCGCTGTTTTGAGATGGCTACGGGAGAGTATATCGGGTTATTTGACCATGACGATATTCTGCATCCTTCCGTTTTATTTGAGGATATGCGCGCCATCTGTGACCATGACGCTGATTTTGTGTATACCGACGAGGCTACCTTTGAAGGCGAAAATATAACCAAGATTATTACGTTCCACTTTAAGCCGGATTTTGCTATTGACAATCTGCGGGCTAATAATTATATCTGTCATTTTTCCGTATTTGCCAGGGAACTCGTGGAGGAAGCCGGCCTGTTTCGTTCCGCTTATGACGGCAGTCAGGATCATGATATGGTTCTGCGCCTTACAGCCCGCGCTAAAAAAGTGTATCATATCCGCAAATTGCTGTATTTTTGGCGTTCGCATCCCAATTCGGTGGCACAGGATATCGATTCCAAAACGTATGCGATTGACGCCGGTAAAAACGCTGTAAAGGATAGCTTGACGCTGGCGGGTTATCCGGCGGCGGTAGAGAGCAGCCGCGCGTTTCCAACCATTTACCGTATACGGTATGAATTGCAGATACAGCCGTTGATTTCAATCGTAATTCCAAACTGCAACCATAAAAACGAACTTGAAACGTGCATCACTTCCATTTTGGAAAAGAGTACGTATCTGAAATATGAAATCATTGTGGTGGAAAACGGCAGTACAAAGCCGGAGACGTTTGAATACTATAAACAGCTTTCCGCGCATCCTAATATCCATATTGCCGAATATACAAAGCCTTTTAATTATTCAGCTGTAAATAATTTCGGCGTATCGAAAGCCAAGGGCGAATATATCCTTCTTTTAAATAATGATACGAAAATTATCACACCCCAATGGATGGAAGAACTGCTGATGTATGCGCAGCGTCCCGACGTAGGCGCAGTAGGTGCAAAGCTCTATTACGCCGACGATACCATTCAGCATGCCGGTATTGTTTTGGGGCTGGGAGCGCACGGCATTGCAGGACACAGCCATTATAACTTACCCAAATCCAATCTCGGATATATGGGAAAATTATATTATGCCCAAAATGTAAGCGCGGTGACTGGCGCCTGTATGATGGTACGGCGGACTCTTTTTGAAGAAGTCGGCGGACTGGATGAATCCTTAAGAATTGCCTTTAATGATGTGGATCTTTGTTTAAAGCTTAGAGAAAAAGGATATTTAATCGTATTTACACCGTACGCGGAATTGTACCATTATGAATCGAAAACAAGAGGGTTGGAAGACACAGAGGAAAAAAAGGCACGATTTAACGATGAGTGCAGCCGTTTCCGTAAAAAATGGAAAGCGGTTTTGGAAGCAGGTGACCCTTATTACAATCCTAATTTTTCCTTAAAAAACGACTATATGATCGAGTTTTCCAAATTAAAATCCGATTGCCGCCAGTAATTTCCGGCTCTATTCGCCGCTGAAGCGGCTGCAAAAGTGGGCAGATGACGCTCACTTTTTTATTATTCTCGAAATGCCGATATTCCTTCTTTTATGGAAGCCATAGGACAGAGGCTGCAAAATAAAAATTATGCTCTGCACGCCAAAGAAAAGAAACATGAATCGCTTGCCGATAACAAAACAGAAAAAAAGAATATCATCTAAAATTTCTTATAAAGTTAATTCTGTAAAAAGACAGCATCTCTGCAAAAGCGTATGCGCGTGCCTGCAGAAGTGTCCTAAAAAAAGCGGCAGCCTTCAATAAAAAACTCCCCCATTGAACTGCCAACGGACAGCAAAAGAAATGTTAACTATTGCGAAAGTTGATAGCATGCCCCATCTGTCATAAGAGCATTTACAACCGCACAGGCGACGTGAGCACAACCTTTGAGGAACACGGCGCGCAGCGCAATGAGCACGCCGATGACTTTTAAAAAAATCCTGCGAAACGGTTTAAAATACACTCGAACACGCAAAAATTTGGCAGCGACAGGGACCCGTCGCGAGGGCGGTTACATCTGAGTAGATGAGCCGAGCGAGATTTTTGGCGGAAGAGGCGGAACAGTGGAGCGGATAATTGATTTTTTATGGAATAAAAAAATCGGAACGAGCGTAACTCGTTCCGACGTGGTCTGGGTGAGAAGACTTGAACTTCCGGCCTCATGAACCCCATTCATGCACGCTACCAAACTGCGCCACACCCAGAAAACATATCCATTATATACAGAATATCAGAGACTGTCAAGCAAAAAAAGCACTTCCGCCAATTTTATAAAAAGGGCAAAATTGCCATATACTCCATAGCATCCGCTAACATCAGGGAAATAAGCAGCGTGATAAAAATTCCAAACAAAACCGAACCTACAATGCCGATGATTCCGCAAACCTTACCCGCGGTAGCGACAGAGACCTTTCCTTCCCGGTTTGCTGCGGAACCGAATACAACTGCCAAAATTCCCAGCAACAACCCAAAAAAGAAAAGACTGCAGATTCCCAGTACAAGCGAAGCGATCGCCAATCCCCGCTTAGGGTGACTATCCAGCGGGACATTCCCGTTCCCATCCACCACGGGCTGCATGTTGGGTTGCGTATACTTCAGCGCTGCATTGCAGTTGGGGCAGATCATTGCTTGATCGTCAACATAAGTTCCGCAATAATTACAATAAGCCATTCCTATAAACCTCTTTCATCAGAATCATAAAAAGCCGTACTGCATTTTTCTTTGCAAAACGCCTTTACACACCCCAGAAAAATAAATAGGCGCATAAAGCCAGCACCGCCAGCGAAACGCCGATAATCCCGCAGACAAATCCGGCATTGGATACACCGTTTTTCCCGGCGGCTTTAGCCATAGCTCCGAACACGATCGCCAAAACACCGCAGGTGATATTAAAAAAAACACAGCTGCAGATTCCCAGCACCAGCGCGGCAATTGCCAGACCACGCCGAGGATGTTTCCGCAGAGGAACCTTTCCGCCCTTATAGACCGCGGCATCAAGATCTGAACACTCCTGCTTTAATACCGCCCGGCAATGGGGACAGACCTCCTCCTGCTCTTCAACATAAACACCGCAAGAATGACAGTACGCCATCGGACACCTCTATCAAATCAGCAAAATTACGCTATTTATTTTTTTACTATTATAGCACGGCTTTTTATAAAATTCAATCAAAAATTAAAATTCTTTCATAATTTCCCGGATCTTTTCTATTTTCTCTTCAAGTGCCCGATAGGCCTTCCTTAAAGCCTCCATATCCGCAAAAAACGTTTCCTCCGGTTCCGAAAGCTCTACCGCATAATTTTTTTCCTGCGGCAGCACCGCTACAAAGCCCTTGCGTCCCTCATACTCTGTTTGCAGCCAAAGGATCCCGTCTTTTTCTGTCAATATTTCCCCGCTGATCCTTTCTCCTTTAGGCACGATACCGATTTTTCTGCCGTTAGGACTCTGCCGAATATTCATTTCTTCCAGTGTTTGAAATTTGCGCATGCGATCCCCCTTCTTCCTGCTTCGCGCTGCCGCCTGCTCTTTTATAGGCTGCAAAAAGCTTATTCCTTATTAGCATTGACCGTCTGTTTATAAACCTGATGGATTCCCGTAGCAGAAAAACCGCTGATAATTCCCGTAGCGATTGCCTGCAAAAGATTTTCCCCCGCAATATACTCCGGCACCCATAAGAAGCATACAACGCCTAAAATCGCACCGCAAAATCCGCAAAATACCGGAACAAACTGTTTTTTCTGATTTTTCGTAATCAGCTTAAAAATTTCCGCCAAGAAATATACAATCACCGTAATACACGGAATTGCCACAAAGTTTTCCATGATTCTTTCCCCCCTAAAACAAATTTTTAATGCCGTTGAGCTCTAAAAAATCCCGATGCTTATATTTAATTTCCCTCGCATAAGCCAGGGCTCTTTCTGTCTCTCCATTGGTTTTTCCGTTTTTTAAAGCTACGGCATTAGCCTCAGAAAGCGCATGTGTTGCCAGAGTAAGGTCTACGATTAATTTTATGTACTTATTGCGCAAAATGTCCCTTTCTTCTTGATTTTTTTCCTGCCGGTCAATCCTTTTTTGCAGCATAAACAAAAAGACACCGGTAATAAGGCTGGGAAGGCAAGCAAAAACAAGTTCCATCATTTCCACCTGCCGATCGCATAATAGCCGATGCGTCCCGTCAATGAGGAAGCCGTACTGCTGCGCAAAAATAATCCATTCAAGTTTCCGATCGAGCTCTGGGTAGCAGTACCTTCCACGCTCAGGCAGACAGCCTCCCCGGTGCTGTCGCAATATTGCAGCAGTACAGCCGGTGCTGATAAAAAATCGCCGGAAAAGACTCTTTCCATAGACAGCGGCAATTGAAGCGTATGCAGAAAAATCGTTTTTGATTCCCCCAATGCGGCTATCTGCTGTGTATTCTGTATAACCGCCGCAAAATATCCGAAGGAGATCTGAAGGCCATCGGAATAGCGAACGGTATAATCGTCCGAATCACTGCCGGCACTCAGCAGCACGGTTGAAGTAAGATCCCCTTTCTCTCCTTTGATTGCGGGAATCTCTATTCCCTTACCCTGGGCATCAAACACCCTTAAAACCGGAATATTATTCATACTCATTTTCTCTTACGTCCTTTCTATTGCTTTTACCGGCCGGATCACATGTCCTCGGTGCACGATAAACCCCGTATTTTTTAAATCCGCCATCAGCTGCGCATCGGTGGTATATTCATACACGCCTAAAAAGCTATTGGTATTTTCACTGATCCAGACATCTATACTTCCGGCATCCTCAATATATATCGTCTGCCCCGGAACAAGAGGCGCCTGTGCAGAAATGGCGGCAAGCATGGCCTGATAATTTGCAAAGAAATATCCGGAAGCAGCCTCCTCCAGCTTTGCCAGCCGCTCTTCTAAAAGCGGATGTGCGGAGGAATCGCCGTTATGCAGTTCGATCGTTTCCGCTAATCCGGAAGCCTCCTCTGTACGGAGCAATCGAAAATTTTTGATTTCCGTCACGGATTCCGAGCCTCCGTTTCCGCCGCTCATGCCGGCATAAATCGTCTGGCCGGAAAGCGCAGGCAGTACGATCTCAATCTGTACATCGGCATATTCCTGGCCGCCATTCATCGTATACTTAACGCTGGTATCACCTGCAAAGCAGGTGATCGTATGAGAATACGCCTGTCCCATGCTCTCATAAATGCCGTTGGTATTACAGATACCGCCAATCGAAAAAATTAAGCTTCCGCTTAACTCCGCTGTTGAAATCTTCTGCTGAAGCGTATACCCTCCGGTAATTTGCACGCCGTCTTCCGTTTTTACCGAACTATACCCTCCATTATCCAATTCCCAATTCCCGGGCCACTGCGTAAAAGCACCGTCAGTAAAGAGATCGGTTTCCCGGCTGAAAAAAAGCTGCTGTTCTACATAGTCCTCCGATGCATATCCGGCATCATTTTCAAAATTGCTCAGTTTTAAATTGGAAATCACCGTTTGGGCAGCAATATCGCCGGTTTCATCCGGAAAAACACCGTTTACGGACAGTACCAGCCGGCTGGCGCTTCCCTCCGGATCGATCTGCACCCGGCAGCCGGAGGGAACCTCTCCGCTGCCCACATATACTCCGCTTTCACCGATAAGATCGGAAAACAGATAGTCCTGCTGTCCCTCTTTACGTACACCAAGACAGGTACCATCCCATAAGAATTCCAGGCCCTTGCCGTCCAAATTGCCGCTTTGCGCGTCATCATAAACTTCCTGCACCAGCTCTTTAGAAGCCTGAAACGCATCCAGCAGCTGTTCATATACATCCTTAGAAGGTACGCCTGCAGGCTCCGAACAGTGTCCCCGGCCGCTGGCAAAGATCCTTACCGGCCTGCGCATACGCGCGGCAGTCAGACGCACAGTGCCGTCATACCCTTCCACATACACATGCAGGTTTCCCGGCCGAAGCACCTCCCAGGGCACCGTAACGGCAACCCCGCTTTTCACGTCCATCACGGCGCGCCGGATCGATCCTATCTGAAAATACGCCGTTATGGTAAGGCCGCTCCAGGCTTCATCAAAGGTAAATACTGCCTGAACATAATTGACGCTGCCGGCGATCACCTTTTCCGTATCCGTACGCGTGATCTCTTGATCCTCTACTGTAAAAGTCAACAAAATCCATTCCCCCCAATAAAAATGAGCGCTGCTTTCGGCGCCTTCTGTTTTTAGTATAGCACGCCGAAAAGAACAATTGTGCTTGTATGTGACATGGATTGTATGGTACAATAAAAAAAGTTTCAGGCTATTACAGGAAAAAAGTCATGATTCGTTTTTATGGGGGCGCGCCCTACCGTACTCTCGTTTTTGCACGGCGGACCGGGTGCCATCGGATCCTTAAAAGATTTTGAACTTGCCTTCCGCAGCGGCACAGGGATTGCCGAACCTCTGCAGGAATCGAATATTCCCTAATGCATATTTTAAACCGCTGCGGCCACAATCCTTTTCTGGAACGCTATAAGAATTTTATTCCTGCCTGCTCTCTGAATTATCGATTAAGGAGCCTTTCGTATGACGCTTTGTAACCAGTGTCCCCGTACATGTAATGCCAACCGCACCGCAATCCCCGGATTTTGCGGCGTAAAAGCGGAATTCAGGCTGGCTCGTGCAGGGCTGCACTACTGGGAAGAACCATGCATCTGCGGTACATCCGGCAGCGGCGCCATTTTTTTCAGCGGCTGTAATATGCGGTGTATTTTTTGCCAAAATAAAGAAATTTCACAGGGCGGCACGGGCAAAACCGTATCTTCCCGCCGCCTGAGGGAAATTTTTTATGAATTGAAAAACGCAGGAGCACAAAACCTCAACCTGATTACCCCTACGCACTATACCCAGCAATTAGTTCCCCTGCTGAGGGACGCTCCGCTCCCGGTAGTGTGGAACTCCTCCGGCTATGAATCCGTTTCCTCTTTAAAACTGTTAGAAGGCAATGTGGACGTCTACCTGCCGGATTTAAAATTTTCCATGATTGAGCCCGCGCAAAAATATGCCGGCGCGCCGGATTATTTTGAGACAGCAGCAAAAGCCATTACCGAGATGTTCCGCCAAACCGGTCCCTATCAAATAAAGGACGGCCTTCTGCAGCGCGGTGTACTGATCCGGCATCTGATCCTGCCGGGAAATCTGGAAAATACCCTTGGCGTTATTGATTGGATCCGCTCCATCTTTCGTCCGGGGGATGTTTTGTTTTCTCTGATGAGCCAATATACACCGTATGCCTCCATGCCCTTTGCTGAACTGAACCGCAGAATCACCAAAAAAGAATACATCATCGCTCGAAACTATATGCTGAAAAAGGGATTGACAGAGGGCTTTGTACAGGAACTTTCCTCCGCAAAAGAAGAATATACCCCCGCCTTTGATCTTTCAGGCCTATAGCTAAAAATTTCTGCAAGTTTTTTTATAAAAACAAAAAAAGACGATTCCGCATCGTCTTTTTCCCCTGTCTGCTCCGACCGCTGCCAGTTTCCCCTCTGCTCCCTTTACGCTTTGTCAAAGCAGACATCACTTTTTGTATATCCTTCTATTTTTTCTCTCCATGAAGATCGGAATTGTCATTTTTTAATACGCTGTCGGGAAAAATAGTAGCGTTGAGCAGATCTGCCGGATCAACCGCAAGCGCATCGGCAATATCAAAGAATACCTCCATAGAAAAACTATGCGCAGTGTTCGGTGCTTCAATAACACTCATAAGCGAGCGGCTGATCCCTGCCTTTTCCGCCAGCTTTTCCTGAGAAAGACCGCGGATCTTCCTCAAAGCTGCAATAGCAATCCCTAACCGAATAAACCTATCGTAATTTTTCACTGTAACGTTCTTACTCATTGCTCCACTCCTTTCTATATTCATTCCAGTATTTTTATATTTATTATACTTTTTTCCTTTCTTTTGTGCTGTATATGTCAGAAAGCATTTGACTAAATTGGTAAGCAATACTATAATATAATCGATCGTTTTACTTTTTTGGTAAGCAGAGGAAATCTTTCACGGTTGCTATAAACATCTTACATATGGCTGAGCCATAGTGCGGGACGGTCTGCAAAACGCGTGAAGACGCCGCCTATGGAAGATCGCCAGGAGCCTTTTTCGATAGCTAAGCCGTAAAGATAAATTGCCGGAACCGTATGCTTTGCATAGGTTCCGGTATATTTTTCATCACAGAATACAGCCCAACGGCATATAAAGAATTACCTGTAAAATCCATTGAAAACAATACGGTTTTATGCTATAATAAAAACAACAATTCTATGTCTTGAAAACTTTCACAGAAAGGAACTTTAAAAACCGGTCTTCCGCTTACATAACCATGAAAAAAACCATCGCATTGCTTTTTATTCTTCTATTTTTTCTTTCTGCAGGATGTGCAAAGCCGACCTCTGCTGAATTCAGTCCATTGCCAACCGCAGAGGAAACCGCGCCGCCCCCTTCGGCTGTGCCGCCCACTGTGCTTTTGCCCTCCCCTACAGAGATTCCCGCGCCCACAGCAACACCGGAACAAACGGTTCCCCCTACGCCTGCGCCTACTCCGGCACCTACACCTAAAAGTATAAAACCTTCCGATACCGGCAGCATTGTATCCACCGCAAGCCAGTACTACGGCTATGAAGAAATGATGGCGGATATTGCTGCTCTCACCGCTGCCTATCCGCAATATCTTACGACAGCCTCCCTCGGAACCTCTGTTTTCGGCAGGGAGATCCCTATTGTCATTATGGGAAATCCCAATAATCAAAACCGGATTTTGATTGTAGGAACTTCCCATGCAAGAGAATATGCCAACACGTTGATCTTAATGCGGACCATTGAACGCTACTGCGCCAATATGGAAAGCAGCTTTTACAAAGACTATTCCTACGCCGAGCTTGTGCGCTCCTGTACCATCTACTTTGTTCCCATGCATAATCCTGACGGCGTCGAGCTCTGCATCCACGGCATGGCTTCGGTTCCCCAAGAATATAAAGACACGGTAGAAGAAATCTATACGCGCTCGGTACAGGCCGGAATGCTGGACGCCGGCAGTTACGCCCGCTGGAAAGCCAATGGAATCGGTCAGGATCTGAATCAAAACTATGGGTTCGGCCCTAACAGAAGTCCGATTCTGCAGGATCTTCCCATGAGTGAAAATTTTCCTGGCAATACGGCTTTAGATGCCAAGGAAGCACGGTTGATTGTAGAGCTATGCCAGCAAAAAAATTTTCGGTCACTGGTAAGCTATCATTCCTACGGAAATTTAATGTACTGGGGATTTTTTGCAACCGGCAGTTTTAAGGAGCATTGCCGCGAAATTGCCAACGCTATGAAAAAAAGCAACGGCTACCGGCTGGTAGCCGATACACCTACACCTTCAAATTATTCCCATTTAGGATTAAAGGACTGGTTTATGGATACGTATAAGCTGCCCGGCTTTACCATTGAAACCGGAGGCGAAGCCGCGCCGTTGGAAATTTCCGAAATTAAAAAGGCAATTGATAAAAATATTGAGATTCCTGCCATAATGATGTATTATGAATATTCCGCTGTAACGCAAACCGATGCTCCCGCAGCTCCAAATACAGCGGTAATACCGTCAGATACCTCTGCGGCATAAATATACAACCATGAGGATACAATGGATAAAATAAGACAAAACGTATTTCCCATATTAACGGCCTTGATCTGGGGCACCGCATTTTCTGCACAATCTCAATGCGCCGCGGCCGGTATGCAGACGTTTACGTTTAATATGCTGCGCAGCGTAATCGGTTGTATTGTCTTGGTTCCGGTAATGCTATGGTTTTCCGGAGGGCCAAAAAAAATACAGCGGCAGCTGAAGGATACAACATACCAAAAAAATCTGCTTTGGGGCGGACTGTGCTGCGGACTGCTCTTGACCATAGCCTCTAATCTGCAGCAGCTGGGCTTAGGCGGTACGGAAAGCGGCAAAGGCGGCTTTATTACGGCGCTGTATATCGTAATTGTTCCCGTGCTGGGAATTTTTTTAAAGAAAAAAGTTTCGCCAACGATCTGGATCAGCGTTCTCCTTGCTGCGGCGGGCATGTATCTGCTCTGCGTAAAAGAGGGCGCCTCTCTAACCGTCAGCCGGTATGATCTGTATCTTTTACTCTGTGCGCTGATTTTTGCACTGCACATTTTGGTAATCGACCGTTTCGCCAACCGTGTGGATGGCATACAGCTTTCCCTGGTACAATTTGCCGTTGCAGCCGTATTCTCCGGCATCGGCATGCTGTGTTTGGAATCTCCGTCGGCGGCGGTAATCCGCCAATGCCTCTGGCCGCTGCTCTATGTGGGCGTATTCTCCTCCGGAATCGCTTATACGCTTCAAATCTTAGCACAAAAAGGCTCCAATCCTACGGTTGTTTCTCTGCTGTTAAGCCTGGAATCCGTCTTTTCGGTTCTATCAGCGGCAATCTTTTTAGGCGAAATCCTAACGCCGCGGGAATATTTAGGCTGCGGTATCATGCTGACGGCAGTAATCCTGGCACAGCTGCCGAGAAAAAGAAAGGAAGAAACATATGAACTGTCCCGCCTGCAAAAATAAGATAAAAAGAACAAAGAAAAAATGCTGCCCATTCTGCGGCTGCCGATTAAAAAAAGGCTTTAGCTGGGGGGCTTTGCTTTCTTTTTTAGCAGGTATCCTGCTGTTAACCAAGGTATTTGTTCATTGGCTCTTTGGCGCAGCGGCTATCTTTGCTTTTCTTTCCGGAGCGCTGTTCTTGGTCTTTCGGGAATATAAAAAAGCTGCTTAAAAGAGTGCCCGGCACGCCGCACAGGTCATATCGTCTTTTATAAAACCCTCTTTTCTCTGGTTTTTTCCTAATGGTGCAAACACCTTTTTCTCTTTATTCTTTTGCTTTTAAATCTTTTTTGGCAGGATTATCAATCAGTCCGCCATCCCGGCTGAATCGGGAACCGTGACACGAACAATCCCAAGTGCGTTCGACAGAATTCCACTTCAGCGCACAGCCCATATGCGTACACCGTTTTTTTGAAGGCCTGAGCAATCCCGCAGCAGCTTCCCAGGCATTGACGGCCAACTGCGGCGTAAGCATGCTTCGGAAGGGAGAAAACACCTCCGCACAAGGATTTTGTATGCCGCACAGCCAATCCCTTAAAAGCATCGCAGCAGTCATAGAAGAGGTCATGCCCCATTTTTGAAAGCCCGTAGCCACAAACACATGCGGTGTGTTTTTTGAATAATTTCCGATATAGGGAATACCATCAAGCGTCATACAGTCCTGCGCGGCCCAGGCAAATTCTTCCCTTGCCCGCGGATAATATCGTGCGGCAAAACGGCGGAGTTCCTGCCAGGCACACCCCGCCTTTCCCGTACGGTGCGCGCCGCCGCCCAAAAATAAAAATTTTTTATAATTTCTAAAAGAAAGGCCTCCCGGAGCCTCATCCACATACATGCCGTTTACATCGGGTCCATTTTCCAGTGCAATAACATAGGAGCGATCCTGATACATCTTTAAAAAATAGCTGCCGTGCAGATTAAAACAAGGAAAATGCGTCGTTACAATAATTTCATCCGCTGTTATCGTATATTTTTCCGTACGCGCTGTATGGCCTTCTATTTCCAATACCCGGGTATTTTCATAAATCTGCAATTCCTCAGAGACAGCCGCTATAAATTTCAGCGGATGAAACTGCGCCTGCTCTTTTATTTTTACAGCACCCGCCGTTTGAATCGGCAGGGGAAGCTGCGGAACATATTCCGCTTTAAAATGCAGGGCGTCAAGAGCGGCAATTTCCTCCTCCAGCACCGCTCTATTCTGCAGCGAGTATACAAAAGAATCTTTCCCTTCAAAATCGCAGTCTATAAAGCGGCAGATTTTTTTATATTCCTCCAACGCAGCAGAATTTGCCTGTAAATACATCCGCGCTTTTTCCTGTCCGAACTTTTTCAAAAGCCGGCTGTAAAGCAAGCCATGCTGCAGCGTGACTTTTGCCGTGGTATTTTGGGTGGTCCCGCTGCCGATGCGTGCCGCCTCTGCGATCACTGCTCCGATACCAGCCTTTTTAAGCATATATCCGCATAAAAGTCCGGCCATACCGCCGCCAATAATCAGCACGTCGGTCTTGATATTCTGCCTGAGTTCTTCAAAAACAGGCAATTGTACGCTTTCACTCCAAATGGAATCCATTCTTCATCCCTCCTGCTTTAGTATGCCGGTAAATGAAAAAAATATTTTTAAAAAGGATAATTTTTCTTGGTTAAGCAAATACTAACCAGCGAGGTGATAAAAATGCAATTAACGCAAAAAGAAACGGAATTACTCAAGGATCTGCAGGATCAGGAAAAGCTCTGTGTAGAAAAGTACAACAAGCATGCCGCTGCCGCCATTGACTGCCAGCTGAAGGATCTGTTTACCAAGATCGCTTCCGTCGAGCAGGGACACTTAAATACGATCAATCAAATACAAAGTGGCACCGTCCCCATGTTAAACGGCGGGGAATCCACCCAGCCTACGTTTTCAGCCACCTATGGTACAGAGGAGAACGCCGATAAACAAAATGACTATTATCTTTGCAGCGATCTTCTCACCACTGAAAAACACGCGTCCCATCTGTACGATACCTGTGTCTTTGAGTTTAAAGATGAAAATGTGCGTAATGTTCTCAACCACATTCAAAAAGAGGAGCAGGAGCACGGTAAAATGCTGTACGACTACATGCAGACGAACTGTATGTACGCGTAAAAAAGAACTGCCGCCTTTATGAGAAGCGGCAGTTTTTTTGTAGAACAGCAAAACACAAAGTAAAATCATACAAGCATGATTTTATAAAAAACCCTATCTCCTTCTGCCGCAGCTTTCCGGAACAGAATCTCCTCTTTTTATAATACAGGAACGGATCTCCCAACAAATACTTAACACAAAAAAACTTTACAAGCCCCATCTATCTCCTTTCAACGTACATAAATAAAAAATGTCAAAAAACAGCAATATCTCAATTTCCTCTAAAAAAATATTGCGGAAAAAGAAAAAAAGTAGTATTATGAATAGTAGCAATAAAGAAATTGACGCTTCCTGGGACAGCGCCTTTAGAAGCAGATAACAAATTACACCCAGGGGATAGAAAATACCGCGCAGGAATTTCTCTCCTGGAAAAAAACGGAGGAAAATTTTATGAAAAGAGTAAAATGGCTTTCTGTGTTGCTTTCAACCGTTATGATCCTGGCGGTGATTCCAACAATCGTCTCCGCGGCAGGAGCAGAAGCCAGTGCGGACGGAGTAGAATATCCAACGCTTCAGGAGGCGATTGCCGCAGGAGGGAATGTAAAACTGCTGCAGAATGTAACGGTGAATTCCATAATAACAGTAGATAAATCCGTTACGCTTGATCTGGGGGATTATACGATTACAAACAATGTGCAAAAGGATCGCCCCTTCCATGTATCAGCCGACAGCTTTACTGTGAACGCAGACAAAGGCGGAATGATGATTCCCCAGAGCAATACCGATGCCTACGGATTCATAAAAATCAACGCTGTAAAAAATTTCACCGTAAACGGCGGTACTTACACCGGCAATACCGATAACGGTGCATTCTTTCGATTGTATGAAGATGCCGACGGTTCCACAACGGTATTGAACAATGTAACGGCCATTACCAATACAGAAGTTTTTAATACCGGTGCCACTTTTAACACAATCAATGTCAAAGTTACCGGCGGAACCTATCAAGCCGGCACAAGAGCATTTTTTATAGATGTAATCGATTGTGAAACCAGTCCCCTTATTTTTGAGGGAGTTACCGTTACAACCAACCGCGGGCCTTGTGTGGATCTTTCAGGGGGCAATAGTGTGTTTTCAGACTGCAGCTTTACCGTCACGGGAGACTTTGAAGGCGGATATTCCTGGAGCCGTGCTGCTATCGGTCTTGCTTTCGAAGGCAAGGCTACGATCAAAAGCGGTACCTATAAAGCAAAAAGTGACGCGATGGCCGCTGATGAAGGCTATGGAGTTTATATCTATACTTCCGGCGGAACCCTTACCGTAGAGGGCGGCACCTTTGCCGGTACAACAGCCGCGCTGAGGGCAAGCGTAGATAAAAACACTTATGGCAGTCCTTCTGAAATCTATGTCTCCGACGGTAAGTTTGACGGTGACCTATTGGCAACTACCAAGACGGGGCTTGAGAAAATTAATATTACAGGCGGAGAGTTTACCGGAATAACGGAAAAGACTTTAGCTGCCAGAAATGAGCTCGCCGTCTCCGGCGGAACATTTGATAGCTCCGTAAAAGATTTTGTTGCCGACGGACTCGATTTTGAACTTAACAATTCCGGCAAATACACCTATCACGTGACCATGGAAGAAGCCCTGAAACAGGCAGATTCCGGTGCGGTTATTACACCGATCGGAAATTCAGAACCGGCAGAGCATGCCTTTAAGGCTACGCTGAATTACAATGACGGCACCGGCACTTCTATCCAAATAATTGCAGATGCAAAGGGAACCATTCCCCTTCCTTCCATTCGCCGCAGCGGATACGTTTTCTTAGGCTGGGATGCAGGCGACGGCAAGCCGATTGCTGCCGGAGAAGTGTATCAGCTTACGGAAGATAAAACCCTCACCGGAGCATGGAGACAGCTGGAAAAGATAAAAATAGATGCTGTGGATGCCACCTGCACGCAAGCGGGTAATATCGCATATTGGTATTGTCCTGAACTGAATGCCTATTTTAAAGACGAAGCATTAACGGAAAAAATCAGTCTTGAGGATACTATCATTCCGGTAATTGCGCACAGCTATAAAGGTGGCAAGTGTTCCGTCTGCGGTGCTGCCGATCCCGATTATTCAAACAGCTCGCAGACCGGCGACAGTCGGAATCTGTGGCTGTGGACTCTCTTGATGACTATATCTATCGGTGCAGGGATTGCCATTACAAAGAATAAGAAAAAAGCGAACAGATAAAACCATTGACCCAATTAAAAGCGGCGATATACGGTATCGCCGCTTTTATCTTTTTAAGAATTCTGTCTGTTTTTTCTTTCTCCCCGCAATAGAGAAATGGAAGAAAACCTCCGTAAAAAGACCCGTATCGATCAAGGACATCCGTCTCATCCCGATAGGACGACGAAAATCCAGGATTCTTCCCCGACTAATCGCCCTGCACAGCAATTTACCTTATCTCTTTTCATGCAAGCAAAAAGCTTTTCCAAAGCCATAAAAAGCTGCGCATCAAAAGCGAAACTCCAATGCCGGAATATAAAGCTGACCGGGCGCAGAAGCCCAGTCAGCTTTTTTATCCGCTATGTACTCGGTTTAAACCGAAAAAATAGTTTTCTGCCGGTGCGGCGTCAAAATCCGGTTCCGTTATTTTTAGTCGCCGAAGCAATTTTTCCCCTTAAAGACTCTTCGATGCCCGGACAAGAATCAGATCTTTTTTATGCACCGGACTGCAGATAGAATGCGTTCCCTGTTCATCCCGGTCAATAACAACCCTTGTTCCGGATATACTCTTTACATACCAATTTTTTGCGCGCACCCAGGCAGGGATTGCGGCACCGGTAGTATATACGGCGGTCTCCTTTAAGCGCACCAGATCTCCCACGGAAATCGCCGTTTCCTCCCTAACATCTGCGGTCTCATTTTTCAAAGAATCTTTACCGGCCTCCTGCATATATTGTGTAACGCGCTGCCGGAAGGTCTCCCAATGCGGAAGGATATACTGGGGGCAGTATTTTTTTGCATACCACCTTTGATGCGTAACCAGCCTTTCAATAGGGAGCCCGTGGCGTGTCAGCAAAATCGCTGCCAGCAAGGCCCCCCGCTCTTCGGCCTTCCGATCACGCTCGCTGCCGCTGCCATCCATAATAATCTCTATTCCCAAAGAACTCTCATTGCCCGGTCCTCGGGAATCCGTCGCATGCCAGCCAACCTCGTCTTCGCGCAGCAGCTGCCAGCAATCGGTATCATCAATATAATAATGCACACGGCTGTCCTTCATATTCGCATTGGGCCAAGTCGCCCGCGCATATTGTTCCGCCATGGTAGTTCCCCGTGCCGTAACAATGGTATTAGTATTATGAATGGTAATATATTGTACTTTTCCGCTGCCGCCGGATAGAAGCCGGTCGGCTTTATAGCGGCTGCCCTTGGCATATTGGAGCCGGCCGCTTGCATTATAAACATTCTTAGGCCAGACCGCTCCCCATGGAATAATCTTTTCATGAATGGTCAATCCCCATTCCTGCCGGATAGAATCCGCTTGTAAAAATGCCATATTCACTCCTCCTTATTCGCCTGAATATATAATTGACTGATATATACGCTGGCCCCGGCAATCAAAATTCCCTGCGTCACCGCTGAAAATACGGCGGCAAGCACCGCCTGCCAGGAGTCCAGCGTACTGTTTGAAAGCACCCAGATTGCTGCTAAAACAATCGAAATGCCGCCTAAGCCAAGCGGGATCCACCGATCAGGCAATCTGCTTTTTTTAGCTGCCGCTCCAATCGCGTATACAACGGGTATCAATATTAAAAGTTCCGGTGTGATATACTCTTCAAAATTCATTTTGTTTCCTCCTTTATTTATGAATGCAAATTTGCAATAATAACGCTTACCGCCGCTGAAACCAAGCAGCTGGTAAGGGCGGTGACTGCCGCCGCAGCGATCTGATTCAATCTAACCCGCGGTCGGCTCTCCATCTCATCAATTTTTTCTTCATGACGCGCTAAATGCTCATTCGCGTGTTTAATCTCGTTGGCCAACGTGATCAGCGTTTCGTTCATCGCACGGATCTCCTTCTGCACCTGATACAGGTCTGTCACCTGCTTCTGCAGTATTTGTATATTTTGATCATGCCTCTCTAAAAGAACATGGATCTCCTCCATTTTTTCTTCCTCCTAACAAAACAGATAACACAGTACTCTGGTAAAAAGCACCAAAGCAAGCAACGCTCCGGTATACGATGCCGTATACAAAGAAAGTTCCGCATTCGCTCTTTGTGATAAAACGCCGATGGCGGGAGTGCTGGTCATACCGCCGCACAGGATGCTCAATCCCTCTGTTTTTTTCATTTTAAAGATCCCCGCGGTCAGCAACCAGCCTGTAAACAGCGCAGCAAGCGTTGCCAGCGCGCCAAGCACAAGATACCCAAGATTCACTTTCTCTATAAATGCTGCACCGCCCTTAAGCCCCATTGCAAGCAAAAACAAAATCAGGCCCAAGCTTTTCAGTGTCCTAAGCGCCGCGCAGGAAAGGCTTACTCCCCTTCCTGCCAAGATCCGTCCTGTCAGGATTCCCGCAAGCAAAGTTCCGACCGCCGCACCGAGAGAAAACCGTATTCCCGGGATCTCCACCGCCCCGATTACACCTCCGGCTGCGATTAGGGAAACTACCACAAGCAATTCCCTCATGCCGCCCTCCTTTTCTTCCGCGGGTGCTTTTTCCGGGGTCTGCTCTGCCGTATTCTTCCGCAGACAAATTTGTACAAACAAAACAATACTTAAAACGCCGAACAGATAAGAAATTCCATATCCTGAAACCAGTTCAGCCAAAACAATTGTTTCAAAATCGGCAGCGGCAGAAAGAGCGGGGGTACTGGTAAGCGCACCGGCAAAGGTTCCGATGCTGCCCGACGGCGTAAGGCTGCCGCGGCACAGGCAATAAAGCAAAACGACCATACCGCCGCCAAGTACCATAGCCGCGCCAATAAGTACCGCCCAAAGTTTCTTTCGGTCAAAGCCGGTCAGCTCCCGGCCGGCTTCCAGCCCGATCGCCGCCATAAACAGTGCTGTCGCTCCCGCAGATAAAAAGGACAGCTTTTCCTCAAAGGCCGGGGAATACAAAACTACTGCATGGCCGCCTATCGTAAACTGCGGAAAAGCTGAAATTATCATTCCGCAAAAAACCGCACAAACCAATACGCCTGCCGCTGAAAGTGAGATCCCCGCAATCTTCAGTCTGCCGGCTGCAATCCCCGCGGCTGCAAGCAGGGCAAGCAGGATCTCAGGCGTAAGCACCCGTTGCAGGAAAGCTCCTAAAGAGCTCATGACACATCAGCCCCTTCCAGCTCCTCCTGCCGATACAGCCGGTTTTCATCTGCGCCATCGTCACTGGCCGAAGAATCTTTCGGTTCCAGCAAAACAAAAGTATCAAACAGAATACTCAGCTTATCGATCTGCTTATCCGTATGATAATGCCCTGCAAACCAATGCCGGTAATATACACTTTCCTCTATTTTATCCAGCCACTTCTCCGTAGTTTTATCAACTTCCGGTATAAACCCCGTTTTTTTCTTTTTACAGTTGGAAAGAAACATCTCTCGCGGCTCATATTTATACGGTACTGTATGGGAAAGGATATAATCAATTCTATTTCCCCGCGCGGCCAGTATAGCTTCCAATTGTTTCTTGGTTTCATCACTCACATCCTCATGCTCCCAAACAGGTCTGTCATTCTCTAAGCAGAATAGGCGGTCGACACTGTGCGCACCGCCGATCACCACAGCGTCTCTCCCCGCCAGAGTATAGATCTGGCCATCCTGTGCAAACAAAAGATTAGGATACTGTTCCTCATACCACACGATGCCGCCTAAAAATCTGCCTTGTTTATAAAAGGGGATTTCCTCCGGGCGCTGTTCCTTATTTCCGTGAATACACAGTACCGCCGGCCCCGCTTGTGAAATTTTTTCCTTAAGCGCATCATCCCGTCTGTCGCCGAAACAGTTAAAGCCGGAATCGCCTAAAATAACGATGGTATCGCGCCTGGTGAGCTTTTGCTTTTTTACAAAGCGTAAAAACGCTTTATAATTCCGATGCTTATCACCCGTAATATACACTGCAGGCAATGCCTCGTGCGTAGGATCCGATCCTCCCTTATTTTTTAATACATTATTTCTCATCATTTTTTCCTCTATTCTTCCATCATCCTGCGCCGTATCAGCACCAGATACATCTGTCCCTCATTCCCGCGGCCGCTTCAAAAAAACGGGCCGATTTACTGCATACATTTTCTTCCTTCAGCCTGCCGCAGCAGTTTTTGAGCCATTCGTCAACACTGTGCTGCAAACGCTCCGCCTCAGGGTCGGATGCCACTTCGTATTCCAACTCCATTTCATAATCGGTTTTACCCAAATACATGTTTTTGTCTATGTACAGCGTCATGCCGTCTGCCAGGAAATATACCTTTCGCTGGGTATGCATCTGCCCCTGAAGCAAGAGCGTTTTTCCCTGAAAACAAATTGTGCCGGGCAGCCGCTCAGCGGGAAAGTCATATTCGCTGCTTTCACTATGAATACCGTTAAAAGTGTGCCGTTTTACGGTTCCCTTAAGGATATTTCCGCTTTGCCGAATCCGTACAGTCATATCATGCGCGTGGAAATACCGCTCGGCAGTATCAAAATAATAATTGATATGAAATTGCTTCTTTTCGTTTGTTATATTCAGCCGTTCAATAAATTCATCAAGGCAAAGTACCTCATATTTAGTCAACAGCCACTTATATTCCCGCTCTTTCATTTTCTCACCAGCTTTCCCGAACCACTGTGTTCAAACTCTTTTACCAATTCCACCAACCCTGGACGCAGATATTCCGGCAGCCGCTCCCGGCACATTTCGTGTACCTCTTCCTCTTGAGAAAACCTGCCTTTTATTTTTACGGCAATCCGTGTAATTCGATCCCGTCCGGCTACGCCGTAAGCAAGCACCTGCTCCGTACGCGGATCTTCCAACAGGGCCCCTTCGATCTCCGCGGGATAAATATTAACGCCCGCGCGGATAATCATATCGTCCTTCCGCCCGCAGATCTCGATTCTTCCCTGTTCATCCTTTACGGCAATATCTCCGGTATGCAGCCATCCCCCTGCCAGCACCTTCCGGGTAAGGGCTTCATTTTTATAATATCCCTGCATCACATTAGGGCCTTTGACAAGAAGTTCTCCGTGCTCCCCGGCAGGAACCTCATGGCCATTTGCATCCGCTACTCTGATCTTTACCGAAGACAGGGGGGTGCTGATCTTATGGGGTATTTCATCAAACAGTTCCGGAGCCAAAAACGCCACCCGGGGAGAGGCCTCGGTCAAACCGTAAACATGATAAATCTGTGCGCCGGAATAGATTTCCCGAATCCGCTGTGCCACGCTCTGTGAAAGACATTCACCGCTGACAACCAGCTTTTTAAGGGAAGCAACCGTCTCTTTATTTTTAATATAATACCCCATCAACTGAAACAGCGTGGGCGTTCCGCCCATAACGGTAATCTGATATTTCTGAATACGCTGCAGTAAAAACAGCGGATTAAACTCCCCTGAATAAAAGCAGATATCTGCTCCGCTGCAGAGAGCGGCTAAAAATTCCCCGTTAAGCACCGCGCAGTGGTACAAAGGCCGCGCAATCAAAATACGATCCTGCCCGCACAAAGAAAAGTAGCTTAAAACATCTCTTAAATTACTCAAAATATTTTGCTGGCTCAGCATAACGCCTTTTGGCGTCCCCGTCGTACCGGAGGTGCACATAATTAACGCAGGCGCCTCCTCAGGCGCTGCATATTCCCCCGTATCCGTATCGGTAACGGCAAGCGCACCATCTCGGTCTGTAAGCATACACGGCGGATGTACCAACTCCAAAATCTTTCTCAGGTTCTCCTTACCGTACCGGTAAGACATCGGCACTGCCGTAACATCTGCTGCAAAACAAGCCAGCAGCGCTATTGCCGCGGAAAGCTCCGAACGGCATAAGACCGCACAGCAGGGCGCCCGCAATTTTTTTGCAAAACTTTCTGCTAAAACAAGTACCTCCTCATAGGTAAGACAAACGCCGTTTTCCCAAATTTTTTTACCGGGATTTTTCATCATCTTTTCCCTGATTTTTTCCCAAAGCATCTTATTTTTCCTCCTTCATTCTTAAAATACTTTCCGCCTGCTGCACCGCGCTGCTTAAAATACTCTGTTCCCGATCCTTCAAATACATCAATTTGCCGTTTATAAAATCCAGCAGTTTATCCTCACGCTTTATACTGTATCTTGCATATATCATACGGATCAGGTCCGCCTGCTGCACAATTTCCCCATACGCCGCGCTCGGCAGCACGTTCTCCCGCGGGATGCAGCCCATTCCCAAAGTCTGTTCAATATTCCGCAAACATTCCAACACGCATTTTTTATGTTCCCACAACAACCGAAAAATTCTTTTATCGATCCTTTCATAGGGAATCTGCCCATCCCGGATTCTTTCAAGATACCATTTCAGATATTCCTGTACTGCAATTCCTTCAACCAAGCCCTCTCCTTCCGGAGGATATTTCTGCAAATCGGCGTTGCCATACTCTTTCAGCAAAGCCACGGCATCAGACACATGAAAGTATGCCGGCCATTTAGAAGCCCTGATCCCAATTAAACCGCCATATTCCCCCGTATCTGCCGCTGCCCTATAAATCGCCTTTACTACAGAGCTCTGCTTTACCCGGAACCGCGTATACACCCAATTTGCATCATAAGCAAAGATTTCATAAGTCTTATCGTTTTCATCATAACCGCAGATCAATCCGTCATGCACAAAATGCCGCTGCCGGTACCAACTTTTTCCCTCCAGATAATAATCATCTGCACCATAAAAGTGCACATAGTATCCTTCGTTAAGCAAATTTTTTATAACCTTTGTAAGGCAATTCAACAAAAACTGTACACTGAAGTTCCGTCTTTCTATATACGGGTTTTCATTGATTTTTGAATTTCTGATATGTACCTGCGGCGTAGTGTATCCCGAAAGAAATTTCCGGGTACATTGCAGCATTAAACAATGACACAGAATCCAGTTGCGTACCGACGGATTTTGGACCGTTACTGCCGCAGTGCTTCCCTGACAGTGATATGTTTGGTAAATGCTGTCTCCCAGCGGCAGGGATATTTTCCTTTTCATACCTTTTCTCCTTTATACCGGCATACCAAGGCCATTACATCTGCTACGGTTTCTAAGGCAAACGGATTCATATCGCTCTCATTCAACTCCATCACAAATTTTTCCTCCAATAAAATAAGCAGCAGCACCATCTTTAAACTATCAAAGCCCAGATCACTGTCCAGCCGCTGTGTTTTCTTCTTAACGGCATTTCCGCTGATCTCTCCGATAACGTCATAAACGCCTTTTTTGATATCCATTTCTATTTTCCTCCAAGCATTTCTGTACTGTTTTTTTAATTGTTTCAAACGTTTTTTCCTCATCCTCCGCAGTAGAAAGAAGAATCCCTTTATTCTTCCGGGCGATCTCTATATAAAAATCCCGCAGCCTATATTGCAGGCTCTCATGAATATATCTTTCCTTTTCCTCTGCCCGCTGCCGTACCCGCGCAATGGCTTCTTCCACGGAAATATCCAGAAAGAACGCCGCATCCGGCTGCAGAACAAACGAGGCTGCCTCATAAATCCACCGGTCCCGTTCATACCCCCTGCCTAATAAATTTGCCAGGCACGAATAAAAATACCGATCGCTCAAAACAATTTTTCCCTCCTGCATAGCCGGATAGATCTCCTTATTGACATGCTGGATACGGTCTGCCGCCGCCAGCATGGAAAGACTGCGGTAATCATATCTTCTATGATCGGGCTGGTCCATATACGTCCGAAAAATTGCAGAATTTCTCACTGCATCCGTAGGCTGGCGTGTAAGCAGCACCGGCTTTCCCTGCTGCTTCAGCCATGCCTCCAGCCGCTGAATCATCGTCGTCTTCCCGCAGCCGTCAAGGCCGCAGAAGGTGAACAAATATCCTCTTGTCAGGTTTTTTCTCATTTGCAGTGCCTTCATTGTTGTTCCTCCTTCAGCAGCGTCCGGCGGTCAGTCGTCCAAAATCGCTTTTTGATATCTTTTTGCAGGTATACCTCCCGTCCGCGGTCATGCGGCGTAATCACCTCATGTAAAAATGCTGTATCTTCCGGTTTCAGGCACTCCAGCAATTGTTCTGCCGCTTTCGGGATACCCAGCAGCTCCTTTACCGCGTATACGGCATAACAACAGGCTTCCTGCGTTCCCAGCTCCCGCACTCGCTCTATCAGCGCATCGTTTTGCCGAGGATCCCTGTCATAAAGCAGCGCATAAATATCACAAAACTTATACAAAGTCATATCCCGGCGCATTTCTATCCACGGATACGCGGCCGCCTCCTTATACAGATGCTCGCAAAGATGAATAAAAAAGTCATCTCCCGAGGGCAAAGGAATTCTTTTTCCCGCCGCACAGCGTTCAGATGCGCCGGAAATAATCTTTTTTACCGTATCGCCCTGGCCGTTTTTATAATCCAAAGAAAAATTTACATCCACCTCTAAAAACTTCATCTGCGGCAGGTTCACTTCCTTAATAAACGGAACAGTCTCTCCCCGCATGATACGGGAAGATATGATATCCTTCCGCTGTGCGCTTACAAAAGTCTCGTTACGGATATAGCCCTGCCGGAAACCATCCTTCTGCAGGGCCTCCTCTACAAGGTATAGATCGCTTGGATGTACCAGAATATCAATATCATTTGAAGTTCTGCAGCCCCTGGGATAATACCCGCATAAATAGGCACCCTTCAGCATCACATAGCTGCCGCGGCATTTTTCCAAGGTTCGGGTTAAACTGTGTACACAGGAAAAGTAACTTTTATTCCTTTGAATGTTCTGAATATACACGCCTTTTAAAGTATTGCGGAACTCCCGATTTACCTTGGGCAGCAATTCATTTTTCAAAAGTACGCTGTAAGCAATTCCTCCCATGCGGTTAAAAAGCAAATGGCCCAGCACAGCCGGCGTATCCGCCCCCGCAGCCAGATATTGCTGTATTTTTTGACCATCCGCCTCCTGAAACCGACAAAGTTCAAAAAACAATTCTTTTTCCTCTTTTTTCATAAAAATCTCCTTTTCTTTTTTAGGCCCCCGAAAACTGCGGATGTTCATATAGCCTGATCAACGTTTCCAATTCCTCTATCTCCCGTTCCTCCAGCTCACATCTGCAGCTCCCGCGGACCTGTCCCAGCAGCTTTTTCAGTACGGCAGTCTGTGCTAAGCTGAAGTGTTCGTGAGCGGTATATCCGCCGTCAAGCATATATACACCGCCGGCATACCGTCCCGGAACCGTATAAATCGCCTCGTCCAAGCTCAGAATTTCAATATCCCTGCGTATTGTCCGCTCAGACACTTCAAATTCCACCGCTAAGTTCCTGATAGTATCATGCCTGCGCCGGCGCAGCGCCTTTAAAAGCAGCTGCCTGCGCTGTGCCGTTCCCATAACTGCCGCACCTCCTTTCCTGCTGGTTTCGTAGCCATTGTAGCAAGTAAACCGGTCAATTTCTGTCCGGTTTAAAATAAAAAAATAAAACCTGGCAAATAAGCTGAAAGCTTACCTGCCAGGTTCCTCTTGATCATTCAACAAGTCCAACGTTTCTCTTCGGCAAGATATTTTATTTTCCTTCTCCTGCGGGCCTCTTTGTTACCATCGCGCTGACTACCCCTTCCTCTGCAAAAGAGATCTGCAGCAACTGCCCGCACTTTGGACAGTTGACATCAATATGCGAATGGGGCGTTCCTTTAAACAGAGTATGGCCGCAAATCGGACAGCTGGCTCTGTATTTTACTATAGTATCCATAATTCCTTCTCCTTTCCCCTTTCAAGCAATACCACGGCCTGACAATTGCCCTGCACGCGATAGGAAATCAAACGACATATTGACTGCCGCTTGATATTCACTGCAAGATAACGGTTGACATTTTGCGCAATTCGT
>ERZ1673696.420-NODE-420-length-47367-cov-32.223263_pt1 | contig 47367 bp, 45 predicted proteins | sample MGYA00580226_ERZ1673696 | MGnify/ENA primary metagenome ERZ1673696 (study PRJEB41218, sample SAMN15661743) | gut metagenome | host: Homo sapiens | place: Canada: London | collected 2015-08-20/2019-03-30 | study: EMG produced TPA metagenomics assembly of... | reverse complement strand
CCTATTCCTCATACCCTTTTTATTCAATTGTCCAAGATGTATTGTAGTCCTACATTCCGCCACGCGAGGAAATGAGACGGATTATTGCGATGCTGAAACGAGTGCTCCCCAGGGTGGCAGATTACGCTGTTGTGGACACAGCACTCCAAAATCTCAACGGCAGTTTCCCAGAAGCCCTCAAGAAGTCGATTCTGCAAGAGGCAGTCCAGAGCAAGCTGGTACCGCAAGACCCGTCCGACGAGCCCGCAGAGGCTCTGCTGGAGCGTATCCGGGCGGAGAAACAGCGGCTCATCAAGGAAGGCAAAATCAAGAAGGACAAGCACGAATCCGTCATTTTCAGACGGGATAATACGAGAGTATGGACGATATTCTCGATCAGCATCCGTGGTTTAATGCAGTATGCATCAGCTTTAAGCGGAAAACAGGCAGAGAGCTTCAATATGATGAACTTGACAGCACCAACAAGCTCGAATTTGCTCAGCTCGTGTTAAATAGCGCATCTTGTAATGGGCTTAAAGATTTTGGCGATATGCTGTTGGGCAGCGACGAAAGAGGTGATGATGACGATGAGTAAAATTCATATTAAGTATATGACTGACGAAGCCCTCGAAACTCTGAAGGCAAACACATCCGTCATCACAGAACGCTTGACTGAAAATCAAACATCATCAACGCGGCTTAGCAAGTTTGTACCAAGTGAGCTATATGTAACAAAGAAGTACGAAATCGAAGAGTTTACTCTCCGGGTGCCAAAGGATGAAAAAGACCGTGAAACCGATATATACAACTCCATTTTGCTATATGAGCGTCTGCACCACCTACCTCTCTATGTTTTGACTGATGAGCGATTTTGGTGCTGGATGAACTTTGAGATGGGTTATGAGGTTGCTCTCAAATATATGCCGGTAAAAAAGAATTCCTCGGTTTTTAAAGACCACTGGCTTCTCACTCAAGGAAAACGGCGCGGTCTCTTTTTCGGTGTCCTTTCTCGTTGCTATTTCCGAGTGGCTCTTTCGGTTGATAATACTCTTGACGATCCTTATGAGCTAACGAAATTCGTTATTGAGAATCCTCTCCGTTTTAGAGAATTGACTTGGCAATCCTTCTCCAGCGAAAAAATGATTGTATTAGGATCGTTAAAAGCCGAAAAGCGTATTCAGGCAGAGTATCCTCATGTCGAAGAAAACACAAAGCACTTTGCGGAAATTGCCAAGCACCTATCGAAATTGGGTAGTGTTATGCTTCTGGACTGTATGACAGAGAAAGATATTGAGGAGTACGTATATAAAAAATACAAAGAGATGATGGAAGAAGAACTCGCTAACAGAGGTACCATCGAAAAGATCAAAGATGCTGTTATGAGTATATTTTCCCCTCAAACATAACAAAACGGCCACACCGAAGGATTAGACCCTTGGTGTGGCCGCTTGCTTGTGTCACCCGCTTAAAGAATGCCAGTCAAAAATATACTTGTTTTCGTATATCCCTAATTAGCACCTTCTAACACCGGGGGCTTTTTTTGCAGCCGGCCGTGCTTTCTGCGCGCCCATTTCCGCCTTAAATCCGGCAGACGCGAAATAAGGTGAAAAATAGTACTTAAATTGTAAACATTCTATGAACGAGCGTAAAAATGTGCGCACATCGCTTGCGCTCCTGGAAAATCAATGATATAACTTCTGGAAATCTCATAATCATAATGTATACAAATGCGTAGAATAATGTAGAATAATATGGTTTCTGCCGGGATTCGCTTGCCCGGGACATCGCGGAAACAAGGGAAAGGCAGCACGACAGTGACAGAGAAAGAACTGAGAAAATTAAACCGCGCGGAGCTCTTGGAAATGCTTATTGCGCAGAGCAAGAGGCTCAGCCGCGTGGAGGAGGAGCTGTCGGTCGCCCAAAAAGAACTGGAACGGCGTAAGATTGCCATCACCACCTCCGGCTCACTGGCAGAGGCGGCCCTGAAGCTAAACGGCATCTTTGAGGTAGCCGACCAGGCAGCCGCGCAGTATCTGGATAGCCTCCGGGAGCAGGAGAGCAACGCCGAGCACATTGTTGCCGAGGCCGGGGCCAAGGCTCACGAGATCATCAATGCCGCCGAGGTGCAGCGGCAGGCCATTCTCGCCGATGCGGACAGGGAAGCCAAGCGGCGCATTGAGCTCTTTAACCAGCAGTTCAAGGAATTTTTGAGCACGCACACCTGATTGAGGAGAAAGGGCCGTATGAAACCAGAAAACAAAGCAACCGATACGGCTGTGCCCTCCGTGGACGAGCTCACTGGCGAACTCAACCGAGAAAAATATCACAGCCGATACAAAAAGCTGCTGCGCAGCACCATCTATACGCTGGTGATCGTGGCCGCGATCAGTGTGCTGGTGGCTACACTGCTGCTGCCGGTTTTGCAGATATACGGCACCTCCATGAATCCGAACCTGCAGGAGGGGGATATCGTGGTGTCGGTGAAGTCCCCACAGTTCAAAACCGGTGACATAATCGCCTTTTACTATAACAACCGCGTTCTTGTCAAGCGCATTATCGGCTGCCCCGGCGACAGCGTTGTCATCACCGACAGCGGCGACGTATATGTGAACAATACCCTGCTGGATGAGCCGTACCTAACCGAAAAATGCTATGGCAACGCCGACATTGAATATCCGTACACCGTACCTCAGAATTCCTTTTTCGTCCTGGGCGACCACCGGGAAAGCAGCGTGGACTCCCGGTCGTCTCTGGTGGGCTGCGTGGAAAAAGAAGAAATCATAGGCAAAATCATTTTCAGAGTGTGGCCGATCAAGCGGATCGGTTCCGCGGACTAACATCGCCTGGAAATACGGGGAGAAATTTGCATGAACATGGACATTCATTCGCAGGCTGAAGAGCTGAACAAGAAGCACCGCCGGAAGCGCACTTGGTACAAGATTTTATCTGTGCCCATATGCCTTGTGGTCTTTGTGACGACGTATGCGCTCATTCTGCCGGCTATCACCATGGAATCCACGCCGGATACCTACTGCGGCATTGCCGAGCACGTCCACACGGACGATTGCTACGAGCTTCCCGGTACGCCGGCTCACAAGGAGATCCAATGCACCGCCGGGGCCAATCTGGGCCAGGGCGAGTACATCATCCACAAGCATGACAGCTTCTGCTTTGATGATAGCGGTGAGTTGCAGTGTGCGCTGGCTGAGCAGGACGAGCACGTCCACACAGACGCATGCTATGACGGTGACACCCTGATCTGCGGTCTGGTTACGGGGATCGTACACCAGCACACGGCGGATTGCGTCATACGCCACTTCCAGTTGCCGCAGCTGGTACCGGGGACGTTCATGCGGTGGCCCGGCCCGAGGTCCAGCCAATCTTGCATATCCGCAAGATATTCGGGTAGCTTGCCGCTTGTCAGTAAATTTGCATAGATTACCTTGTGGCGGCGTTTCAAATGGCGTAAATGCCGTTGTCCCCATATCCTGATTGGCTGATCTTCCTCCGGCTCATCATCTCCGACAACCAGGTAATAGTCACCGACCAATTCATATTTCAGCCCTGTGCGTTCATCGGTAATGTACTTTTCCATTTCCTTGGCCTTGGCAACATCCTCCGCAGCAATATAGCGCATAGTGCATCACCTTGCTTCACGCCGGTCTCTCAAAAAATCGGCTCTGATGACCGCATTGGCTCGGCACTCGATGGTGTCCCGGATGATGTCCATGTGGTCGGTCTCCCGCTTTTCAAAGTCCTTGAACACATCCGCAAGCGGACAGGGCGACTTCAGGAGTGCCTTGCACTGCTTATCGGACAAGTCGTATTCCTCCAGTGCCAGCACGATGTCCTCCCGTACCGTGTACTCGTAGCAGTGGTTCAGGATTTCGTCGGGTGGCTGGGAAAGCAGCCACTCCCGATACTGCTCCTGTTTTGCGAACACCTTCTTATATAAAGCGGTGTTCAGTTCTTCGTTTGTCATTTTGCTTCCTCCTTCATTTATGCTTTTTGAATAACACGCTCTATAGAAACAGCCGCCTGATTTCTCTTGGAAACCAAGCGGCTGTGTATAGAATATTTGTTTTTGGAACGAAATCAGATCATCCACACAGGGACAATGTATGTGCTGCTGTCGATTGCGCTCAATGCCTCCCGAAGGCAGATGATCGCGCCTGTCCCTCTCGGCACAGAGGCTTTATCCAGCAGCTTGAAAGCACCCGTAATTTGTGTGGGCGGGTTGATGCTTTTTTTGATCTCGATGGGGTGCAGCTGACCGTCGCTCTCCATAATTAAGTCGATCTCGTTGCTGTTCTTGTCGCGGTAATAATGCAGCAGACAGTCCTTAGCACTGTTGCTGTAGGTTTTTATGATTTCCGACACAACATAGTTTTCTAAAATGGCTCCGTTGATTGCGCCATTCATCAAAATTTCGGGGCTTGAGTACCGGGTCAGATAGGAGACCAGCCCTGTATCAAAGAAATACATCTTCGGCGTTTTGATCGTCCGCTTCAAAAGGTTGTTGGAGTAGGGGTGCAGGAAGAACACGATCCCGGATTTTTCAAGCTCCTTCATCCAGCGCTTTGCGGTATCGTCACTGACCCCCACATCTCCGGCGATGTCATGCAGGTTCAGCATCTGGCCGCTTCTGCAGGCGGCAGCGCGAATGAAGTCGGCAAACATCACCTTATCCACACCGGGAATATCGGTGGTCACATCCCGGTCGATATAGGTCTGAATATAGCTGCTGTAAAACACATCCCGGTCTTTATACTTGCCGCTCCTGTGGCCGGGGAGTGCGCTGTCCCAAATCCGCTGGTATATCTCTTTCGGTGTGGCAGGGGAAAGCACCGCCTTGCGCTTCTGCAATTCGTCAAGCTCCAACGAAAAGGGTGAAACCTCCATTGCACCGCAAAGCTCCGACTGTGACAGTGCCGACATATGAAGAATGGCGGTTCTTCCGGCCAGCGACTCCTGTGCCAACTCCATTAGGCGATACGCCTGAGAACCGGTCAGCCAGTAGGAGCCGGGTGCAGCGCCGTTATCCACGGCGATCTTGATATATGAAAACAGCTCCGGTGCATACTGAACCTCATCGATGAGAACCGGCGCGGGATGCAGCTTCAAGAACATGGCAGGATCGGTTTTGGCAAGCCTGCGTTCCTCCAAATCGTCCAGCAAAACCTCGGCTCGTGCCGTCCCCTCCATCAGATGCCGCAGCATGGTGGATTTTCCGACCTGACGCGGACCGGTCAGCAGCACACAGGCGTACTCCTCATTGATTGCAATAAACTTCTTTTCAAGCTGTCTCTCAATATACATTGCTCCGCCTCCTTTAGGCTAAAATACGATGCACCTTTATTATAGCCTAATAGCGAGGAAAAATCAATAGTTCTTAGGCCAAAATACGATGCACTTGTATTTTGGCCTATATGAGCAGCGATTATGCGTGTCTGCACAGGCTTTCACCATTCATGCAAAAGTCGCCAGATTTCAAATCAGGCGACTGAGCAGATGGTACTTGTCTTTTTCCCCATCAAAGAGCGTCGGGATTTTCTTCATGATCGCTTATCCTCCGACATTTGGCTGAGATGCCGCAAGAAGCTGATGACAAACATCACTTTCCAGAATGGGCGCAAGGCCCGCAACACTTGGCTGGCCGGGAAAATCAAATGTGAAAAATGCGGGTACGCACTTAAAACGACCCATAACCCCTCTGGCTATGAATACCTCCGCTGTTCCAAGCGGGCCGACCACAAGGGCTGTCCGGGGTGCGGCACACTCCGCAAGAATGAGTTTGAACAGTTCATTTTCACCGCTATGGGAGAAAAGTTCCGGGAGTTCAAACTGCTTCGGGGCGGCGAGGGAAAAGTCAATCCCAAGATTACCGCCTATCAGGTGGAGCTTGCACAGGTAGAAGCCGAGATTGAAAAACTGCTTGATACGCTGACCGGGGCCAACGCCACCTTGCTTGCCTACGCCAACAAAAAAATCGAGGATTTGGACAACCGCCGCAAAACACTGTCCAAGGCGATTGCAGACCTGTCCGTTGAAACGCTGTCCTCCCAGCAGATTGAATTACTGTCCGGGTATCTGGGCGATTGGGAGCATATCAGCTTTGAGGACAAACGAAAAGCCGCTGACAGCCTGATTTCATCAATCAGTGCAACCAGCGACTATGTAAAAATAGAGTGGAAAATCTGATACTTTTTCCACTCTATCAAACCACTTGTTTCTTTTTATCGCTTGTAGCCCCTTGTACACCGTTGCTTCCATACCCTGCAGCCAATCTGCCGGACGAGGCATTTTTATCTCAAGCTCGCTTGAATCAACAGATTTACTAGATATAGCAACCGCTGCCTCCTGGCTGAGGCCGTATCTATGCGTAGTCCAAATGTGTAACTGTTTCTTGTCATCAGACGAGGGCAGAAACAGCTTGTCTATTTCCAATCAAGCACTTAACCGATACTGGAGTACCGTTATAATTCCGCTCGGTCTCCATATACATAATGAAGCGTGCGACGCTTTCGCTTTTAAATTGCGCATTGCGCTCTGCGCTAAGTCTATAGCGTATTTTCTCTTTATCATCAATGTTATCGTTTTCCATTCTCAAGGTAAGCTGATGATCCTGAAAATCAAAAATCCAGCCTTGAAGGGAAAGATCAACTAATACGCTTAGGGCCGCCATATATTTTTGGCAGTCAAGGTCGGCTTCTCGTGCAGTTTCAGAAACACGCCGAAGCTCATCGCTGATAATTCGAGCTCTGTTCATAGGTAACGTGTCTTCTAAGCGCCGAGTAAGTCGCTGAAACAACTCTTGGTATTCCTCGCTCAAAGCAGGACGATACTGCTCCGAGGCGATGGTCTGTTCTATATTTTTAATGGATGCTTTCATGCATTTCCTGCTTCCTGAATAAGTCTGCGTCACCGATGGCCGCATTCAATTAATTATTTGTAGCAAACACTAGCTGAGAGCTAATTCAGCAAGTATTTCTTTTCAGCCCCGCGGCCTACCCTCTGCACAAGCCCCATATTCCGCATCTGTTTCATAAGCTCAAAAGCGCGGGTCTTCTTGATTCCAAGCAAGGATTGGACTTCTTCATCCGTGATATGGCCGTGCGCGGAGGTATAGTCAAGAACCTTCTGCATCTGCGCGGTCACCGGCGAAGCCTGATTCGGCGCGGCGGCGGTCATGGCGTTCATATTGGGCAGCACCATCTTGAAGGCATTGGTGGTTGCTTCGATGACCGGTTGTACGGGGCAGTTTTCATAAAGCTTATAGATTCTGCGGATACCGGTGCCATAGCTTTCGATCAGACGCAGGCGATGGAACATCTCGGCAAGATTCTTGTTGCGCGGCTGTGAAATACCGATACGGATATCATCGGTGGAGAGACCGGGGAGGAGGCCGCCGATAGAGATGAACTCTATCCGCTCATCGTTCACATTAATGATAATGCTACCGCTGTAGCTGTAATCCCGGTGCACAACGGCATTCAAAAGTGCCTCGCGAAGAGCCTCCTCGGGGTAATCCTGCTTTTCAATACGCTCCAAGCCCTTAAATGACGCCTTGGTTCTGTTGCAGAGCATCAGGTAATCAAAGGTGTCCTCCAGCTGCGCAAAGATGGAGCCTCCGAACTCCTTGTTATCCTTGAAGGTGGTATTGGAATCATCACCGAAAACTGCTACCTTCGTCGTATGCGCACATTGATCGGAGATGATAAGTGCAAGGTTGGTAAAAAGCTCATCATTCTTCTGTGTGATCCCAAGGGCACGGTACTTTTCCCTGCCGAACGGCACTCCATATTTTTCGAAAGCGTTTGCCGCAGCCTCAAAGGACAGGTTCTGCTCCATGGAGCGCATTTCTTCGAACGCATCGCCATCGCTTTCCTTAATCATCTGGCGAATCTGCGCAGGGGATGCTGGCACGCTGGAGGTGCCCTGGCGTACATAAACACCGTTGGGCTTCAGACCTTTTCCTTTGAGGTAGTAGGGCTTGTTGCTTCCCTCACTGACGGCAATACGCACCACCCTGTTATCCTGGATCGAAAAGCGCACGAACATTGTAACGTCCGGCACAATAGCATCGCGGATGCCGTTGGTGATGCGGGTATACTCCTGATCCACATCTGCCAGTCCGACGGCATTTCCATTGTTGTCAATGCCGACGAACACCACGCCGCCGTCCGTATTTGCGAAAGCGATCACTTCTTTATAAATTACCTCAGTAAACTGAGCCTTGAATTCTATATTTTCGGTTTCAAAGTTCATGGAGACGCCTCCTCATACGAATTCTAATTATATTATACTCATAAAATTCGCTCTGTCAACCGGAGCTTGTGAATTTTCGGCGAATATTCGCTTATTCAATGTGAGTGCCCGCCTTGGTTGTTCTCAAAAACAGAGAGCCGCCTCGTCTAATAATGCGAAAGGACCTCCTTCGCGCAAGCAAAGGAGGTCCGCCGAATATAGCTTTTTACGCAATTACAGCTTGAAGCAGGCATTTTTACAATTCCACTGTTTCATCGCCTGTCGTTCCATTTCTGCGTCTCCCAAAGGCATTAAGTCTGTCGGCTATGACAGATGAATATGGCACATTTCCTCACCCATAAGCTGCGGTGGACTTTTTCTATTGATTAGGCGCCGGTTATCTGTTAAGATGAAAATATGCCTATGCGAGAATTATCAGAGCACCTGTCTAAGCGGTGGTGTCGCCGGGGTATCGGCTGGCCTTGGCCGCGCCCTATCCGGCGGCGCTGGACGACTGTTATGCGGCGCTGCTGTACATGAAGTCCCACGCCGCCGGGCTGGGCATTCGGGTCGATCAGATCGTGGGGGGCGGCGAGCCGTTCTATGCAGAGACGGTGCGGTATATCGAGAACCTGAAGAAATGCGGGATTCCCGCCAGCGTGGACGTGTACCACTCCGATATGCACGCCTTTGACATGATGCAGCCGGACACGCCCCTGAGCCGGGAAGCCGCCCGGCGGTTTAACGAGCAGTTCGCCTATGCCCAGACGCATTATTTTGCGCCGCAGGGGGAAAGCGAAAGGTGAAGAAGCACTGAAAAATTGCAATTTGAAAGGGATATTCTTGAATGAAAGAACACGTCATGAATTTAACTCCTGCACCGATGCAGGAAATAAGAACCGGAAATAAAACAATAGAATTACGTCTGAATGATGAAAAAAGAAAACAAATTTCTGTCGGAGATACTATAAAGTTTATAAATACGGAGGATTCAAATGATACCCTGCGGGTGAAAGTTGTAGATTTATTTTTCTTTTCTTCATTTGCCGAGTTATATGATAATTTGCCATTATTGAACTGCGGTTATAATGAGGATAACATAAATACCGCCTCGCCTGAAGATATGGAAATGTATTATTCCAGAGAAAAGCAAAATAAATATGGTGTAGTCGGAATCGAGATATCACTTTTGTAACTTCCGGCTTATCGGAGCAGCTTATGAATATTCGAGAAATCCACGAAAATAAAAAGCAATTCCTCCCGCTTCTGCTGTTGGCAGATGAGCAGGAGAACATGATCGACCGCTATCTGGAGCGGGGCACCATGTATGTGCTGGAGGACGGCGGCGTGAAGGCGGAATGCATCGTCACCGACGAGGGCGGCGGGATTCTGGAGCTCAAGAACCTCGCCGTGGAACCGGAGGCGCAGAGAAAGGGCTACGGCAAGGCGCTGATTGACTTTCTTGTGCGTCAATATGCTGGTTGCTATGCCCTTTTACAGGTGGGCACCGGCGACAGTCCGCTGACCGTGCCGTTTTATGAGAAGTGCGGCTTTGTCCGCTGGCACCGCATTCCCAATTTCTTCACCGACCACTATGACCACCCCATCTACGAGGCCGGAGTGCAGCTGGTGGACATGGTGTATTTGCAACGGAAGCTGTGCCACCCAGCCTGCACCACCGGCAGCGGGTTTTGATATTTTCCATTTCTTCTCCGCCAAACTGGAAGTTGACGAACTGCTGATTATATTGCGATGCGTAATTACAATGCAATTCCAAGTTCTTTGCATTTCTCGATTGCCAAATCATTGTTTTGCAATGCAGCAAGTCGATACCAATGCTTAGCCTGTTCGATATCTCGTTCCACTCCGATTGCATCTTCATAAAACTCTGCCAAATTGTATTGTCCATCTCTATCACCATGCTCTGCGGCACGGCGAGTCCAATATAGTGCTTTTTCCAAGTCCTTTTCAACACCAAGTCCCTCGTAATAGAAATAGCCTATTTGACATTCAGCAAGGGGATAGCCCTGCTCTGCCAATACCAAATGACCTTCAAAGCATTTGTCATATTGTTTTGATTCCCAATATTTTTCAATCAGCTCATTGCAAATGTCAAATTCCTTGCAAGGTTTGTAATACGCATCTGCCATATATTCATACCTCCACAAATCCCGATTTGTTTAGTAAATTCTTTTCCCAAACGCATACGCTTCCTGCAAACGCTCCGTCCTATCAAAGCGGCATCGGCGTTTGGGCGATCAGAATAACCGCCAGAATCGCGCCCACAAATGCCGCAGCCCCTATGACTGCCAACACCCTTATGCTGAGTTTCTTCTTCGCTGCCTTGCCAATCAGCGCGGCGCAAGCCACGCAGACAGCCGCAGCCACAAGCGCAATGCCCAGCGTTTCCCATAGCCAAGATAATTCATATAGGATTTTCATGCGATCATCTCCTGTTCGTTAAACTTGAATTTATGTCAATGCGAACGCAATCTCATCAAGTCTATTTGTTATTGCGTTCTTTCTCCCTGTCTCCTTAAAGCCCATTCGACGATAGAGTCTCTCAGCATTTATATTATTCTCAAGAATCCACAGCGTAGGGGTATCCGTACATTGGCCTACTGCGTATAGTAACAATTTCGTTCCATAACCCATGTTTTGCATATCTGGAAGAATATAAAGATCCTCTATTAAACCCTTTGTTACAGAAACAACCCCTATTGGTTTTTCTTCTACAAGCATATAGAGCTTTGATCCGTTGTTCATCTTGTTTCTCAAATACTCCCGTTGCCGATCTGGCGTGTGTGTTTCTATGAAATCAGGAGTACAAAATGCACGATGCGATTCCTTCCAGGATATTGAATGGATGGTTGCGGCTTGAAGAAGATTTGTTTCATCTACAGGTACTATCATACTTACCTCCTCAACTTCCGATTTGTCTATCTCTTTTTGATCGGGTGCCGGATGACGGTCCTCCACTTTTCAGGTGCGACCTTTCTGGCATCCGACAGGTAGATTTCGTGATGCAGCCTTGTTTCGCTCAGGTCATTCTCGTAGCCGTGTTCCGCCAGATAGGCGTCCATCAGCGCAACCGATGCAGGCTCCTGGTCAAAAGGCCCCAGGTGCATCATCTGCACGCAAAGTCCCTCCTCGATGGTCAGAAACTCCGCCGTTGAGCAGTCCAGCTTTTTCTTCTTCGCCGCCGTTTCCACAGCCCACACAAAGTCCTTCCGGGTCACAAAATCCGGCAGGCGGATCACGGAGATCCAGTGGAATGCAGATTTGTCGGCATAATCGATGCCGTCTTTCCCATCCTGCCACCAGAAGCCCTCCAATGGCGGGACGACATATTCAAAGAAGCCCTCCATTTTGTAATCGGTCTTGCAGCTCATTTTCAGTGTGTACGCAACCGCATACAGCACGCCGATGGCCTGCTGGTAGGCGCCGCCCGCCTCGTTGGGGTCGCCGCTGCCTCTGACTGCGATATAGTTTGCCTTCGGCACGGTTATAATTTCCGGCCGGTTCTTCGGCATATAGAATTCCTTGTATTCTTTCTTGAAATCAAAAGCCATGGTTTTCTCTCCGTATTATGTTTTTGAGGGATGCGCCGTGATGGCCACCTTGATGACGCCGTCCAGACGGTTTTCAAAGATGCGGTAGGCCTCCTCAATCTCGCTCAGCGGGAAGGGGTGGGTAATAAGCGGCGTGGTGTCCAGCAGGGCGGCATTGACTGCAAGGAGAAATAAATGCTCACAGCCCTGCAAAATACATTTTACCACGCCTCCTGAAAAATCGCAACGGAGTAAAAAACACGGTGCCGCCCGGTAAAGGGTGACACCGAAATTTTTTTGGAAAAAGGTGTTGACGCTGACGTAATGCAATTGATGCACACCGCGCCCATCAAGGACTACGGCGAGTTCAGATTCTTCCCGGTGTTCAGCGGAAAGTGAGAATGAGGAGCGCTGACGCATGGAATACACGAAATTAGGCAAGACCGATATGGAAATTTCCAAGGTCTGCGTGGGCTGCATGAGCTTTGGCAAGGCCCTAAAAAGAATGTCAGCCGGGGTAAGGTCGTGATCGCCTCCAAGGTTTATTTCAACCCCGGCAGACTGTCCCGGGAAGCCATTCACCGGGAGATCGACGGCCATAAAGAATAATAAATATTAAATCGAAAACAATTTTTTTCGTTGACAATTCTGCATAAATATAGTAACATAACTATACAGAGAACCACAGCTGCAACAGACGGAAATTCGCTGGAAAGGTGAGGGAATCCATCATGAAAAGCATCATCTGGAAAATCGAACTGGCCGCCGCAGTGCTCCTGGCGGTCTCGGCCCTGGTGTGGGGCCTGCGCCCCGGCGTGTGGAACTACGGCGGCTTTTACCGCATGGCCGCCGGGGAACAAGGCAGGACCTATACCCGCCCGGGCTGCTCCACGGTGGAGGTGACGGAGGACAACCGCCTGCGCATTCGGTCCCCCGCGGGGCAGACGGCGGAGTTTACCCTGTCCCTGGCGGAAAACGGCTCCTATCGGGCGGCGGAAATGGCCATGGACGGCGTGGTCCGCAACGTTACCTACAACACCGCCACCGGAACGTTCATGACAGCGGGCGACAGCTGGTCCATCAGCACCCTGGTCCAGGAGAAGACCGGGTTCAGCCCGGGCCTGACCGATAACGCGCTGTACAGCATGGCCCTGGGCAATCACCAGACCCGCATCGCCGGGCGGCCCGGGGAATTTCTCACGGCGGGGCTGTTCCTACTGCTGGGCCTGGTGCTCCCCCTGCTGCTGAAGCCCGCCATCGCCCTGGACAAATTCCTGCTGGGCTTTTTCTATGACAACACGGAAAAGCTCCAGGCCACGGACCTGGCCCGGGGCATCATGCTCCTGCTGGGGCTGGTCGTATCTGTCATCGGCGCCATCTGGTGGTGCATCCTTTTGTTCGGATAAAGATCGGGGCGGACGCCGGCGTCCGCCCTTTTTTTGCGGCCTGCCTGCCCCGGGGAAATCTTTTCCCCGGGGCGCAAATTACACTGGTAATTTCCCCCGGAGTGTGCTATAGTACAAACGTATCCGTATTTTTGAAACGAATACAGATCGGAATAATCCGACAGAAATAAACAAAATGTAATCTGAAAGACAGGAGAATGTAAATATGAACGCTTTTTCTTCCTTCCTGCTGGGCCTGGTGCAGGGTGTGGCGGAGTTTTTGCCCATTTCCAGCTCCGGACATCTGTCCATCGCGCAGAACCTGCTGCACATCGACGCGGAGGTGCCGGAATTTTTTGACGTGCTGCTGCACCTGGGCACCTTAGGGGCGGTGTTCGTGGCCTATTGGAAGGACATCAAGGACATGATCGCCGAGTTCTTCCGGGGCATCGGGGACCTGGCCCACCGGTCCACCCCCAAGCCCCTGCCGCCGGCCCGGAGACTGATTCTGCTGATCATCCTGGGCACCCTGCCGCTGTTTGCGGTGCTGCCCATCAAGGACAAGGTCCTGGGCCTGAGCAATAACATGCTGTTCATCGGCGGGGCCCTGATCGTCACGGGCTTCCTGTTATTCGCCAGCGACCGGGTGAAGAAGGGGAGGAAGAACGAGCGAACGGCATCGCTGCTGGATGCGGTGGCGGTGGGCGTGAGCCAGGCCGTCGCCACGGTGCCGGGCATCTCCCGGTCCGGCATGACCATCACCTCCGGGTGCTTTGTGGGCTTCGATCGGAAGTTCGCGGTGCGGTTTTCCTTCCTGCTGTCCATTCCGGCGGTGCTGGGGGCCAACATCCTGAGCCTGAAGGACGCCGTGGAGGCAGGAGTCGACTGGAGCCAGGTGCCGGTGTATCTGATCGGCGTGGCCACGGCGGCGGTGTCCGGGTATCTGTGCATCGGCCTGCTGCGGCGCATTGCCAACAAGGGAAAATTCGGCGCGTTTGCCTATTACTGCTGGGCCGTGGGTCTGCTGACCATCGTGGTGCAGCTCATTAAATAAGAGAAAGGAACCACTATGGCGTCCGGACAGAAGAAAAAAACCACAACCAAAAAGACGGCTCCGCAGAAATCCGCCCTCCCGCCGATCCGGCGGGAGGTAGGCGGCGGCGTGTGCCTGCTGCTGGCCTTGTGCGTGGTGGTCAGCTATTTCCAGGCGGACGCCATTGTGCTGAACCTGCTGGGGAACCTGCTGAAGGGCCTGGCGGGCTACGGCTATTGGCTGGCGGCCCCGGCCCTGGCCCTGGCGGGGGTGAACCTGCTGGCCCACCGGGGGCGTCCGGTGGTGCTGCGGACGGTTTGCGCCCTGGTGCTGCCGGTGCTGCTGGGGGCCATCCTGCACCTGTTTTTGTATAGGGGAGAGGCCGTCACCGGCCTGGCCCCGGCCATGAAGAGCCTGTGGGCCAGCGGCCTGCTGCTGCAAAGCGGCGGCGCACTGGCCGGGGGACTGGCCATAGGCATGAAGCGGCTGGTGGGAACGGTGGTGTCCGTGATCGTGCTGCTTCTGCTGCTGGCGGCGGCGGTATTCGCGGCGCTGCGGGTATCCCCCCGGGAGCTGGTGCAGCGGGCCCGTGACCGGGTCCCCTATGAGCCGGAGCCGGAGCGCCCGGCCCGGCCGGAAAAGCCCCGGCGGCAGCGTGTGCCTGTGGACGTGCCCCTGGAGGATGAGCCGGTGCGGCCCAAGCCCGAACCCAAGCCGGAGCCCAAACCTGAGCCCCAGGAGATTCCCGATGAGCCTCTGCCCCGGAAGAAGGGGAAGGGCTTCTTCTCTCGCAGAGGGGAGGACGTGATGACCCCGGACCAGGTGCTGCGGCCCCAGGAGCCGGAGCCTGCGCCGGAGGTGCCGCCTGCGGCCCAGCCGGAACCGGAGCCTGCCCCCCAGCCGGAGAAAAAGTCCCGCCGGAGCCAGGAATCCGCCGCCCGGGAGGTGGAGCAGCACGCCCAGGAGGTGAGCCAGGCCATCGAGGAGGAGCTGGCGGAGCCAGAGGAGGCGTATCAGTATCCCCCGGTGACCCTGCTGGACCAGAACAGCGACGACAACTATACCGAGGTGGGGGCGGAGCTGCGGAACAACTCCCGCCGCCTGGCCCAGACCATCACCAGCTTCGGCGTGGACGCCAAGCCCGGCGACGTGGTCCACGGGCCCAGCGTCACCCGGTACGAATTTACCCTGGACCAGGGGGTGAAGCTGTCCAAGCTCACCAACCTGGCCGATGACATCGCCCTGGCCCTGGGCAGCGGCGGCGTGCGCATTGCGCCTATTCCCAACAAGAGCTCCGTGGTGGGCATCGAGGTGCCCAACCGGGTGGTGACGGCGGTGCGCATCCGGGACGTCATCGACTCCCGGGCCTTTGCCGAGCATAAGTCCCGGGTGGCCTTCGCCGTGGGCAAGGACATCGGCGGCAACTGCATCGTGGGGGATATTGCCAAGCTGCCCCATGTGCTGATCGCCGGTACCACCGGCTCCGGTAAATCCGTATGCACCAACTCACTGATCGTGAGTCTGCTGTACAAGTCCACGCCGGAGGAGGTCCGCTTCATCATGGTGGACCCGAAGATGGTGGAGCTGGCCCCCTACAACGGCATCCCGCACCTGCTGATCCCCGTGGTGACGGACCCCAAAAAGGCCGCCGGGGCCCTGCAGTGGGCGGTGTATGAGATGATGAAGCGCTATAAGCTGTTCTCGGAAAACGGGGTAAAGGACCTGGCCGGGTTCAACGCCCTGGCCCAGCGCAATGAGGAGCTGAAGAAAATGCCCACCGTGGTGGTGGTCATCGACGAGCTGGCGGACCTGATGCTGGTGGCGGCCAAGGAGGTGGAGGAATCCATCTGCCGGGTGGCCCAGATGGGCCGCGCCGCCGGGATGCACCTGGTCATTGCTACCCAGCGGCCCTCCTCCGATGTGATCACCGGCCTGATGAAGGCCAATATCCCCAGCCGCATTGCCTTCGCCGTGGCCTCGTCCCTGGAGTCCCGGATCATTCTGGACACCACCGGCGCGGAGAAGCTGGTGGGCAAGGGCGACATGCTGTATGCCCCCCTGGGGGCCGGAAAGCCCACCCGGGTCCAGGGCTGCTTCATCACCCCGGAGGAGATCGAACGGGTGGTGGACTATGTGAAGCAGAGCGGCGAGGCGGAGTATTCCCAGGACGTCATGGACAAGATCGAGCAGGCGGTGAAGGAGAAGGAAAAGGGCGGCAAGTCCGCCGGTGCGCCGGAGCCCGCCGGGGAGAGTCCCGACGACGAGCTGCTCACCGCCGCCGTGGATGTGGTGCTGGAAACGGGACAGGCCTCCGTGTCCATGCTGCAGCGGCGGCTGAAGCTGGGCTATGCCCGGGCGGCCCGGCTGGTGGATCAGATGGAGGAGCGGGGCTATGTGGGCCCCTTCGAGGGCTCCAAGCCCCGGCAGCTGCTGATCGACAAGGCCAAATGGCAGGAGCTGAAAATGGCCAAGGCCCCGGCCCCGGAGCCGGAGATCGACCGCAATGGCTCCATCCGGGACGTGTTCGAAAGCCGCGACGCGCTGGACTGAACAATATAACAAAGTCAGGAGAATACACACGGAATATCGCGCACTGCCCCACGGCGGGGAGAAGATCAGCGTCATTGGCATGGGCTCCTCCGTCATCGGCGGCGGAAACCGGCAGCAGCTGCGGCAGGTGCTGGGCTTTTTGGAGGCCCCGGCGGAGCAGCGGGACTATTCCGCCATCAGCGATGCCCTGGCCCAGATGGACGCCGACGGCACCCTGTCCCGGCTGTCCGTGAAGTATTTCGGCATGGACATCTCCAAGGAGCAGTGACCTGCCCTCACAGAATCCAAAGATGCCTCGCAGAGTTTGCCGCCCGCAGGCGGCAAAGCAAATGAAATCATTTTCGGCCGGGGCGTGTACCTGGCCGAAAATTCTGCTCAGGCTGCAAGTGTGGAATTGGTTCGCCATCGGCGAACCAATTATGCGCGCAGCAGACTGCAAGCCTTTTGTCCAAAAAGGGTTTCACCCTTTTTGGACAGTTTAAAATAGAGGCTCCCCCGGCTGGGGGAGCCTCTATTTTTGTGTATTTCTCAGAATTCGGCGTTGCCCACGGTGCGGGGATGAAGCTCCACATCCCGGATGTTGCTGACGCCCGTCAGGTACATGACCATGCGTTCAAAGCCCAGGCCGAAGCCGGCGTGACGGCAGCTGCCATAGCGCCGCAGGTCGCAGTACCACCAGTAGTCCTCGGGCTTCATGCCCAGCTCCCGGATGCGGGCCTCCAGCACCTCCAGCCGCTCCTCGCGCTGGCTGCCGCCGATGATCTCGCCGATGCCGGGCACCAGGCAGTCCGCCGCGGCCACGGTTTTGCCGTCGTCGTTCAGGCGCATATAGAAGGCCTTGATCTCCTTGGGATAGTCGGTGACGAACACCGGCCGCTGATAGATCTGCTCCGTCAGATACCGCTCGTGCTCGGTCTGCAGGTCCGTGCCCCAGTCCACCCGGTACTCGAACCTGTCGTTGTGCTTTTTCAGAATCTCCACCGCCTCGGTGTAGCTGACCCGGGCGAAGTCGGAGGTGGCCACGTGCTCCAGACGGGCCTTGAGGTCCTTGTCCACGAAGCTGTTGAAGAAGTTGATCTCGTCGGGGCAGCGCTCCAGCACCCGGGTGATGATGTGCTTGATCATGGCCTCGGCAACGTCCATATCACCGGCCAGGTCGCAGAAGGCCATCTCCGGCTCGATCATCCAGAACTCGGCGGCGTGGCGCTGGGTGTTGGAGTTCTCGGCCCGGAAGGTGGGGCCGAAGGTATACACATCGCCGAAGGCCATGGCGAAGTTCTCGGCGTTCAGCTGGCCGGACACGGTGAGGCTGGTTTTCTTGCCGAAGAAATCCTGGCTGTAATCCACCTGGCCCTCCGGGGTCTTGGGCACGTTGTTCAGGTCCAGGGTGGTCACCTGGAACATCTCGCCTGCGCCCTCGCAGTCGGAGCCGGTGATGATGGGGGTGTGGACATACACAAAGCCCCGGCTCTGGAAAAACTCATGCACGGCATAGGCCGCCGCGCTGCGAACCCGGAAGGTGGCGGAAAACAGATTGGTCCGGGGACGCAGATGCTGCATGGTCCGCAGGAACTCCACGCTGTGGCGCTTTTTCTGCAGGGGATAGTCCGGCGTGGACCGGCCCTCCACGGCGATCTCGGCAGCCCGCAGCTCCAGGGGCTGCTTGGCCTCCGGCGTCAGCACCACGGTACCCCGGACGATCAGGGCCGCGCCCACGTTCTGCCCCGCGATTTCCTTATAATTATGCAGTTCATCGGCGCTCATGACCACCTGCAAATTGCGGAAGCAGGAGCCGTCGTTAAGCTCGATGAAGCCGAAGGTCTTCATATCCCGGATGGTGCGGGCCCAGCCGCACACGGTGATCTCCTTGCCGACCAGTTGCTCCTGGTCGGCAAAGATGGCTGCGATTTTCATGCGATCCATCTTGATCTCTCCTTGTAGTACAGATAATTTATTATTATATGCCGTTTCCCCGGGCTTTGCAAGGCTTTATTGCAGCTTTTGCTGCCGCATCCAGACGTCCATCACCAGGCTGTGGGGCAGCAGCTTCGTCAGCCCCGCCTGGAACCGGGCCACAAAGCCGTACTGGGACACATCCTTGCCCTGCTTGGCGTCCCGCCAGGCCCGCTGCACCAGCTGCTCCGGCTCATACATGGCCACATATTTTTTCACCACGGATTCGCCGCCGTCGCCGGTGGCCCGGTCAAAGAAGGCCGTCCGGGTCCAGAAGGGGCACAGGGCCATGACCCGGACGCCCTGGCTCCGCAGCTCCCGGTTCAGGGCCCGGCTGAAGCTCAGCACAAATGCCTTGGTGGCCCCGTACACGTTAATATAGGGGATGGGCTGGAAGGCCGCCACCGAAGCAATATTGATGATCTGTCCGCCCCGGGGCATATAGGGAGCCGTCAGCTGGCACAGGGCCATCACCGCCTGACAGTTCAGGTCCACCATGTTCAGGTTGGTCTCCAGAGGCGTGTCCGCCACGGCCCGGAACTTGCCGAAGCCGCTGGCGTTGACCAAAAGGCCCACCTCCACCGGCTCCTCCGCCAGGGCGTCGGCATAGGTCTGGAAGCTGCGGCGGTCCGTCAGGTCCAGGGCCAGGGGGCGGATGGGATAGGGGACCTGGTCCCGCAGCTCCTCCAGGGCCTTTTCATGGCGGGCGATGACCCATACCTCATCGAAGCGGCCGAAGGTGTCCACGGTTTCGGCGAACCGGCGGCCCATGCCGCTGGATGCGCCGGTGATGACGGCAATTTTCTTCATAAGGATGTCCTCCTGTGGATTTCTGGGGATGATTATACCAGAAAATGGTTTCCGTGACAAGGGAAAAGCCGGTGTTCTGCCGCCGGGAAGCCGGGCATATAGTGATGGTGCATAGTATGGCTTAGGAGTGGTGCGCTATCAAAGGGAACATGGAGGAACGGGCCTGTCAGTTGGCCCTTTACCTGATAGAAAACCGGGCAACGGTGCGTGCGGCGGCGGGAAAATTCGGCGTCAGCAAGTCCACGGTGCATAAGGACCTGTCCGAGCGGCTGCCGGCCTATAACCGGGCGCTGTATCTGCAGGTGAAGGAGGTGCTGGACGAAAACAAGGCCCAGCGGCACATACGGGGCGGCCTGGCCACCCGGCGGAAGTATAAGGGGGAGTAAAATATAAGGTGCGGGACGTAAGTCCCGCACCTTATATGCGCTTATGCCGCCCCGGTGGGGCTTTGGGGCATGCCGGCAATGTAGGCATCCGCCACCGCCGGAACGTAATAGGGGCGATAGCACACGCCCTGCTCCCCGTCGTCACATTCCGCCCAGAACACATAGTAGGGCATGAAGTACCGGTCCGTCTGCCGGGCCAGGTATTGCAGGTCCACCCGCTTGACCCGGTCCTCCCCCGGGAAGGGCTCCCAGGCGGACAGGTGCTGCCCCGCCGCCAGCCGCTGCCGGGCCTGGTCCACAGTCACCAGCGGATAAGCTCCCACCGTGTTGGCGTCGGACAGCTCCGGCCGATACAGCCGGAGCTCACAGCTGCCGCCGGACAGCCGGACCCACGTTTTCAGGATGCTGCGCTGAAGGATGCCCTGGGTCAGGTCCTCCTCCGGCCGGTAGAAATACAGGGAATAGCCGCCGCTGTCCCGGGCGGCCATAAAGTACCGGGTCTGTTCCCCGAAAACGGCCCCATACTGCTCCAGCAGCCACGCCGCCGCAGCGTCAGGGGTCAGAGATGCCAGCTCCGGCCGGGAAAGCTTCACCCACAGCTCTCCACTCTCCCCCACGGTCACGGTGACATCCTCCCACGTCAGCGCCAGCTCCGTGGGACCCCCTCTGACGGCAAACGTCACGCCGCACTGCCAGGTCTCCCCGGCCCAGGCGTCCTCCATGGCGGTCTGCACCGTCTCGTCCGGCACCCGGGCCTCCACGGCGGCCTGGGCCACGTCCGCCCCCGCCGCTGCCGCCAGCCGCTCCATGGTTCGCCGCAGCTGCGCATAGTCTCCGCCGCCGGTGCGGAAGCCGTTGGCCACGTCCATGCGAGTGGTGTTGCGGAACACCGGCAGGACGGCAAGCTCCATGCCCTCCTGCCACGGTCCGCCGTCATAGGCGGCAAATTCCTCCGCCGACAGCGGGTAATCTCCCATGCCGCCGTAGTCCCTGTCGATGGTCAGTACCGGCAGGTCCGGGTCCGGGGCGGGTTCCGCTGGGCGGCCTGCCAGCGCCCAGGCTCCCGCCGCCAGCAGCAGACACGCTGCCGCCGCGGCCAGCGGCTTCCATCGCGGCCTCCGCCGGGACCGGGCGGCCTGGGTCTCCTCCAAAAGCTCCTGGGGCAATTCATTCATGGCGTCGCTGAGCTGTTCCGGGTTCATATGTCAAAGCCCTCCTTTTCCAGATACGTCCGCAGACCCTGGCGGGTGCGGTACAGCTGACTCTTGACCGCCGGTACGCTGATGCCGCAGACCCGGGCCGTCTCCGCCAGGGAGTCGGCATAGTAATAGCGGCAGAGAAACGCCCGGCGGGCGGGAAGCGGCAGCGTCCGGAGATAGTCCCCTATGGCCCGGCCCAGCTCCGCCAGGTCCAGGGCCTCCTCCGGGGTGGCAGCGCCGGACACGCAGTCCCCCAGCTCCTCCAGGGACAGGGCGTATTGGGACCCGCCCCGCTTCACCCGGCCTCGGGCCCGCCACCGGTCGATGGACAGCTGCCGGGTGATGCGGCCCAGATAGGTGGACAGCACCTGGGGCCGGTGGGGCGGCATGGAGTCCCAGGCCCGCAGATAGGTGTCGTTGACGGTCTCCCGGCTGTCCTCCCGGTCCGCCAGGATGTGGAAGGCGATGGACGACAGATACCGGCCATACTGCCGGTCCGTCTGACGGATGGCCTCCTGATCCCGCTGCCAGTACAGGGTCACGATGTCGCGGTCCTCCATGGTGGCATTCTCCTTTCGTGTTGCTTCTGCCTGTCATCCCGTCAAAAAATCCCGGTGGTTTCGCGGAAAAGGGGAAAATTTTTGTATACTGCCTCTATTATGCCGCCGGGGCCGGGGCCCGTCAAGACAAATGCGCCGAAAAAGGCTTGCCCAAACGCCCCCCCGGCTGTATAATGGAGAAAACAGTCACAGGAGGGCATTTTTATGGGTATTGTGGTGCTGGGCGCCGTTTTCGTGGACATCAAGGGATATCCCACGTCCACCTATATCCCCGGCGGGCGCAATGTGGGCCGGGTGGAGCAGGTCCCCGGCGGCGTCAGCCGCAACGTGGTGGAGGACATCGCCAACGTGGAGCTGCGGCCCACCTTTGTGAGCCTGGTGGACGACACCGGCCTGGGGGCCGACGTGGTGCGCCAGCTGAAAAATCACAAGGTCAACACCGATTATGTCCTGCCCACCCCTGATGGCATGGGCACCTGGCTGGCGGTGTTCGACAACCAGGGGGACGTGTGCGCCGCCATCAGCAAGCGCCCGGACCTGCGGCCTCTGATCGCCCTGCTGGACGAAAAGGGGGACGAGATCTTCCGGGACGCCGACAGCATCGCCCTGGAAATCGACATGGACAAGGAGATCGTCAAGCGGGTGTTTCAGTACGCCAAAAAATACGGCAAGGACGTATACGCCGTGGTGTCCAACATGAGCATCGCCGTGGAGCGCCGGGACTTTTTGCAGCAGACCAGCTGCTTTATCTGCAACCAGCAGGAGATGGGCATCCTGTTCTCCGACGACTACTCGGAAAAGACTCCCGAGGAGCTGAAGGAGATCCTGGCCCTGAAGATCCGCAGCGCCCGGATCCCCCGGATGATCGTCACCATGGGGAGCCAGGGGGCGGTGTACGCCGACTGCACCGGGGAGCGGGGCGCGTGCCCGGGTCGCAAGGTGGATGTGAAGGACACCACCGGCGCGGGAGACGCCTTCTTTGCCGGAGCTACCATCGGCCTGACCTATGGCAAGACCCTGGCCGAGTCCTGCGAGATCGGCACCCGCCTGGCGGCCTCCACCATCTGCACCAGCGGCAACGTGTGCCCCCGGTTCCTGCCGGAGGAGTTCGGCCTGGACGTAGCGGTAACGGACTGAGGAGGGGCATATGAAACGGATCGACGAGTGCACGAATATGACCGTGCTGGTGGCCCTGCTGGTGGTGGGCATTCTGCTGGTGATGGGGGCCTACCGCATTTTCTCCTACCTGTGCGAAAACGCGGCCCTGGACGCCCGGACCTTCCTGCTGGGGGCGGCCTGCCTGCTGCTGGCGGTGGTGGGCTTTCTGTTGGCCCGCCGCAGCTTCCGGCGGCTCCAGTACCTGCGGGACAACGAGGAATAGGGCTGACTATAGGCAGCGGCACCCCGGATCAGGGCGGGACACCCCCGGGACAGACCCGGGATAAAGCGGGACAAAAACGCACCCCTCGGCGCAGACGCGCCGGGGGGTGCTGAAATTTTATCGGGCCAGGTCGGCCACCGCCCGGACGGCGGTGTCGATCTCCTGAGAGGTGTTGAAAGGGGAGAAGCTGAAGCGCACGATACCCTGGCGCTCTGTGCCCAGGGCACGGTGGAGCCGGGGGGCGCAGTGGGCCCCGGGGCGGGTGGCGATGCCCCAGCCCTGTAAGAGGGCGTCGGACACCTCGCCGGAGTCCAGGTCCCGGATGTTCAGGGACACGATGGCGGCCCGGCAAGGGGCGGAAAAGTCGCCGTATATCCGGACGCCGGGAATGTCCCGGACCCCCAGGTAAAACCGCCGCATCAGGGTGTGCTCCCGGGCGTACAGATTCTCCACCCCCTCTGCCAGGAGATACTCCAGGGCGGCGTGAAGCCCCGCCAGCCCGTGGCTGTTGAGGGTCCCGGCCTCCAGCCGGGTGGGGTAGGCGGCGGGCTGGTCCGGGTCGAAGGAGTGGACGCCGCTGCCGCCCCGCAGCAGGGGCAGGATCTCCACCCCCGGGCGGATGCACAGGCCGCCGGTGCCCTGGGGCCCCAGCAGGCTCTTGTGGCCGGTGAAGCACAGAACGTCCGCCCCCAGGGCCGTCATGTCCAGGGGGACGGCCCCCGCCGTCTGGGAGGCGTCCAGGATCAGGAGGGCCCCGTGGGCATGGGCCAGGGCGGCGATGCGGGGGATATCCGGCATATCGCCGGTGACGTTGGAGGCGTGGGTACACACCACGGCCCGGGTGTTGGGCCGGAACAGTCTTTCGAAATCATCATAAGAAACCTGCCCGTTTTTGTCCGCCGGGACAAAGCTCAGGGCCATTCCCTGCCGCTGCAGGGCATACAGGGGCCGGAGCACCGAGTTGTGCTCCAGGTCCGTGGAAATGGCGTGGTCCCCCGGGGACAGCAGGCCGCATATGGCGATGTTCAGAGCCATGGTGGAGTTGGCGGCAAAAACCACATGGTCCGGCCGGGGGCAGCCCAGCAGCCGGGCCGCCAGGCAGCGGGTATCATACACCGTCCGCAGGGCGGACAGGGACGCCCCATGAGCGCCCCGGGCGGCGTTTCCCGCCTTACAGATGGCCTCTGCCACCGCCTGGGCCACCTGGGGCGGCTTGTGCAGGGACGTGGCAGCACTGTCCAGATAAATCTCCGTCATCAGAACATCTCCAATACGCAGCAGGGGCCGTGGCCGATGCCGTTTTCCTCTAAAGCCGCCGTCAGGACGGCTTGGTCGCCGGGGGCCGCCTTCCAGGCCAGGCCGCATCCGGCGGAGATCCGGGAGGGCAGGGGAATGATGCGCCCCGGCAGGGACAGCCGGGTGAACAGAGCCTCCGCCGCCAGGGCCTGGGCCGTCTCCTGAAAGGAGATCACCAAGGCGGGGGTGCGCTGCCGGTTCTTCGGTCTGTTCGGCCGGGGCGAGGATTATTACATTCCCTGGGACTGCGTCCAGCGGTTCGGAGAGGACATCATCCTCATCGACAAGCCCTTCCAGCGCCGGGAGGGCGAAAAGAAAAAGCGGCGCTGGTAAACACATGGCCGCGCCTACAGGTGCGGCCATGTGTTTACCCTGCAAAAAAAATGCCGCCGGCGCGGCAAACCCTGCGTCGGCGGCATTCCTGCCGATTTTATTTTTCCTGCTGCTCCGTATCCTCTCCGCCGATCAGCAGCTGCCGCTGCTGGTTCAGCAAATAGGAGAGGTGCTCCCGGTCCGTGGTGTAATAAATACGGTTTCCCTCCACCAGGCAGGTAACAAGTCCCGCATTCACCAGCTTGCTCATATGGTGGTGAATGGTGTTGCGGGCCAGGCCGAAATGGTTGCACAGCTGCTGACCGTAGACCGCCGGATGATCCCTCAGATAACAGAGAATGTCAAACCGGGTCTTGTCCCCGATGATCCGGATGGCGTCATATACCTGGGAGGCGCTGCTGTTTTCCGCCAGGGTGCGCCGCAGCGACAGCCGCATAACTCCGCAGCAGATCAGCACGCTGCCGTCCTCCTGCTCCATGGAGAGGTTGGTATCCGGTCCCATCAGAAAGGGAATCAGGTGATAATGCACCTCCGGCGTGATGGCCAGGCTGGAGGTCTCCCGGAGATAGCTCTCCGTCCCCAGGCCCTCCACCTCCCGGCAGAAGGCCTCTATGATCTCCTGAATGCGGCCGGACTCCGTCTCCAGCGCCGCTATGGCCGGGCGCAGACAGGCTGCGATCTCCGGCAGCAGAGTCCGGTAATTCTGGTGGATCTCCAGCAGAGCCAGGCGGCTCTCCGTGGGGATCGTCAGCGCCAGCACCCGGGAAACCAGCTTTGCGGCAGCCCCGGCGGCAGGGCCGGACTGCTCCTCCAGGCTCAGCGAGATCATCATGTTTCGCGCCGTCTCGTCCGGCGTCAGGCGCTCCATCTGCTGCATCAGGGTCTCAAAGTCCTGCCGGCGGGACAGCATGGGATAGAAGAACAGAAAAGCCGGACTATAGGATCCGATGGTGCTGTAGGAAAAGCCCTTGATGTCGCCGAACAGACGCTGCAGGGTCTCTGCCGGGACGGAAACCTCCGTGTCCAGGTCCTGCAGCAGCTCCCGCAGGGCGGCGCTGGCCCGATGGAAGGGCTCCGCCTTCCGGACGCCCCGGGCCTGTAAGCGCTCCTCCAGCCGGTCCAGGGTATGGCCGTTGGCCCGGGAGCCTAAGTACGCCAGAGCCTCCAGCGCCGGGTTGATCTCGTGCAAAATTTCCATGACAGTGCTCTTCCTTTGCTTCTTTGACGGATGCGGACAGGCTTTCCCGGGGAGCATCCCGCGGTTTTCTCGCCCTGTCCCACTGGCCTTGATTATACATCCTTTTTTCCGGCAAAACAAGGGGACTCCGCGCCGCTGCGGCGGTTTTTTGCAGTCCTGCAATACAGAGCCGTTTTGCATGGGGCGGACCGTTGACTTTTCCGGGGGAATCGTGTATGATAAGAATGGCTCTGTGGGGACACGGGGCCGGAAAGTGAATCATGTCCGAGGATGCTGTGCGGCGGGTACCGCAAAGGCCGGAAAACGGCCAGGTGCCTGCCTAAAAGAAACGGGGTCGGAAACCCCACGCGAACGGCACTGTGGGCGCAAGAATGCACCGAAGCGGCAGGGCCGCCGGGACGAAAGTCCGCCATTGGGGGCACCCCCCCGAGAAGGTAGGATGCAAACGAGGAGCCATCGGCTCCACGGCGCGAGGCAGGAGAATTGCACGGCGGAGGACATTCAGCGCGGCGGGCGTTTTCTTCGTTGGGCGCAGACAGGATCCATGCGCCGCCGGTGTCTCCTTTTTCAGGGGATGGACCGGCGGTTTTTGCACCGGGTGTGTATCTGCTTTTCCTCCGCCGCAGACACACTTCGTTGACTTGCCGGAAACGTCTGGGCATAAATATTTCACAGGAGGAAAATGCATATGAAGAAACGCATCGTTTCTCTGCTGCTGGCATTGGTGATGGTACTGAGCCTGGTACCCACCACCGTGTGGGCAGCAGAGGACCACGACGGCCAGGTTCGGGTCATCGTGGAAAACACGACCTACGCAAAGGCCGACGGCGCTGCCTGGGATGGCACGCTGGTGGACAAGTGGGTGGACCTGGTTCCCGGGTCCTCCATGATGGACTGCATCGTCTCCGCCCTGGGGAGCTATTCCCAGACCGGGGCCGAGTCCGGCTACATCACCGAGATCAACGGCCTGACCGCCGGTGACGGCGGAGCCGCCTCCGGCTGGATGGGAACCCTGAACGATTGGTTCACCAACGTTGGGTTCAAGGACATCAAGGCCGGGGACAAGCTGTTCGCCGGGGATGTCATCCGGGTCATGTACACCGTTAACGGCTACGGCGCGGACATCGGCGGCGACTGGAACACCTAGAGCGACACCAGCCTGGCGGCCCTGTCCTTCAGCGAGGGCGTCCTGACTCCCGACTTCGCCTCCGACAAGACCGCCTACACCCTGACCCTGCCCCAGGGCGTCACCGGCATCCGGATGACGGCCACCGCCTCCAACAAGAACAATCAGGTCTATCTCTCTGCCGACGGCACCGACTATCGCCGGGTGGAGACCGTGCCCGTCCATAACGGCACCGTCCTGACCATCCGCTGCGGCGACGCCGCGGAGGCCACCGAGTGGTCCCCCGCCATCACCCCCACCACCTACACCGTCACCGTGTCCCAGGAGGGTGACGCGCCCCAGGGTGACATGGACGTCTCCTTCAAGGGCCTGCACAATGCACAGCTGGCGTCCCTGAAGCTGTATGACTTCGCCGATGGCGTCAAGGGAGAGCGGGACCTGCTGGCCAATGTGACCCCCGAGGCCGACGGCTATAAGCTGATGATGAACACCAAGCTGCCGGCCGGCGACTATCTGGTGGAGGGCTACAACGCCGAGGGCCAGTGCAACGGCAGCCTGGTGCTGACCGTGAAGGCCAATCAGGACAACGTGTTCACCCTGAACCGCGTCTATGAGATCTATGCCACCAACGACAGCTACAGCTGGGTGGAGGGCACGGATTACTCCATCGACGTCACCGTTACCGCCGCCGACGGCACGGACCTGCAGGCAAAGACCGGTGTGTCCACCACCTATGGCAATACCCGCACCTCCTGCCTGTTCCTGGAGGGCGGCAGTCTCAGCATCACCCTGACCCCCCTGGGCGAGAAGGCCGAGACCTATCTGCCTGTCACCACCGCCATGTCCAGCAAGCAGACCGTGGACTGCGGCGCCAAGAGCTTCGGCCTGTCCATCCCCAAGGCCCTGGACCTGACCGTTACCGCCCCCGCCGGCTCTACCCTGCGGATGGGCACCTTCGGCAGCTACTATAGCTATACCTTCCTGGAGCCCGTTTCCCAGGAGACCAAGGGCGACACCATGACCGCCTCCTTCCGCCTGCCGGAGACCGGCAGTCAGCAGTTCCTGCGGGCCCAGAATCCCGACGGCGTCACCTACTGGACCTTCGGCAAATTCACCGGCGGCCAGGAGCTGGCTGTGACCCGGGACGACCTGCACCTGGATGACGATGTCACCGCCGCCTCCGTCAACCGCTTCGACAAGAATGTGTATGACCTGGGCAACATCTACCTGAACATCAACCGCCAGGGCTACCTGAACATGGATGCCGGCCAGACCTACGAGCTGAACGTGCTGCGTAACTGGCAGGCCATCGAGAGCTTCATGAACGGCCAGATCGCGCTGCCCGACGCGCACTATCAGGTGCTGAGCCTGGACGGCGGCGACAGCGACGTGGTGACCATCACCCCCGATGCCAACAACTCCTGCCTGGCCACCATGACCGCCAACCGCCCGGGCACCGCCATCGTCCAGGTGACCTATGACGCCATGACCTTCGCTCAGGGTATGGGCGGCAAGGACTTCAGCGCCATCTGGCCGGAGTTCACCGGCGTGTTCGTGGTGTCCGTGGGCGCTGATGGCTCCTCTATCCAGACCAACACCTTCATCGACCGTCCTACCGTGAACATCACCAAGGACGAGCAGAAGTATCTGGACGCCGAGCACGACATCCTGTTCTATGTGGGTACCCAGGGCGCCAGCTACAGCTTCACTCCCCAGGAGGGCTGCACCGTTACCGTGGCCCGCTCCACCGTCACCGATAAGATGACCTTCAACGGCTTCACCAGCCAGGGCGTTTCCGTGGATAAAAACGGCCAGGTCACCGTTACGGGCCTGACCACCGGCCGCCACATTCTCCGCATCGAGAAGGACGGCATGGCCGCCTACCAGGTCATCACCGCCCGGGGCGTCAGCTATGACCTCATCGACGCCGACGGCAATGTCCTGCCCCAGGATGCGGAGCTGGTCCCCGGCCAGGCCGTAAAGGTCCAGTTCCACGACCTGGTAAGCCCCAAGGAGAAGATCTCCGGCGTTTACAACTTCAATTTCTCCCTGGTGTACCTGGATGCCCAGGGCAGCAAGTATCAGACCAACCCCGGCACCCCCTTCGGCCAGTATGACTTCAGCAGCAATCCGGCCCGTCAGCTGCTGAGCGTCACCATCCCCGAGACCGCCGAAGGCTACAGCTATGACCTGACCGGCACCATCCGGGTGGGCGGCTTTGGCGGCATTCCCACCCACCGCGGCGTGTCCTACCGCTCCGGCATGGACCGCCAGTACGGCACCACCACAGCCGCAGTCCTGACCCGTCTGCCTGAGCTGGTGCTGCCTCTGACCGGCTGGTACGTCCACGATGTGGAGCAGAAGATCGCCGCCATCGGCGAAGTGACCCTGGACTCCGAGGAGGCCATCCAGGCCGCCCGGACCGCCTACGATGCCCTGCGCCAGGAGCGCAAGGAGCAGGTCAGCAATTATGATGTGCTGGTGGCCGCCGAGGCCCGGCTGGCGGAGCTTCAGGACGAGGCCGTGGCCAACGTGGAGACCCTCATCAACGCCATCGGCCAGCCTGTGACCCCCGCCTCCCGCGCCGCCGTGGAGGCCGCCCGGGCCGCTTATGACGCCCTGGCCCAGAAGCTCCAGGCCCGGGTGGGCAACTATGACGTGCTCCTGGCCGCCGAGGCCCGGCTGGCGGAGCTGAACGCCGAGAACATCTATAAGACCACCGGCGACTATATCGCCGCCAAGGGTACCCCCGTCACCGGCTCCATCGGCGGCGAGTGGGCGGTTCTGGGCCTGGCCCGTTCCGGCCGGGACATCCCCGGCGCCGACGACTACTACGCCTCCGTGGAGGAGTATGTGCGCAAGGCCATGGACGAGGACGGCCGTCTGAACCGCTCCCGCTCCACCGAGAATTCCCGTCTGATCCTGGCCCTGACGGCTATGGGTAAGGACGTGACCCATGTGGCCGGGCGGAACCTGCTGGACGGCCTGGATTCCATGAGCTTCATCACCAAGCAGAGCGTCAACGGTCCCGTGTGGGCCCTGCTGGCTTTGGACAGCCATGACTATCCCGTCTCCGGCGACGTGACCCGGGAGAAGCTGGTCCGGTCCATTCTGGATACCCAGCGGGAGGACGGCAGCTGGCCTGTCATCGCCTCCTCCCAGGTCCCCGATGTGGACATGACCGCCATGGCCATCCAGGCCCTGGCTCCCTACTATGAAAACGCCCAGGTGAAGGCGGCTGTGGATGCGGCCCTGACCTTCCTGGCCGGTGTGCAGAACGCCGACGGCACCTTCAGCGAGATCCCCGGCACCGATGCCTCCGCCGAGTCCACCGCCCAGGTCATCGTGGCCCTGACGGCTCTGGGCATTGATCCCACCGCCGACAGCCGGTTCGTAAAGAGCGGCGTCAGCGTCGTGGACGCACTGTGCGGCTTCTATGTCACCGGTGGCGGCTTCCGCCACCTGATGGCCGACAAGACCGTGGACGGCATGGCCACCGAGCAGGGCTACTATGCCCTGGCGGCCTATTATCGCCTGACTGCCAGCAAGACCAGCCTGTATGACATGAGCGACGTCACCATCACCGTGACGCCCGATCAGCCTGCGACCCCCGATCAGCCCGCAAAGCCCGACGCCCCCCGTACCGGCGATGAAAGCCCGGTGCTGGTGTGGATGGGCATGGCGGCTCTGGCCGGTGCGGCCGTGCTGCTGATGCAGAACAAGAAAAAGCGCGCGTAAACCGCCGCAAATACACCCGCGCAGGGGCGTCTTCGGACGTCCCTGCGCATGGTGCTATAAATGGAGGTGTTCCCCTATGCGGAAAAGATACGGAAAATTCCTGCTGGCCCTGGTGCTGGCCCTGACATTGCTGATGGCGGGGTGCGGCAGCCAGACCCCGGACACGCCGGTAACGCCGGTGAACCCCGGCACGGAGCAGACGGATTCCCAGGACAAGCCCGAGACGCCGGATACCCCGGATACCCCCAACGAGCCGGACACCCCGGACACGTCAGAGCCGTCCGGCCAGGACCAATACCACACGGACCCGGTGCCCCAGGGGAAGCCCCAGCCGGTGGAGCCGGAGGAGACCAAGCCCGACACCTCTCAGCAAGCCACCTGCACCATCTCCATCTCCTGCGCCACCATCCTGGATAATATGGACAAGTGCGAGGAGGCCAAGCGGGCGCTGATCCCCGCCGACGGCACCATTCTGGCGGCTTCCACGGTGACGTTCTCCCCGGGGGAGAGCGTGTTCGACGTGCTGCAGCGGGTGTGCCGGGAGCGGAAGATCCCCATGGAGTTCAGCTTCACGCCCATCTATAACTCCGCCTATATCGAGGGGATCTATAACCTGTATGAGTTCGACGTAGGCGACGGCTCCGGCTGGATGTACAAGGTCAACGACTGGTTCCCCAACTACGGCTGCTCCCGGTACCAGGTGCAGCCTGGCGATGTGATCTGCTGGGTGTATACCTGCGACCTGGGGTATGATGTAGGAGGCGGCTTCATGGGCGGCTGAGCCTGTCCCCAAAACGATTCTGTGAAAGGAGGCCGGAGCCGTGGGCGACGCCTTTTCCCGCTATCACCCCCTGGTGAACTTCCTGTTTTTCGCCCTGGTGCTGGCCTATTCCATGGTGCTGATGCACCCGGTTTGCCTGGCGGTGTCCCTGCTGGGGGCGCTGCTGTATGCCGGGCAGCTGGAGGGCCGCCGGGCCCTGGCAAGGCACCTGCGGGTGGCCCTGCCGGTGCTGCTGCTGGCGGCCCTGGTGAATCCCGCCTTCAACCACGCGGGTGTCACCATTCTCATCTATCTGCCCTCCGGCAACCCCCTGACGCTGGAGAGTATTCTGTATGGTCTGGCGGCGGGGACCATGCTGTGCGCCGTGGTGCTGTGGTTCATGTGCTTCAACCGGGTCATCACGTCGGACAAATTTGTGTATCTGTTTGGCCGGGTGATCCCGGCCCTGTCCCTGGTGCTGAGCATGACCCTGCGGTTTGTGCCCCTGTTCCGCCGCCAGCTGGAAACCGTGCGCCAGGCGCAGTTCTGCATCGGGCGGGACGCCTCCACCGGCAGCGCATGGCAGCGGGCCAGAAAGGCCGTCACCATCTTTTCCATCATGGTGACCTGGGCTCTGGAGAACGCCATCGAAACCGCCGACAGCATGAAAAGCCGGGGCTACGGCCTCCGGGGCCGGACGGCCTTTTCCATTTACCGCATGGAGGACCGGGACAAATACGCCCTGGGCTGGCTGGGCTTCTGCGGCATGTATCTGCTGTGCGGAAGCCTTGCCGGGGGCCTGAAATGGTGGTATTTCCCCATGCTCCAGGGAGCCATGGCCCAGCCGTTTTCCATCAGCTTTTACCTGGCGTATCTGGCCCTGTGCCTGACGCCGGTGATCATAGACCGAAAGGAGGCGCGGGTATGGCGCTGTTCACCGTCGAAAATCTGACCTTTTTCTATCCGGGGCAGACCGCCCGGGCCATTGACAGCCTGTCGCTGACGGTGCCGGAGGGTGCGTTCCTGGTGCTGTGCGGTCCCTCGGGCTGCGGCAAGTCCACGCTGCTGCGGCAGCTGAAGCCCGCCCTGGCCCCCCACGGGACCCAGCAGGGCCATATTCTGTTCCGGGATACGCCGCTGGACCGGGTGGACCAGCGGACGCTGGCGGCCCGCATCGGCTTTGTCCAGCAGTCGCCGGAAAACCAGATCGTCACCGACAAGGTCTGGCACGAGCTGGCCTTCGGGCTGGAGAGCCTGGGGGTGGACACCCCCACCATCCGCCGCCGGGTGGCGGAGATGGCGGCATTCTTCGGCATCGAGGACTGGTTTTACCGGGACGTTTCCCAGCTGTCCGGAGGCCAGAAGCAGCTGCTGAACCTGGCCTCCGTCATGGCCATGCAGCCGGATGTGCTGATTCTGGACGAGCCCACCAGCCAGCTGGACCCCATCGCCGCCTCGGACTTCCTGGCGGTGCTGGGGAAGATCAACCGGGAGCTGGGCACCGCCGTGGTGCTGACGGAGCACCGGCTGGAAGAAGCCTTTCCCCTGGCCACTGCCGTGGCGGTGATGGACCGGGGCAGGCTCCTGTGCACCGGCACCCCCCAGCAGGTGGGCCGTCAGCTGAAAACCCTGGGCCACGGGATGTTCCTGGCCATGCCCGCCGCCATGCGCATCTGGGCCTCGGTGGAGACGGAGGCCCCCTGCCCCGTCACCGTCCGGGAGGGGCGGGACTTTCTGCGCCGATATGCCGCGGAGCGTCCGCTGGGCCCCCTGCCCCGGGAGGAGGCGCACCCCCGGCGGGAGCCGGTGATAACGGCCAGGGGGGTGTGGTTCCGGTATGAGCCGGACAGCCCGGACGTTGTAAAGGGGCTGGACCTGACCCTGGGCCGGGGGGAGTTCCTGGCCCTGCTGGGCGGCAACGGCGCGGGAAAAAGCACCACCCTGCGGCTGCTGTCCGGCATGAAAAAGCCCCAGCGGGGCGAAATTTCCCTTCGGGGACGCATGGGGATGCTGCCCCAGAATCCCCAGACCCTGTTTGTGAAGAAAACGGTCCGGGAGGACCTGTTTGAGATATTCTCCGGCACGAAAATACCCCGCCCCCGGCAGGAGGAGCGGGTGGCCCGGATGACGGCCCTGTGCCGCCTGGAGGACCTGCTGGACCGGCACCCCTACGACCTGTCCGGCGGCGAGCAGCAGCGGGCGGCCCTGGCCAAGGTGCTGCTGCTGGAGCCGGAGATCCTGCTGCTGGACGAGCCCACCAAGGGCCTGGACGCGGAGTTCAAGCAGACCTTCGCCCTGATCCTGCGGACTCTGCTGCGGCAGGGGGTGTCCCTGCTGATGGTCAGCCACGACGTGGAGTTCTGCGCCCGGTACGCCCACCGCTGCGCCCTGTTTTTCGATGGCGGCGTGGTGACGGAGGCGGCGCCCCGGGACTTCTTCAGCGGCAACAGCTTCTATACCACCGCCGCCAACCGCATGGCCCGCAGTCTGGAGCCCCGGGCGGTGACGCCGGAGGACGTGATGGCCGCCTGCGGCGGCACGGTGACGCCGGAGCCGCCTCTGCCGGAGGATATCCCTCCTCTGCCGGAGGCCCGGGAGGAGACGCCGGACTGGAAGCCGCCGCGGCTGCCCCTGTGGCGCAAGGCCCTGGCCGCCGTGTCCGGGGCGGGGGCCATGGCCATCTTCCTGTATGCCGCCAATGTCACGGACCTGTCCGCCGTGGTGGACAAGGGCGGGCTGACGGCCCTGGGGCAGAAGCAGCTGGCGCTGTATCTGGTGTTCTGCGGACTGCTGCTGATCCTGGCCCTGGCCATCGGGCGGCGGTCCAGGCCCCCGGCGCAGGTGCAGCTTCCGGTGGAAAAGCGGAAGCTGTCCCGCCGGACGACGGCGGCTGCGGCGTCCATCCTGCTGCTGATCCCCGTGACCCTGTTCGTGGGGGTGTATTACCTGAACAACCAGCGATACGGCCTGGTGTCGGTGCTGGTGCTGCTGGAGTGCATGGCCCCGTTTTTCCTGGTGTTCGAGGGGCGGCGGCCCCAGGCCCGGGAGCTGGTGGTCATCGCGGTGCTGTGCGCCATCTCCGTGGCGGGCCGGGCGGCGTTTTTCATGCTGCCCCAGTTCAAGCCCGTCATGGCCATGACCATCATTTCCGGTGTGGCCCTGGGCGGCGAAAGCGGCTTCCTGGTGGGGGCCTTGTCCATGCTGGTGTCCAATATGCTGTTTTCCCAGGGGGTGTGGACCCCCTGGCAGATGTTCTCCATGGGGATCATCGGCTTTCTGGCGGGGGTCCTGTTCCGGAAGGGCCTGCTGCGGCGGACCCGGGGGAGCCTGTGCACCTTCGGCGCCTTCTGCGCCATCGTGATCTACGGCGGCATCATGAACCCGGCGTCGGTGCTGATGTGGGCCGGGGCGGAGGCCCTGACCTGGAAAACCCTGCTGACCTATTACGTCACCGGCTTCCCGGTGGACTGCGTCCACGCCGCGGCCACGGTGTTCTTCCTGTGGATCGCCGCGGAGCCTATGCTGGAGAAGCTGGACCGCATCAAGGAAAAATACGGCCTGCTGCTGTGAGGGCTGCCGGGGGGTTGCAATTTCCGGAAAAGTGTGGTATACTGATCTACCAACCAAAAGAGAGGAGGTCCGCCATGGAAAAGCGGGGTATCAAGATCGCGGCCCAGAACCGCAAGGCCCACCACGACTATTTCGTGGAGGACCGATACGAGGCGGGCATCGAGCTGGCCGGAACGGAGGTCAAGTCCATCCGGCAGGGCCGGGTGAACCTGAAGGATTCCTACTGCGTGGCCAAGGACGGCGAGATCTACGCCCACAGCATGCACATCTCCCCCTATGAGCAGGGCAACATCTTCAACAAGGACCCGGACCGGCCCAAGCGGCTGCTGATGCACAAGCGGGAGATCCGCAAGCTCCACGACCTGCAGAAGCAGGACGGCTATGCCCTGATCCCCCTGAGCCTGTATTTCAAGGACAGCCGGGTGAAGGTGGAGCTGGGCCTGTGCAAGGGCAAAAAGACCTATGACAAGCGGGACGCCATCGCCAAGCGCGACGCCAAGCGCGAAATGGAGCGGGCCGTCCGCGAGAAAAACCGGTAAAAAAGGAGCGTATCCATGAGCAATCCCATTGTTACCATCGAAATGGAGAACGGCAAGAAAATCACCGCCGAGCTGTATCCCGATATTGCACCGCAGTCCGTGCGGAATTTCATCTCCCTGGCCAACTCCGGCTTTTATAACGGGCTGATTTTCCACCGCTGCATCTACGGCTTCATGATCCAGGGCGGCTGCCCCGACGGCACCGGCATGGGCGGCCCCGGCTACTGCATCAAGGGCGAGTTCGCCGCCAACGGCGTGCCCAACGACCTGCGCCATACCCGGGGCGTTCTCAGCATGGCCCGGGCCCAGGCTATGGACTCCGCCGGCAGCCAGTTCTTCATCATGCACAAGGACGCCCCCCATCTGGACGGGCAGTACGCTGCCTTCGGAATGGTCATCGACGGCATGGACGTGGTGGACGAGATCGTCTCCCAGCCCAGAAACATGATCACCAACAAGCCCAAGAAGCCCCAGGTGATGAAGTCCGTCACCGTGGACACCCAGGGCGTGGAGTACCCGGAGCCTGACAAGCTGCCGGACCCCTTCCACAAGTAAAAATGTTTTCAAGGTATCCGGGCCGGTTTCCCGGCCCGGACGCCTCCTATCCCATATACGGGGCTGTACCGGTTTCGACGGGGGTGTGGAGGCAGGATAAGCGGGCGGCGGCGCCTGACCGCCTTAAAACGGGCAACTTTAAAATTAACTGACAACAATCGTATTGCTGTCGCTGCCTAACTAAAGGCAGCCGTCTGAACCGGAGAGGCCACAGGCCGGGGAAGGCGTCGTTGATGTGGCGGACGTGCGGCGGGTAAGAGTTGCCCCGCCCATGCATCATGACTCTACTGAACTGTGCAGTCTGGCCAGTGCCTGCCCAGGGAGGGAATGCTGAAACTGTCCTGCGCCCGGAGAAGGTCCTGTCAAAGTGCTTTCGGACAGGGGTTCGACTCCCCTCAGCTCCACCAAACAGGTATTGGACGAACACCTATTTCTTCAGCGGCGGCTTCGCCGTGAAGTGTTCGCTCTGATCCACAACAAAAAAGCGCCGTCTTGGGAGTGATCCCGAGACGGCGCTTTTTTGCTATCCGCACATTCGATTTCCGCTAATCCTCCTGCTACAATGGTTGCAGAAAGGAACAGGAGGTTATACAAATGGAGAGATTTGTCACAGATGAACGTACAGGGCTGAAATATGAATTGGTTGGTGACTATTATCTGATCGCCGGAGATGATGAGCCGGAGGAAGATCAGCCAATCGGGATATGGGGACAGCGGCATCTCCGCTATCTTAAGAGGTGCCACTCTGTGGACGATATGCCAATCTGCTGAAAAGATTACACCTTTAAACTAAGCAACGATTTCAATGTCTTGTTTCTATTAACATCCTAGCAGGTTAAGTGAAGGTATTTTATTTTTAAGATGGAGATATCTTTCCTGCCTGAAAATCTTTTTCTGGATGCGAGTTGATGATATCAGAACCAATTTAATTATTTTTAGACATACAACAAAAATCTCCCGGAACTGATCTTAAAAATTCGGCTCCTAGTTTCATTTATGTCCATCTTTTCTTTATGTTTTCGCTTTTATCTCCAATCCGGATTTCATTTCCACCACAATTTCCTCATCGGAAATGGTGATTCTGTCTACTAACTTTCCGGTGAGGGGTTCACTGTGATTCGTAATGGCCTCGGGTATTTCTCCTAAGAAGATAATAAGTAAGAAATAGCGACAGCATTCAGGATGTCCCGAATGCTGTCGCACACTGTCAGTTAAGCAACATTGACATAAGGCAGACCAAAGAACACGTGTGTTTCCCTAACCTTCATTAGCCAGTTCAAAAGATACGGGCGATACCACAGGTGAAAATGCTGGAAGTAGCCTTCTTTCGGGCCACCACTCGCATCCAAGTTGATCTCGTAGTAAGAGTCGTAATCACGGCTCGAGCCATACGAATAATCACCTATACGGTTTTTGCTCCACTTTTCGCACAAAGATCGCGCATCGCACTCCTCCATACACCACACGCTTGCGATTGGTGTATTCGTTTCATTGCTCGCCTTGATGCTTGTCGGAGACTGCACTATCCACTTGAGGAAACGATTTGCCTCAAAGATGTCCATCGACTGGGGGTATATAAGTAACGCTCCGGAGTTGGGAATGGTACAGGCCTTATAATAGGCTCCGTCACCAGTACTTTGTTTCTCCATAAGCGACATACAGTCGTCTTTGGTGGCCAACTGAACCGATTCCACATCGACCTGGGTAGCCGATGCGGACACCGCCATGTATATGACAAGGCCGCCAACAGTGACAACGGCTACCAACGGGAAAGCCGCTCCAGCAGCTACTGTAATGTCGCAGCCCAAAGACGCCAAAGCCGCTGCCGCTACCGGCAAGGAGGCGGTGAGTGTGGCTTCACCCCCCAAGCTTACTAACTGTGCGGCACCGCCCTTTGTTGTTGAAACAGCGCCGCACCGGCAGATGCTGAGCGTCTCATCAATAACGACATGAAAATCATGAGTATGCTTAGTAACATGGCCGGAGAAAATGTAGACAATTTTACCAGCCCACGAAACCTCGTACCAGAGGTTACTGTAGTCGTTTAAAGTTTCCGCCAAGACCTCAAAGCAGTCGCCGGGAGCAACGGCAGTAACAGCATCCGCTTTTGCGTAGGGCTCTTCGTGAAGTTGGCACGAGTTAACAACCTGAACCATGTCCCTGGCGGGTTCCTGGGCTCCATTAAGCAAAGTCGCTGAATAGCCGTCCGTCTGCGGCGAAAGAATAGAGACGCTTTCTCCTTGTACGCCTCCTTCTGCGTCACGAAGTTTGCCAGCTTTCGCCAAGTTCAGCAGGCGTTTATTTTGCGAAGCCGTACCATGATAATCGCTGATGCCATTGGCCTGCGCAATCACCTCACGGTGAGCATAGGAACTTTCGACGCCAATCGAATCAAGGGCATCCACGATGGACTCTCCGTCATAGCTGCATGCGGGATAATACAGGGCGGCAGCAAAAGCGTTGGAAGTGCAGAGGAAAGCCAAGAGAAACGCCAGGAGGACCGAGGTGAATTTTTTGAACATACACGAACCTTCTTTCTTTAATAGTATAGTGATAATATACCACTTGAGAAGAAGGGTGTTTTTTATTATGCTGGATGTATATAAGAAAAAAACGGTGGGTGACGATTCCCGCAAGCGGAGATGGGATGTTGTTCCGCGTAGACAAGGCTAAAAAGGGCGCTGTGCTTGGCACAGCGTCCTTTTTAGCAATCATTCCTCAAAAACAGCGCCGTTTTGCTCAAGGTAACCTTTGAGCGTGGAATCAATATTAGAACTGAACTGAGCCCCGGACAAGCCCAGCGTCTTAATAACCGCCAAATGTGTAGGACTTCTCCCTGGTTCATCAAGGCGAACTATCTGTATGATAGTACCTTCGATTAGGAAAAGAGCATCTTCACAAAATGATAGATGCAAACTAAACTCACTGTCCTTTGTTTTCACGGTGGTAATGTATTCCTCAACGAAGTTCAATTCCTCTTCATCGAGTAAGACGGAAAAAACTTGCCACTCCATCCCGTCATCAATGTCAGAACTCTTTTGGATATAGACAAAACCTGTTTTCCGCTTGTAACAGATATGCTTTCTACGCAGAAGATTGACCAATTGCTTTGGACTCCCCGGTTGTGTCTCTTTTTTCGGTAGCGCTCGAAAATCATCGATTTCTGCGAATGAGTCTGTTTCAAGGTTGAAAAGAGAATACGCCCCAGGGATGATTAGCAGCATACCTCCTAAAAGTAAATATTTTTTTCCTAGAAGTTCATAGTCCCCCTTCCAAAATCTGAATTTAGATTTAACTTCGTGAGCATCAGCGTAACCTTCAGATTTCTTATAAATCTTAAGACCGGATGAGCAGCACAAAATTATGTAATCTCCATCAGATGCAAATTTAGCCTCATAAATTTCCTTTTCCTGCAGTAAGGCAAGTTTTTGTGTTCTTTTAAAATCGCTCGTATAAATGCGAAGAGTATCTGGATCGCTTGGTAATGGGTTCCGATATGTAGTTGCTACAAATATGGTGCGTTCTAAGTCTTGTGCAGTACAGATGTTTACTACCTGCTGACAGTTGCAAATATTGGGGAGCTCAATTTCATTCAGCAGACATTTTGTATCATACATAGAGATATAGTGGCAACCCGATCCGTAGAGGACGAACCTTGAGCTATCTACCCATGTGCAGAAATCTGCGCTCCTATTGCCAAGAGCAGGAGGTGGGATTTTAAAATTCTGTCCATCATAGAGAGCTAGATACCCGTTCGCCGAAGCTACAAAAAATTTTTCTGCATTGTAAGCGGATACGGTGACGTTGGCAGCCGTAAGGGGAACTCTTAATGCAATCTCGGCTCTATTACTGCTCCAATCCAATTTGTAAATCTCAATAATGCCCGAATCAAATCGATTAAAAATAAAACCGTTTGAATCGCATAGTGGGCGGTAGACAGCAAAATAAATGCCATTATCCGATAGTGCGAGATTTGTTATGAATTCCGCAATGTTTTGCTTGGTATATGCCGGAAGAGGTGCAGTAAATATACTTTTATCTCCACGGCAGAATGTCATCTGTAGGCCATGTTGCGTATCAGTTAGACCAGCAGTGACATGATTGGTCACAAAAACAGTTCCGCATCTCTGCCCTAGACAAATCGGTCTCGTTTTACCGTCGAACAAATCATATTCCACCATCTGGTAATGTACATTAGAGACATCACCTCGAAGAATCATCTTCCCCGCCTTGAAATCTACACTTTCAAGAGAATACCCTAAGTCTGGTTCCTGCGTGTATCCATCAGCCAATATTTCACCGGCATGGTTGCCAATAACTGAAAAACAAACATAGTAATATGGATCAAGTGATGAGCTCCCCTGTAATATTAAGAGCATTTTATTATCCCGAATCGATATTCCTCTAAACTCCAGCAAATCATCCTCATCTACCTCGTCCAAAGTTAAAAACTCACACGAGGGCAAAACTGATCTTCGCGGTAAATACACATCTAGGGAAGCCACCCATTTGCGTACGGCATCATATGTATCGCTGTTTTGGGTAAGACGGTAAAAAACAATATTAGCGACATCACTAGGCCGATTGTCAAAATAAACTGCCAACGATGAGCTCCTTTTATCCACAAAAAATCCCTTGATTCCGCGAGAATTGATGCCGTTTATCTGACCTGTTTTCAGGCTTTCGGTATCAAACCAGGTGATCCCGCCGGAGCGCGCTGCAAGGAGAAGCAAGTTTCCGGAAACATAATGAGCATCTGAGAAATCAGTAGCTTCTCGGAAAATGCATTGTCCAAAGCGATGATCATACACTGCTATGTAGTGATTACGAGACAACACGATAACAGATCCGTTATTCGTCACAGAGAGGGTTTTTATCATAGGATCAATGCTAAAAAAGGCATCCTCATTTAACTGCGCATTCACAAAATTACAGCCGTGTAACGAACAGTTCGCAAAAGAAACAAGATGCAAATCCAGAGCAGAGAAATCCACTTCAGCAAGATCATTCCCTCTGCAGAGCTTCATCGCTTCAACTAGATTGTGGGTCGCAATGGCCGCTTGAGCGCTATACTTATTCTCTACGAACCCCGGAAGGTGCAGGACTGCTGCTATCTTCGATGGTTTTCCAGCACATTCGCCGAGTATTTCCCCCAAAAGGGAAAGCACTTCGTCTGAAATTTTGCATCCACATAGAGAATCGGGAATGGCTATTTCCGTTTCTGGCTGGAATTTTGCATTATGCTCAACAACTTGCAGCTCTAAGTTCACATATTTTGCTGCAAAAAAGTCGGCGAATATTTGGTGCTTGAAGGTATAACGAATATATCGGCCATTGTCCTCACCGATAAGAAGGCCGGTTGGCAAAATGTTTTCGATGAGCATTTCGTCATCCGAAAAGGTTTTCACCTCAAAAGTCCTTCCGTTTTCAAACGCAAACCTGGGGAGAAGTTCTTGTATAGCTTGGCGAAGCTCTTTAAGTCGATCTGGGCAAGGATAGCCCCTTTTAAACTGATCAAGCAAATGGCCTATATGCGCTTGCAGAATATCCGCTTTTGTTTTTGCCCCCTTGCTATAGATTTTCAAGAAGAACGGAAAACGCAGCAGTTGAACTGTTGCTTCCTCTTTAGGTAAAGCAAGATTCTTTTTCTCCAGATAGTCCATTACCGTCTCAAGTGGTAATGGCTCCAAATACCAGGTTTTAAAGTCTTTTGTGGCTTCCCATTGATAATCCTGCCTTGAGGCGATGCATATGACCGCCGCAGATGAAAGGTTGGCAATTTCTTCTTGGAGTCCGCCGGAGGGATCCTCGGCCTCGTCAAGGCCATCAAGAAGCAGAATGCATCTGTTGTCAGCAAAAAAATTCGCAGGAAGACATTCTTCTTCGGCGGGGAAATAAAGTCTTTTTACTTCGCTTCTAATATAAGAGCTTCCTTTTTCTATTTTATAGGTTTTATAGGTATGAAGAGGGACATAAAGCGGAAGCAAAGTGGCATCAGCTATTAGTTTTTTCCAAAGCAGTAGAAGGAGTGTGCTTTTTCCCGAGCCACCTTCGCCAAGAAGCAAGGCGTTGCTTTCCGTATTAAATGCGTCCCAATCCTTCGGGCGGCAAACCAAACTTTCGTTGAAGTCATCATTTGCTCCAAATTTAGCCTGCCACTCATGCTCGTACAACTCACGGCTTTTCTCCAGTGCCAAAGCCTGATGGAACCCTCGTCTTTCCAATATTTGGATCATTCTATTGAGAGCGTGATAAAGCTCCCGATCTTTCCCTCCTATGCTCGGACGATGTTCCATACTATTGTCCGTCAGATGGCAGATTAGCTTTTTAATTTCGTCCTTAACAGGCTGCGAAAGTTTCAAATTACTACAGTTGGATTCTAAATAACCACAGTTGTATTGGCTTGCATTGAAAATCAAACAGTATAGCAATTGGCCGACACCATAGACATCGGTTTTTTCGGATACGACATACTTGTCGACGTTGTGATACTCCGGTGGCTCGGTTCCTGAATAAGCAGGATCCTCAACAGAAGTTCCGAGCTTTCGGCTGATCCCGAAATCGATTACCAGTGCGGTTACCGCATCAAGCCGGTCGGACTTAAAGTTGATATCTGCAGCGAAAACATTCGTGAGAGAAAGGTCGAGATGGGCATAGTCTAGCTTCACCAACCGCTCAAGAAAACGGGCCAGCGAGAGCATGATATAAAGCGAAGCCCTTACGCGCTCGTAATCGGTAAAGTCTTTAAACTTACCCTGCAGCTTTTGCAGCGAGACAAGGTCATTAGGCAGCTTGGTCTCTATGAACATATTCTTCTCTGCAGCTACAATACGAACAGGACTTTGGAATGTGTCATTGCCGACAGCTGCTGTTGTTTCTTTTTCGCCATGCATGACATCACTGTTGATTAGGGTTTGCCCGAAGTCGTCAAAGCCTTTGGGGTTATAGACCTTGAGTACAAAATCCGATCGGGTGCCCTCGTTCTCAAGCGGATAAACATCTGCACAGCCGCCGCAGATCGGCTCACCAGCAATCTTATAAGAGTTGCCATTGATTTGAACAATATCTCCTCTTTTATACTGCATATCTTATCCTCCCACTGAGCAAACACCCCTTGCGGCTGCCAGATTATTTTCTGAACGTGATCTTGAGATTTTTCTTTGTATTTATTGTAGTTTTCAGGTTTTTGGGGTTTATTTTCTCATCTGAAAAAATTTGGTCGGTATAGAAACTCAAAATCATCCATGTAACATGCTTCTTGATGATCTCCTTGCCACTGTTGTCGTCCTCTAACCCCGCATTTTCTATTTTAGTTATGAGAGGCTCAAATGCTTCGTTTTCACAGAGCTTTTCGATAAATTTTTGCGAGAAGACGCACTCCTTATCCCGGTTAAGGATACAGCTAAATGTTTTCTTGTTGTCTCTTTTAGCTGCCGTTACTTCATTTGCAAAATCAGCCCGAAATTTTTGATATAAGTCCATAATTTTACGGTTTTCTCCCAGGCATTTACGAACGGCTTCAGAATAATACTTTTTTGCCACTTTGCTCTCGTTTAAGTCCTTTTGCTTTTGGGTCATGCTGCCCTTGTGTTTTTTTCCAGCGTCAGAACGTTGCGTAAAGTAAAGGACAAGGCCTTCGTGGAAGGCGATGATTGCAAAAAGATAACACTGCTCAAGTGGGTTCTCAGCGATGAAAGGAGGTAGCATAGCTTCGCGCAGCACGGCAGTGGCCACTTCAAAAAACTCGGTAAAATGAGCAGATATATTTTCTGCTTCTACACTACCGATGTCCCACCAATTAGTTATACAGGCTCTGTACAGTGCAGCCAAGAAATCAGCTTTTGTTGGCTTCACTTTGCCTCTCAAGAGAGAATCGAAACTTTGAGGTGCCTGTTCCTCAACCTTTCCGTTGGAATCGACGCAGTAGTACTGAGAGAGGTGCACTCTGCCTTTGCTCAACAAATCCGTATCCGCCTCCGTCAAAGTATAGGGGCGCGTATACAGGAGGGAAATATTTTTGGCCATTTTAGAGGCTTTTTCCTTAGCTTCTTTTCCTTTATAAGGCGTTCTACGCTGGTCATTCAAAAAATCATTGATTGGTTTAGCATTGGCGGTTGGCGTCACTTGAGTACATTCGACAACATGCTGTAGCAAGCTGGTAGCTCGCAAAGAGACGCCGTTCAATCTGCCAAACCTTTCCTCTAAAAAAACCTTCATTTTCTGGAGAGCGACATTTTTCCTGTGCTTTTCTGCAACACTTCTGAAATCGTTTACAACACTGTCCTTGTTTACCTTCGTATTTGCTGCCGCATTGGGTGATTTCAGCAACTCATTATAGGTGAGCTTTTGCGTCTTTTTCTTTGCCAGATTTTTATAATACAGATGAAGACTTCCAAACTCCTCCTCGGTAAGAGGCTCATCTGTATCATTCAGGGCCAAGGCGAAAATTGCAATCAGATTTTCAGGATCATTATAATCGAAGCCAAAATTCGAAGTCTCCGTGATAAAGCGTTCTGCTTCTTGCACGCTCATCCCCAAGGATAGAGGGACTTTGAAATAGTCATCTCGCTTTAGATCTCCGTCGAGCACATCTTTCCATTTTTTGCGGGAAAATCTTTTCCAAGAATTCCTATCTAACGAGGAGAGCAATTCTTCATCTGAGGAGCACGGCAGACGGCGAGATTTACAATAGGATGTTAAAAGTTGTTTAGGCTGGTTTCGCAGTTGCTCCTGGAGATCGGCAAATTTTTTTTCGTAAAACTCGCGAATTTGCTCTTTGGTATGGTCCGTCCCGAGGTTTTCTTCAGCTTCCTTCCGGAGACTAACCAATATTTCATGAGCTTTTTTTTCAAAAGATTCCTTTTCCCCCGGCGTTTTGTCCAGAACGCTATTTACATAGTCTAGTAATTCTTCATATGGAGTTGTTTCATGAATGCAGTTATCGTATGGCATATTGAAGCCTCCTTCGAAAGTTGCCGATATATAGTGACAGTATAGCACAGAAAATTCAATTACTCAATAGCGCTTGGCAGAATTTCCAGTATGTCAATGCACGCTGCCCCGGGACAGTTCCTTCTTTCGTCGCCAAGACCAATGCAGTCGCCTGCTTTAATGGGTGCTCTCTTAACTTTCTTGGCATTTAGAAATGTGCCATTTAAGGAATCCAAATCATAAAGCATAGGTTCTTCACCAACCGCTAAAACGCAGTGCGCCCTACTTACAAAAAAACATTCGGAAAGTGTCTTCGCCAATTCTTTATCTCCGAGGCGGCCCAAAATATAGTAGCCGGGTGGGAGGACAAAATCACCTCCTAACGAACCGCCTGTAATATGGATTCTCAAGCTTTGTTGAATATTTAGCTTTAATTTCATTAGATAACCTCCTTGCCGTTTTTGGTGTTCTACTATCATAACGCAAAAAGGCAACGCTGTTTTTTAGTTAATCCGCAGTACGGCAGTTGCAAAAAAAGACTCCCCAAAAGCCAAGCTATAATAAGGGTTAGAATCATATTCGTAGGGAGGCATATATATGGACGACATTATTAGTGGAAGTTATTGGACACAAGCGTATTGCGAAAAAGAAAAGCTGGACTATGAAGAACAGAATGAGTCTTTTTTCGACCTGCTGCAAACTGCCATCAATGCGCACTGCGGCGAAAAGATCGCACTGTATATTCACGGCGATACAGTCGACAGTGAGTTTGAAGAAATCGAGTTGCAAGACTTGATGCCCATCGAAAAAGTGATATTGGATTCAGAAAAGGTGGCACCGCGATCTATGCTGGATTTCCTGTATGTGAATGAAGTTATATTGGGAGGCAATGTTCGCTCTATTGCCAACGGGGCATTTGCTCAAAGAAGGTCGCCGTATATTCCGAATCTGAAGGCAATAAACATTATTGATCCGCAAGAGGAAGGATACTATTCTCATGATGGCGTCCTCTTATACAGGGATAGTGTTCACGATAAGCTTGTAAAGTTCCCCCCCGGGAAAATGCTCTCTATCTATACAATCCCGGGAAAGGAAAAAAGGCTGATGCTGATCAACGGTGACGCGTTCGAAGATGCCTTCTTCTTGAATGAGATCGTAATCGAATGCCCGTGCCTTATTCCGCCGGATGCTTTTGCGCATGCTCCGCATTTGCGCCGGGTAGTATTTCGTGGCAATGGGGTTATGTCGAGCTTTCTGGAAGAAGACTTTGTGAATGATTTGGAGGGCGATTATGATATCGTCGTACCCATGAATGCACATGGCATCATTCGCTATGCACATACCCATGGTGGGCGCTTGCTTTTTAGCGAATAAACAAAGGGGGGCGCCGCTGCAATCAGAGGTGAGCCGGCAAGACGGCAATAGACAAAAGCTTCCCCTATGTAGGGAAATGAAAGTCCTACATAGGGGAAGCTGTAATTTGAGAGCTGCTTAGTCCGGAGGTATGTTATCAATCACATATTCGCTTTCATACTCTGCTACGAGGTCTGCCAGGCAGCAAATCGCCTCCTCGAAGGTGTCCCCACTGCAGTCGAGGGATATATCATGAGCGGGGGCAAAATCTTTTTCATAGGGAGAGAAAACCCAAGGGCCGCATTCAAGCCAAACATTTGTTGCTGTGTTGCGGACGGTGTCGTCTTCAATTCTCTTTGTGAGGGGATCGACTTTCACAATGTACATATCAAGACACTGTGAAAAATGGCCTTTAAAAACGGGATGTTTTTTTAGAAAGTGATATGCATCATAAAACTCCATTATCGATACCTCTTTTATCCATCATTTGAGTTCCACTGTCACACAATTATCATGTTTAAGGGTGGCTGCCTCCGTTTGGAGGCAGCCACTGTTTTTAATTTCTGGATAGAATGACTCGTTACGAACATCACCGAGTAGCGTTTTTTTCATAATCCGGGCCATGATAACCTTCGCGCCCGGTGGCGATGTTTACATACACATGCCCACCGCCACTGTCCTTATGGTTATGCTGATAGAGATTTCCAGTATGACGGTCATAATTGCCGTAATGTCCTCCGCCGGTCTTTTGAGTACTCTTGTAAGCGGTTACCTTGCCATCCTTTGCACGCATTTCAATATCCTTCTTTCATGTTATTTGGAAGATTCCCTTCCTGTATGATTAGCGCCTATTAGGAAAACACACTGTCAAAGGGGTTCGTAGCGGGGGTTAGCCCGCTACTGCGGTATCTTCCGTAGTGTTGATTTCAATGTA
>ERZ1673696.378-NODE-378-length-49768-cov-15.423813_pt1 | contig 49768 bp, 43 predicted proteins | sample MGYA00580226_ERZ1673696 | MGnify/ENA primary metagenome ERZ1673696 (study PRJEB41218, sample SAMN15661743) | gut metagenome | host: Homo sapiens | place: Canada: London | collected 2015-08-20/2019-03-30 | study: EMG produced TPA metagenomics assembly of... | reverse complement strand
AGCCCATGCGCTCCAGCGCAGCCATGCTGTGCATGATGGCGTGGTGCTCAAAGGCACTGGTGATCAGGTGCTTCTTGTTCTGGCGGGCCTTGGTAAAGGCGGTGCCCTTCACAGCCCAGTTGTCGGCCTCGGAGCCGCAGCTGGTGAAGAAGATCTCGGCCGGAGTCGCGTTGATGGCCTTTGCCACCTGGGCACGGCCGGTGTCCACGAGCTCCTTGGCCTCATAACCCACACTATAATGGCTGCTGGGGTTGCCGCAGGCACCGCTCAGGGCCTTGACCATCATTTCCAGCGCTTCCGGAGCGCAGGCCGTGGTAGCGGCATTGTCCAGATAAACCACTTTTTCCATGTTTTCCATAGGAATGATCCTTTCTTATGAATGCGCAGACCGGCGGCTGCACACAGCCGCACGCACGCGCGGAATCCTTTCAACGGATAAGTTATACCATATCATTCCCTAGTGTGTCAATAGGAATACTGGAAATTCATACTTCCGTTACGATTTGCGGCCCCTGCCGGTCAGCCTGCCCAGCAGCACCTTCCATTTGGGGTAGCCCCAGCGTTTGTCCTCGGCAAAATCGTCGGCCAGCTTCCACGGAAAGACCCCGCCGTCAAAATAGAGGTTCCCGGCTTCGTCCACCCGGTCCAGCTTTTTGGGCAGGTAGTCCTCGTCGTAGTAGCTCTTGCGCCGGTCCGGCAGCACCCAGTGCAGGGTGCCGTCCGGGTCCATATGGTCGGCCCACACTCCGAACACAAAGGTCGCTGCCTCGCCGTAGCAGTGCTGCTCAAAGCGGATGGCCCCGTCGTAGTAGAACTTGATGACCTCCAGCGTACCGGATTCTTTTTTGCCATCCCGCCCCAGGGTAGGGCGGTAGTCCTGCTGGTAGCGGCAGCCGCAGTGGCTGCCGGCAAAATCTTTTGGGTCAAACGACATGGTGTTTTCCTTTCCTTTATTAGAAATGCCCCTCAAAGTCGCCCTCGATCTCATAGGGCCAGCTCAGGATGCCGCCCAGGTCCCGCAGATTGGTATAGCCCAGGCTCTCCAGCTTCTGCACCGCGTCGGCGCTGCGGCGGCCGGTGCGGCAGTACACCAGCCACACGGCGTTCTTGTCCGGCAGCACTTCCGCTGCGCGGGTCAGCACCTGACCCAGCGGCAGCAGCTTTGCGCCCGGGATGTGTCCCACGGCATACTCGTCCGGCTCCCGCACATCCACTGCCACGGCCTCGTGGGCATCCAGCAGACGGATGGCGTCGGCAGGGTTGATCTTCTCAGTCATACGCTCACTCCTTCTATCTCGTCTCATCCATCCTATGATAACAGACCTTTTTTGTTTGCACAAGAGGTTTATCTTTGCAAAATCCGAGCAACGTGCTATACTATAAGCACCAACAAGGAGAGAAGCAGCATGAAATTTTCCACCAAGAGCCGCTATGCCCTGCGCCTGATGGCCGAACTTGCCCGCTACGCACCGGGCACCACCGTCTCACTCAAGGAGATCAGTGAGCGGCAGAACCTCAGCCTGAAATATCTGGAACAGATCGTCACCCCGCTGGCACGGGTGGGGCTGGTCAAGAGCGAGCGCGGCAGTCAGGGCGGCTACCGCCTGACCAAGGCTCCCGCCGACTACACCGCCGGTGAGATCCTGCGGGCCATTGAGGGCAGCGTGGCCCCCATCCCCTGCCTGGGCAGCCAGACCAACGAGTGCCCCATGTCGGAGCAGTGCTTCACCCTGCCCTTCTGGGCGGGGCTGGATGAGGTGATCAACCAGTACATCGACAGCGTGACGCTGGAGCAGCTGGCCAGCCAGCTGCCCGCCGTGGCCGCCGGAAAAAGCGAAGGCTGCTGCAGCTGCGGCACGAAAAATGAAAAATAATGCTTGACATTCGCGTCTGCATCGGCTATAATAAGCAGGCATTCAGCGAATGTACATAGGGGTATAGCTCAGTTGGTAGAGCAGCGGTCTCCAAAACCGCGTGCCGTGAGTTCGAGACTTACTACCCCTGCCACAAACGCACAGGTTCTTCGGAGCCTGTGCGTTTTGTTTTTGCGATGTTTTTGCGTTTTAAAGTTGGCTCCGCTTCGCTCTGCCAATATCAGAGGTATTCTTATTTTATATTTGCACTTCCGGCAGGGCTGCGGCCCTGCCGGAAGTGCCTTTTCACGGAAGGGGTCGTTCCGGGGAGCAATACTTTTTATTTACAGTACCTGTTACGGGCGAGGTCGTTCCGGGAAGCAGCATTTCGGCACCTGCCACGGCTGGAGCTGCCGAACTCCTTCCATCAACTGCAGCGCGAAGGCTCCCTCTCCGAGGGAGCTGCCACGGCACAAGCCGTGACTGAGAGAGTTTCCTCACATTTTTTCAGATTTCTGAAATATATGCTTGACAAGTGCGGGGTTTTTCGATATAATAAAACACGTTCCGGCGGTAAGCGCCGCGCGAAACTTGAGCGATCATGGCCCGGTAGCTCAGTTGGTTAGAGCACCAGCCTGTCACGCTGGGGGTCGTCGGTTCGAGCCCGATCCGGGTCGCCATTTGCTGCTATAGCTCAGTTGGTAGAGCGCATCCTTGGTAAGGATGAGGTCTCCAGTTCGAATCTGGATAGCAGCTCCAAAGGCAAGCACCTCGAAGTCTTAGGACTTCGGGGTGTTTTTTTGTTTTCTCTACAGGTGCAGCGGTCTGTTGCATCCTTCTGGTTGTTCACTCTGTCCAATTTTTGCGGAAACTTTCTTCCGGTCCGTCAATTGATGTTCTCTCCTCTTTGTTATACAATTAACGTAGTAGAATCAGCAGGGGTGTGTGTCCTCTGTTTCTGAGAGAGTATGAGAACTTTGGAGGTAACAACTATGGCTCGTTTTACTCTTCCCCGTGATCTGTACCACGGCAAGGGCGCTCTGGAAGCGCTGAAATCCTTCACCGGCAAGAAAGCCATGATCTGTGTGGGCGGCGGCTCCATGAAGCGGTTCGGCTTCCTGGACCGTGCCGTGGCTTACCTGAAAGAAGCCGGCATGGAAGTGGAACTGTTTGAGGGCATCGAGCCCGATCCCTCTGTGGAGACGGTCATGCGCGGTGCCGAAGCCATGCTGAAGTTTGAGCCCGACTGGATCATCGCCATGGGCGGCGGCTCCCCCATCGACGCCGCCAAGGCCATGTGGATCAAGTACGAGTACCCCGACATCACCTTTGAGGAGATGTGCAAGGTGTTCGGCATCCCGCCGCTGCGCCGCAAGGCACACTTCTGCGCCATCTCCTCCACCTCCGGCACTGCCACCGAGGTGACCGCCTTCTCCATCATCACCGATTACCAGAAGGGCATCAAGTACCCCATCGCCGACTTCGAGATCACCCCGGACGTGGCCATCGTGGACCCCGACCTGGCCGAGACCATGCCCAAGAAGCTGGTGGCCCACACCGGTATGGACGCCATGACCCACGCCATTGAGGCCTATGTGTCCACCGCCCACTGTGACTACACCGACCCGCTGGCCATCTTTGCCATCCGCATGATCCAGGGCGACCTGGTGGACAGCTACAACGGCGACATGGCCAAGCGTGATTCCATGCACAACGCCCAGTGCCTGGCCGGTATGGCCTTCTCCAACGCACTGCTGGGCATCGTGCACTCCATGGCCCATAAGACCGGCGCCGCCTTTGCGGACTACGGTGCTCACATCATCCACGGCGCAGCCAACGCCATGTACCTGCCCAAGGTCATCGCCTTCAACGCCAAGGACCCCGAGGCCAAGAAGCGCTACGGCGTCATCGCCGACGAGATGAAGCTGGGCGGCACCACCGATGACGAGAAGGTCAAGCTGCTCATCGAGTATCTGCGCGGCATGAACGACGCGCTGAACATCCCCCACTGCATCCAGCACTACGGCCCGGACTCTTACCCCGCCGAGCAGGGCTTTGTGCCGGAGAACGTGTTCCTGGAGCGTCTGCCGGAGATTGCCAAGAACGCCATTGCCGATGCCTGCACCGGCTCCAACCCCCGTCAGCCCAGCCAGGAAGAGATGGAAAAGCTGCTCAAGTGCTGCTACTACGACACCGAAGTGGATTTCTGATCCTGCTGACCGCCTGACGGCAAAAACCGCATAACACCTCCCGGCCGGCTGCCGCGCTCCCCCCTCTTTCCGGAAGCGGCAGTCGGCTTTTTGCTGCTCATTTGCAGCAGAAAAGCGCCCCGGCGGGAAATTCCCGCCGGGGCGCTGCTGATTCTGTGCTTACCGATAGATCGTAAAGGTGCGGCTGATCTCGCTGCAGGAGTAGTTGCCGCTGACCTTGGCCACCTGCGTATAGGTGCCGGGTTCCGTGGGCAGGCCGTCACAGGTCTTATCCCACAGGAAGCCTTTCTTTTTATAGGTGTAGCTGATGTTCACGCCCTCGCCGCTGCGTGCCTGCCCGTCGGCTTCCAGCACCGCGTTGCGATCGGCGTTCCGCAGCTCTTCGGCCGTCAGGGAGCCGGGCAGATCCCCGGCCCAGTACAGCCGCACATTGCTGGTCTGGGGCTTGATCTTGAACATGGCCACACCGGCCGAGTTGATGTCGCCGCTTTCCAGCGCCACCGCACCGGCCACATAGCCGCCGGCATCCACCGGCTGTTCATCCAGGTAAATGCGGGTGAAAGCACTCTCCGGCAGATACTTGCGGATGAGGTTCAGTGCCAGCTTCAGGCCGTTGGAAACATTCTGGATGGTCTTGACGTAGGCTGAGGGCAGATAGAAGTTGATGATGTTCAGCACCGACACGGCTTCGTCACCCACCCGCAGCAGTACGCTGACGTCATTGCCGTCAATGAGCTGCTTGAGGTAGCTGTACACGTTGAATTCTTCGGTCTGGTCCGGGGTAGCGGACATCTTTTTGGGCAGTGGGATCAGTTTAAGCAGGGTGCGGATCTTTTCCGACAGCACCAGCGTCACATAGCCGGTAGCCTGCCCGCTGGTGCCCATGACCACGCCGATGTACTGGGCATCGGCCGGGGTAGTCTGGATCTCCAGCTTGTGGTCCGCACCGTAGGTCAGCTCACCGGATGCCTTGATGCGCACCGAGATGATATCATTTTCTTCTGCATCCACGGTCTGTGCCTGCGCTGCCGGTCCCGGTTGTGCTGCGGCGGCACTGGCCGGAACGGCCAGCGTGCCGAACAGGAACACGGCTGCCAGCAAAAGGGCAATGCCTCGTTTCAGTTTCATAGGGTCTTGAACCTCCTTTTCTGCAGCCGTGCACCCGGCACGGTGCCTGTGGGGAAAAGGCCGCCGCTGCGGCCTGTTTTGTACCCTGATTTTACCGCAAAACCCGCAGTGGGTCAATAACGGGATTCAACCGCCGCATGTACAAAAAAACGTGCAGGCTCTGCTGCACGTTCAAAGTCCTTTTGATTCACGGCTCCAGGCCGTCGGTAAAGTAATCCGGATGCAGGCGCTGGACCTCCTCCACCGTCTGCTTGTAGCGGCTCAGGTGGCTTTCCAGCGCACGGCTCAGCTCCTGGGTATCGTTCTGCACCATGGCATCCAGGATGCGGGTATGGGCCGCGCATACGGCCTTGTTCTCGTTGGTCTGCAGGCTGAACTTGCGGATGCGCTCCACATGCTGCAGGCTGGCCAGCATGTGGTCAAAATGGTGCTCCATGCCGCACAGCTCAAAGGCGCGGCGGTGGAATGCATTGTCCAGCTCCAGCAGCCGCATCTCGCGGTCAGGCTCCTCCGGGGAGGCCTCCAGCACCCGGTAGGCCTCGATGAGCTGGCGGTAGCCCGCCTCCTGCTCCGGGGTCAGGCGGCCGCACATCCGGGTCAGGATCTCCTTTTCCAGCGTGTAGCGTGAAAACTGTTCCAGCTCCATCAGATGCAGGTCGATGGGTGCCACATGGGTGCCGCTCTGGGGCTTGATGGCCACCATATGTGCATTGTTCAGCAGGATCAACGCTTCCCGCATGGGGGTGCGGCTGATGCCCAGCTCCTCGGCCAGCTCCCGGTCGTTCAGCGGGTCGCCGGGCTTGAGCTCCATGGTGATGATGCGGCTGCGCACCGTGTGATACGCCAGATCCCGCGCGTTGCGTGCGGACATTGCGCTTTCCCCCTTCCGGAACGCCGCGAGTGATATATCAGTGTTCCTCTTTTCCCATATTACCCAACCGCCGGGCCGCTGTCAAGGGAAACCGGACGTTTTGGCCGGTTCTTTCCTCAACTGTTTTTCCTGTGCGGACGGTACAGCACCGGCACCCAGACAAAGGCCACGGCAAGGCCGCACACCACATCCACGATGGAGTGCTGCTTGGTGAACACCGTGGACGCACAGATGAGCGCGGCCCATACCCAGGCCAGCACCTTCAGGCCCGGGCGCTTCTCGGTGAGGGTGCTGCTGCTGAAGGCCAGCGCCATGCAGGCCGAGCTCTGGCAGTGGATGGACGGGCAGACGTTGACCGAGGCGTCCGCGCTCCACAGCAGCTGCATGATGCGCATGGCAATGTTGCTGCGCCCGACTGCTTCTGCTGTGGGACGGATGTCCAGGCCGTTGGGCAGCACCATGTAGACGATCAGACAGAAGGTCATGCCCGCAAACATGCTCAGGCAGAGCTTGTCGTAGCTGGCGGTGTCGTACCACCACAGCAGCGCCGTGACCCCCGCCAGCAGCAAAAACCAGCTGCAATAGGGGAACACAAACCACTCGTTGAAAGGGATGCTGTCATCCAGCGGGCTGTGGATGATGTATTTCGGGTTTTTGATCGTAAGGTCCAGCCAGAAGAACCAGACGAGGTAGACCACCCAGTACAGCTGGAACCACAGGTGCGGTTTGCAGCGGCTGCGCAATTGGGACAAATTCATAGCAAGTCTCCTATATTTTATAATGAAATGACGCATTATTATAGCACATTCCGTCCACTTGCGCAAACCCTGCCGGTGTTATAAAATAAAAATAGTACCCGGTTCTTCTGCATCCCAGCCCAAAACGCCGGGGTGCCCTGTTGATAAAAGGAGTTTTTATGTCGCAAACGTTTCCCCCTGTACGCCTTGCCGCCCTGGACCTGGACGGCACCCTGCTGAACCACGAAGGGCAGGTCACGCCCCGTACCCGGGCCGCCCTGCAGGCCGCCTCCGACCGGGGCGTGGTCATCGTGCCCACCACCGGCCGCCCGCTGGGCAACCTGCCCCCGGTGGTGGCGCAGCTGCCCGGCGTGCGGTATGCCATCACCTCCAACGGTGCCGCCGTGTGGGACCTGGGCAGCGACCCGCTGGGTGCTGTCTACAGCCGGTACGCCAATGCGGCCGAGCGCCAGACCAGTGAGCCCACCTGTCTGCTGCGCCGCCTGATGCCGGTGGAGACTGCCCGGGCCGCCTTTGACCTGTTCATGGAATACCCCGGCGGCATGGGCGTGTTCTGGAATGGTTATTCGGTCAAGGACCAGGCCAGTGTGGACTTTGCCGCCGCCCGCTGGGCGCGCCTGCACTCCACCGAGGCCCGCCAGCCCAACGACGGACGCTTCCTTGTGGTGCGTGACCTGGGCGAGTGGATGAGCCGCCACGCCCACGAGGTGGAAAAGCAGTGTCTGTTCTTTGCCGAGCAGGACCAGGTGCCGCAGGCGCTGGCCCGCTTCCGTGCCATGCCGGGCGTGGAAGTGGTGCAGGGCTCCCCGGAGAACATCGAGGTGACTGCCGCCGGTGTGGACAAGGGCGAGGCTCTGCTGACCCTGGCCGACCGGCTGGGCATCCCCCGCGCACAGACGCTGGCCGTGGGCGACAGCGAAAACGACCGTGCCATGCTGGAAAAGGCCGGCGTGGCCGCCGTAATGGCCAACGGCATGCCCCAGATCAAGGCCCTTGCGGACCTTGTGACCACGGCCGACTGCAACCACGACGGCGTGGCCGAGGTGTTTGAGACCCTGGGCCTGTGAGCCTGTTTTGAGGCCGTTCGTCATTTTTGTGCAATGTATACAAGGTCTTATGCAAAACATTGTGCTTGTTGAGCATTACCAAACTCCCCCGGTTCGTTTATACTAGTATTACAAGCGCATAGTGGGTGTGCCATGCCCAAAGGGCTGCCCCACGCGCACAGGAGAGTTTATTGTAAAAGGAGAAATGCGTTATGAATCCCATCGTAGAAAAGGTCTATCAGATCGGCATTATCCCTGTTATCGCTTTCAACAGCGTTGATGAGGCCCTGCCCCTGTGCAAGGCTCTGGCTGAGGGCGGCCTGCCCGCAGCTGAGGTCACCTTCCGCACTGCATGTGCTGAGGAGTGCATCCGCAAGATCCACGAGGAGATGCCCGAGATGCTGCTGGGCGCCGGCACTGTCCTGACCTGTGAGCAGGCTGACCGCGCTATGGCTGCAGGCGCTTCCTTCATCGTTGCGCCCGGCTTCGACCCCGAGGTCTGCAAGCACGTCATCGACAAGGGCGGCATCATGATGCCCGGCACCTGCTCCGCTGGCGAGATGCAGCAGGCTATGAACATGGGCTGCGAGGCCCTGAAGTTCTTCCCTGCTGAGGCAAACGGCGGCGTGGGCATGTTGAAGAACATCGGCGCAGCCCTGAAGAGTGCTCGCTGGATGTGCACCGGCGGCGTCAACGCCAAGAACGTCAACGATTATCTGAGCTACGACCAGATCTTCGCTGTCGGCGGCACCTGGATGTGCAAGAGCGATGTGATCAAGGCCGGCGACTGGGCAAAGATCACCGCTCAGAGCAAGGAAGCTGTTGACACCATGCTGGGCCTGAAGCTCATGCACGTCGGCATCAACACCGGCAACGAGGAAGAAGCCATGAAGGTGGCCAACCTGATCGGCAGCCTGCTGAACATGAAGGTCGCTCCCGGCAACTCCAGCATCTTTGTGGGCAACAAGGAGTTCGAGATCATGAAGAAGCCCGGCCGCGGCACCAATGGCCACATCGCCATCGGCTGCAACAACGTGGACCGTGCGATCTACCACCTGTCTCAGCGTGGCGTGAAGTTCGATCTGGACAGCAAGGTCGTGAAGAACGGCAAGACCATCGCCTGCTACTTTGCAGACGAGATCGCCGGCTTTGCCTTCCACCTGGTCCAGGCCTAAGCCTATCCCTGTTTCGTAAAAGCCCTGCTGCCCCGGGGAAGCGGTGCAGCAGGATGATTTTAAAACCACCTGTAAATTAAAGGAGAATACCAATGAGAGTTGTTACTTTTGGCGAGCTGATGGTCCGTCTGCAGCCCTTCAACTACGAGCGTTTTGTTCAGGCCAACAACCTGGAGTTCAGCTTCGGCGGCGGCGAGGCCAACGTTGCTGTTTCTCTGGCTAACTACGGCCTGGATGCAGCTTTCGTCACCAAGCTCCCTGCTCACGCCATCGGTCAGGCCGCTGTCAACAGCCTGCGCCGCTACGGCGTTGACACCAGCATGATCACCCGCGGCGGCGATCGCGTTGGTATCTACTACAACGAGAAGGGCGCTTCTCAGCGCGGTTCCGTCTGCATCTACGACCGTGCCAACAGTGCCATCCAGCTGGCTCAGCCCTCCGACTTTGATTGGGACAAGATCTTCGAGGGCGTGGACTGGTTCCACTTCACCGGCATCACCCCGGCTCTGGGTGCAAACGTTGTTGAGATCTGCCTGGAGGCCTGCAAGGCTGCAAAGGCTCACGGCGTGAAGATCAGCTGCGACCTGAACTACCGCGGCAAGCTGTGGACCCGTGAGCAGGCCCGCGCTGCCATGACCGATCTGTGCCAGTACGTTGACGTCTGCATCTCCAACGAGGAGGACGCAAAGGACGTGTTCGGCATCGAGGCTGAGGCTACCGACATCTACGGCGGCAAGCTGAACGCTGAGGGCTACAAGAGCGTTGCCAAGCAGCTGGCTGACAAGTTCCACTTCGAGAAGGTCGCTATCACCCTGCGTGAGAGCCACAACGCTTCCGAGAACGGCTGGAGCGCAATGCTGTACGATGTTGCTTCCGACGAGTACTGCTTCTCCAAGAAGTACGAGCTGAAGATCATTGACCGCGTTGGCGGCGGCGACTCCTTCGGCGGCGGCCTGATCTACGCCCTGCTGACCGGCAAGAGCACCCAGGAAGCCGTTGAGTTCGCTGTGGCTGCTTCTGCTCTGAAGCACTCCATCGAGGGCGACTACAACATGATGACCGTCTCCGAGGTGGAGAAGCTGGCTGGCGGCGACGGCTCCGGCCGCATCCAGCGCTAAGCAGAAGGGAGATCCCGCATGGATATCCGCTACTCCTGCAACCAGAAGGATTTCAAGCGCTACACCACCGAGGAGATGCGCGATGAGATGCTCATCACCGGCCTGTACAAGGCAGATGAGGTCGTGGCCGTGTACAGCCATGTGGACCGTATGGTCACCCTGGGTTGCATGCCGGTGCACGAGACCGTGTCCATCGACAAGGGCATCGACGTGTGGGCCAACTTTGGCACCCACTACTTCCTGGAGCGCCGCGAGATCGGCATGTTCAACATCGGTAAGGACTCCACCGGCATCGTGGTGGCCGACGGCGTGAAGTACGAGCTGGGCTATAAGGACTGCCTGTACATCACCCAGGGCACCAAGGAAGTGACCTTTGCTTCCGCCGACCCGGAGCACCCCGCCAAGTTCTACATGGTGTCGGCTCCGGCACACTGCGCCTACGAGACCCGTCTGATCAAGATGGCCGATGCCAACCATCGGCCTCTGGGCAGCGTGGAGACCTGCAACAAGCGCACGATCAACCAGTTCATCCATCCGGATGTGCTGAAGACCTGCCAGTTGAGCATGGGCATGACCGCACTGGACCCGGGTTCTAACTGGAACACCATGCCCAGCCACACCCATGAACGGCGCATGGAAATCTACACCTACTTTGAAGTGCCGGAGGGACAGGTCGTGTTCCACATGTGCGGCGAGCCTACCCAGACCCGCCACATCGTGATGCACAACGAGGACGCTGTCATCAGCCCCTCCTGGAGCATCCACAGCGGTGTGGGCACCTCCAACTACACCTTTATCTGGGCTATGGGCGGCGAGAACATGGAGTTTGACGACATGGACAACATCGCCACCACAGACCTGCGCTGAGCAAACCTTACTGCCCCGCATCGGCACTCCCGGTGCGGGGCTTTTTCAAAAAAGGAGAACTACAATGGATCTTTCTGCATTTGACCTGAAGGGCAAAGTTGCCCTGATCACCGGCGGTGCCCACGGCATCGGCTTCTCCATTGCCGAGGGCATGGCAAAGTGCGGTGCCACCGTCTGCTTCAACTGCTCCAACGAGGGCAGCCTGGAAAAGGGCCTGGCCGCTTACAAGGCTGCCGGCATCGACGCCCACGGCTATGTGGCCGACGTGACCGATGAGGCCGCTGTGAATGCCATGATCGCCCAGATCAAGGCCGACGTCGGCCCCGTGGACATCCTGGTGAACAACGCCGGCCTGATGAAGCGCATCCCCATGATCGAGATGAGCCACACTGATTTCATGCGGGTCATCGACGTGCATGTGGGCGGTGCCTTCAACTGCTCCAAGGCCGTTCTGCCCGACATGATCGCCAAGCGCGAGGGCAAGATCATCAACATCTGCTCCATGATGAGCGAGCTGGGCCGCGAGACCGTGTCTGCCTATGCTTCCGCCAAGGGCGCTCTGAAGATGCTCACCCGCAACATCGCTTCCGAGTACGGCGAGTACAACATCCAGTGCAACGGCATGGGCCCCGGCTACATCGCCACCGCCCAGACCGCTCCCCTGCGCGAGACCCAGCCGGACGGCAGCCGCCACCCCTTCGACACCTTTATCTGCGCCAAGACCCCTGCCGGCCGCTGGGGTGACCCGGAGGATATGGTGGGCCCCTGCGTGTTCCTGGCCAGCCATGCTTCTGACTTCGTCAACGGCCAGATCCTGTACGCCGACGGCGGCATCCTGGCTTACATCGGCCGTCAGCCCAAGTAACCCCGTCCTTTAAAACAAACAGAAAGCCGCCCGGAAACGTTCTCAGACGCTTCCGGGCGGCTTTTCTTGTGGTCGGAGTGGCGAGACTCGAACTCGCGGCCTCCTGCTCCCAAAGCAGGCGCGCTACCAACTGCGCAACACCCCGACAATATTCAATTGTACCTGTACAGTATACCTTTTTTTAGAGTGTTCGTCAATAGATTCATCCGGCGGCCGGAGTGCAAAAAAATCCCGCCCGGAAATCCGGGCGGGATGCAACGGTTTTACAAATAGAGTGATCAGTCTGCGAACAGCGGAGTGGACAGGTAGCGGTCGCCGGTATCGGGCAGCAGCACCACGATGTTCTTGCCAGCGTTCTCCGGGCGCTTTGCCAGCTGCAGGGCAGCCCAGACGGCAGCACCGGAAGAAATGCCCACCAGCACACCTTCCTTGTGACCGATCAGCCGACCGGTGGCAAAGGCGTCGTCGTTCTCCACGGCAATGATCTCGTCATAAACCTTGGTGTCCAGCACGTCCGGCACAAAGCCTGCGCCGATGCCCTGGATCTTGTGCGCACCGGCAGTGCCCTTGCTCAGCACCGGGGAGGAGGCGGGCTCCACGGCCACGACCTTCACGTCAGGGTTCTTGCTCTTCAGGTACTTGCCCACGCCGGTCACGGTGCCGCCGGTGCCAACGCCTGCTACAAAGATGTCCACCTTACCGTCGGTATCGTCCCAGATCTCGGGGCCGGTGGTCTCGATGTGTGCCTGGGGGTTGGCCGGGTTCACAAACTGGCCGGGGATGAAGGAATTGGGGATCTCCTTTGCCAGCTCATCGGCCTTGGCAATGGCACCCTTCATGCCCTTGGCGCCCTCGCTGAGCACCAGCTCGGCACCGTAAGCCTTCATCAGCTGGCGGCGCTCCACGCTCATGGTCTCGGGCATGACGATGATGATGCGGTAGCCCTTGGCAGCTGCCACGGCAGCCAGGCCGATGCCGGTATTGCCGGAGGTGGGCTCGATGATCACGGAGCCTTCCTTCAGCAGACCCTTGGCCTCGGCGTCGTCGATCATCTTCTTGGCAATGCGGTCCTTCACGGAACCGGCCGGGTTGAAGTACTCCAGCTTGGCCAGAATGTGAGCAGGCAGCTGCTGCTCCTTTTCAATGTGGGTGAGCTCCAGCAGCGGGGTGTGGCCGATCAGCTGGTCAGCGGCAGTATAGATCTTGCTCATAATAAATTCCCTCCTGATACAGATACAACTTCTCGAACGGGCCCCGGCACCCGAGGTGCGGCCCGGAACTACAAACCTTTAAACCAACATTGTTTGTGGGTTTGATGGTATTATAGTCCCCTTTGCCCTGCTTGTCAATGCTTTTTTGCAAAAAAGTGGGATTGAAATATTATTTACCCTGTTGTATAATAGGTTTAACATTCTATGGACATCAAAGGAAGTACACGAATATGATCGTTTCCACCAAAGGGCGCTATGCGCTGCGCGTGATGATCGACCTCGCCGAACATCAGGCGGAAAAATACGTTCCCCTCAAGGAAGTCGCCGCACGGCAGGAGATCTCGGAAAAATATTTGGAGAACATCCTCAAGGTGCTGGTGCAGAACGGCTTTCTGGAGGGTCTGCGCGGCAAGGGCGGCGGTTACCGCCTGACCCGCAGCCCCGACCAGTACACCGTGGAGGAGATCCTCATGCTCACCGAAGGCAGCCTGGCCCCCGTCACCTGCCTGACGCCGGGTGCATCCCCCTGCGCCCGCCTGGCCAACTGCCGCACCTATGAGATGTGGAAAGGCCTGAACGACCTCATCTCCAACTATTTCAGCCACATCACCCTTGCCGATCTTGCCCTGCCCGATCAGGCTGGCAACGACTATGTGATTTGATATGATGATTATTGAGTGGATTGTAATTGCTGTATTTTTACTGATTGTTCTATGCATCCTTGCAGCTGCTTTTGGACAGAATAAGGGACAAGTAGGCGAAACGCAAATCTATAAGGTGCTGGAACGGCTTGAAGGACAAAAGGCGATTATATCCAACTGTTATCTGCCAATGAAAGATAGCGGAACCACAGAAGTTGATTTAGTATTGATTCATGAGTCTGGTATCTATGTGATTGAATCAAAAAACTATAGTGGCTGGATTTTTGGAAGCGAGAATCAGAAGTATTGGACACAAAGTCTGCCAAGCCGTGGTGGGCGAACCGAAAAACATCAGTTTTATAATCCGATTTGGCAGAACAGAACACATGTACAATGCTTGAAAAGTCTATTGCAGAATAATAAAGTTCCTTACTATTCTTACGTGGTGTTTGGAAATGACTGCGAGATAAAAGATTTACATTTAGTGGGTGACAAGTGTTGCGTAACCTATTGTAGATACCTCTTAAAGGAAATATCTGAGAATGCAAGAGGTGTGGGAAGGTGTTTGACTGATGAACAGATAAATGCCTTTTATGCAATACTTCTCAATTTTACAAATGCATCAGATGAGCAGAAAACAAGGCACATAGAAGAAATTCGTAAAAAGCAGTATCCGGTTGTTCAGCCGGATGGAACATGGACATGCCCACGGTGCGGCGGAGTTCTTGTAGAGCGTATCGCACAGCGTGGAAGCCGGGCAGGAAACCGCTTCTGGGGATGTTCCAATTACCCGAAGTGTAAATTTATCTATGACGGCTGGAATATGCGATAAGCACCTGTGAAATATACTTTTAGGGCGCACCATCACTATGGTGCGTCTTTTTTTGTACAATTCCTGACGAGACACGGGGAAAATCTTAGGCGGTTTCACGGTTGCAGGACGTCCGACGCTGCGGTATACTTTTAGCTTAGTACGACTCTGTGCCTCACGGTGGGGGGATTGGATGAAAGGAGAAATTTTTACGAAGTATATATTTCAGTTTGCCCGGATCTTAGCCTTCTGTTTTTTGGGCGAGGTGCTCCATGCAGTGCTGCCGCTGCCGGTGCCTGCCAGTGTCTACGGGCTGGTGCTGCTGCTGGCTGCCCTGAACTTCGGCTTTGTGAAGCTGGATGACGTGAAAGAGGTAGGCACTTACCTCACCGGCATCTTCCCGCTGCTGTTCGTGCCTGCCGCAGCCGGCGTGATGGAGCTGTGGGCCGAGATGGGCAACATGCTGCTGCCCATCATCATTGCCATCATCCCGGTGACCGTGCTGGTCATGGTCTCCGCAGGCCGCACCACCCAGGCCATGACCGGCCGCAAAAAGAAGGAGGCAGACCATGCTGAATGATTTCCTGTCCGGGTCGGCGGCGTGGGGCGTGCTGCTCACGCTGGCAGCCTTTGCACTGGGTGCCCTGATCAACCGGATCACCGGCAAAGCCATCTTCAATCCCCTGCTGCTGGGCAGCATCTTTGTCATCATCTTCCTGTCGGTGTGCAAGATTCCCTACGCCGACTACAAGGCCAGCGCCGCCCCGGTGAACTACCTGCTGCTGCCGGCCACCGTGGCCCTGGCCATCCCGCTGTATGAAAAGTGGGACCTGCTCCGGGAGAACGCCGCCGCCATCATCGCCGGTATCTCGGTTGGCACACTGGTCAGCCTGGGCAGTGCCCTTGCTCTTGCCCTGGCGCTGGACCTGACCAAAGAGCAGTACGCCACCCTGCTGCCCAAGTCGGTGACCACCGCCATCAGCATGGACGTGGCCGCTGAGCTGGGCGGCATTGCCGCCCTGACCGGTGCCATCGTCATCCTCACCGGCATTGCGGGCAACCTGCTGGCCGAAACGGTGTGCAAGGTGTTCCACATCACCGACCCCATCGCCAAGGGTGTGGGCATCGGCACCTCGGCCCATGCCGTGGGTACCAGCAAGGCCCTGCAGATGGGTGAGGTAGAGGGTGCCATGAGCGGCCTGTCCATTGCAGTGGCCGGTGTGCTCACCGCAGTGCTCTGCCCCGTATTCGTGAACCTGATCCACTAAAACCATTTATGATATAAAACACAGCGCCCCCGCCGGGATTTCTCCCGGCGGGGGCGCTGTGTTATTGAGGAGAGACGTCTTGATCAGTTTTCGGCGAGGTTGCCGGTGTAGAGCTGGTAATACTTGCCCTTCTTGGCGATCAGCTCGTCGTGACTGCCGCGCTCGATGATGCGGCCCTGCTCCAGCACCACGATGCAGTCTGCATTGCGGACGGTGGACAGGCGGTGGGCGATGACGAAGCTGGTGCGGCCGTACATCAGGCCGTCCATGCCACGCTGTACCAATGCCTCGGTACGGGTGTCGATGGAGGAAGTTGCCTCATCGAGGATCAGCACCGGCGGGTCAGCAACGGCGGCGCGGGCGATGGCCAGCAGCTGGCGCTGGCCCTGCGACAGGTTCGCACCGTCGCCAGTCAGCATGGTGTTGTAGCCATCCGGCAGACGCTGGATGAAGCCGTCCGCGTTGGCCAGCTTGGCGGCGGCCATGCACTCTTCATCGCTGGCATCCAGACGGCCATAGCGGATGTTCTCCATGACCGTACCAGTAAACAGGTGCGTGTCCTGCAGCACGATGCCCAGAGAGCGGCGCAGATCGGACTTTTTGATCTTGTGGATGTTGATGCCGTCGTAGCGGATCTTGCCATCCTGAATATCGTAGAAGCGGTTGATCAGGTTGGTGATGGTGGTCTTGCCGGCACCGGTGGAGCCGACAAAGGCGATCTTCTGGCCCGGACGGCCATACAGGTTGATGTCGTGCAGCACCGTCTTTTCCGGCACATATCCGAAATCCACATCCGTGAAGGTGATGTCGCCTTCCAGTTTGTGGTAGGTGGTGGTGCCGTCGTGGTGGGGGTGCTTCCAGGCCCAGATGCCGGTGCGCTCCTCGGTCTCCACGAGGTTGTCCTCGTGGTCGTACTTGGCGTTCACGAGGGTCACATAGCCCTCATCGGTCTCGCTGGGCTCGTCCATCATCTTAAAGATGCGCTCTGCACCGGCCAGCGCCATGATGACGCTGTTGGCCTGCATGGACACCTGACTGATGGGCATATTGAAGCCCTTGTTCAGACTGAGGAAGGCCACCACCGTGCCAAGGGTCATGCCACCAACGCCGCCAACGGCCATGGCGGCACCCACCAGCGCGCACACGGCGTAGCTGATGTTGCCCAGCTGGGCGTTGACAGGCATCATGATGTTGGAGAAGGCGTTGGCCTGCTTGGCGCTTTCCTTCAGCTGATCGTTCAATTCACGGAAGCCGTCAAGGGTCTGCTGCTCGTGGGTGAACACCTTGACCACCTTCTGGCCCTCCATCATCTCTTCGATGTAGCCGTTCACCTTGCCCAGATCCCGCTGCTGCTGCACGAAGTACTTACCGGAGCTTGCCGCGATCTTTTTGGAGCAGAAGAGCATCAGCGCCACCATGAGCATGGTAACGATGGTCAGCTGCCAGCTGAGCATACACATGCTGAAGAACACCGACACGATGGTGATGACGCTGGACACCAGCTGCGGGATGCTCTGGCTGATCATCTGCCGCAGGGTATCCACGTCGTTGGTGTACACCGACATGATATCCCCGTGGGGGTGCTGGTCAAAATAGGAGATGGGCAGGCTTTCCATGTGGGTGAACAGCTTGGTGCGCAGGTTGCGCAGCGTGCCCTGCGTTACGTTGACCATAACGCGGGCATTGATCCATGCTGCCAGAATACCCACAAGGTAGATGCAGCCCACCCGCAGCAGTGCCCCGGCCAGCGGTGCAAAGCTGGGGTTCTGCTGGTGGGTCATGGGCACGATATAATCGTCCATCAAAGTCTGCAAAAACAGGCTGGCCTGCACATTGGCCAGCGCACTGACCACGATGCAGATAAGCACAAGGATGCAGTGGGGCAGGTAGTTGCGGAACACTTCATCCATGATGCGCCGGAGCAGCTTGCCCGGGTTTTCCACCTTGGGGCGCGGGCCCCGTGCGCCCCGCGGGCCGGGGCCATGTACCTCTTTTACCTGTGCCATTACTGCTCACCTCCCTGCTTGTCGAAGTCGCCGCCGCCCTGGGTCTGGCTGTTGTAAACTTCCTGATAAATGGCGTTGGTCCTGAGCAGCTCCTCGTGGGTGCCCAGGCCGTTGATCTGGCCGTTGTCCAGCACCAGGATGCGGTCTGCATCCTGCACCGAGGAGATGCGCTGTGCAATGATGATCTTGGTGGTGCCGGGGATCTCTTCCCGGAAGGCCTTGCGGATCTTGGCGTCGGTGGCGGTGTCCACCGCGCTGGTGGAGTCGTCCAGGATCAGCACCTTGGGCTTTCGCAGCAGGGCCCGGGCAATGGTCAGACGCTGCTTCTGGCCGCCGGACACATTGGTGCCGCCCTGCTCGATCCAGGTATTGTACTTATCCGGGAAGCGCTCGATGAACTCATCCGCACAGGCCAGCTTTGCCATGCGGATGCACTCTTCCTCGCTGGCGTTCGCATCGCCCCAGCGCAGGTTGTCGAGGATGGTGCCGCTGAACAGCACGTTCTTCTGCAGCACCATGGACACTTCGTGGCGCAGGACGTCCAGGTTGTAATCCCGCACATCCACACCGCCTACCCGCACGGTACCGCTTTCGGCATCGTACAGGCGGGGGATCAGCTGCACCAGGCTGGACTTTGCACTGCCGGTGCCGCCGATGATGCCCAGCGTCTCGCCGGGCTTGATGGAAAAGGTGATATCGTTCAGCACCGGACGGCCCGAACCATGCTTATATTGAAAGGAAACATGGTCGAACTCGATGCTGCCGTCCTTCACCTGCTGCACCGGCTGCTTGGCCGGGGGCAGGTCGGTGGTCTCATCCAGCACTTCCACGATACGCTTGGCGGAAGCGGCCGACATGGAGATCATGACAAAGGCCATGCTCAGCATCATCAGGGCCATGAGGATGTTCATGATGTACCCGAACAGGGCGTTCAGCTGACCGGTGGTGATGGCACCATGCAGCACATATTTGGCACCCAGCCAGCTCAGGGCGATGTTGCAGCCGTAAACGGCGGTGAGCATGGCAGGGTTGTTGAAGCTCAGGCGGCTCTCGGCCTTGACGAACTGGTTGTACAGGCTCTCGCAGGCCTTGGTGTACTTCTCGTTCTCAAAGCCCTCGCGCACAAAGCTCTTGACCACGCGGATGGCGGACACATTCTCCTGCACCGAGGCGTTCAGGTTGTCGTAGTTCTTGAACACGCGGTCAAAGATGTGGAAGGTGGGGATCATGATGCTGGCCAGCACCACCACCAGAAAGACTACCGCCACCACGAACACCAGCGACAACGGGCCGCCGATGACCACACCCATGAACAGTGCGAACACCAGATGCACCGGGGCACGCACGCACATGCGCTCGATCATCTGGAACGCATTCTGCACGTTGGTCACATCGGTGGTCATACGGGTGACAAGGCCCGCCGTGGAGAACTTGTCGATGTTGGAGAAGGAATAGTGCTGGATGTTCTCATACATGGCATCGCGCAGATTGCCGGCAAAGCCGGTGGATGCCTCGGCGGCATATTTACCGGCCAGAACGCCCAGCAGCAGCGCAATGGCTGCCACAAGAAAGGTGAGCAGACCATACTTGACGATGGCGTGCATATCGCCCTTTTCAATGCCCAGGTCAATGATAAAGGCCATGATGGTGGGCAGCAGCACATCCATCACGGCTTCCAGGGCTGCAAAGAGCGGTGTCAGGACTGCGGCGCGTTTGTACTCGCCCAGATGTGACACGAGCTTTTTGATCATCTGAGTTACCTCCTGTTAATTTTATTTGTTTGGTACAGAACAATTCTATACAAAACAGATTTAATGTCAAGATGTTTGCAAAACTTTCGGAAATTGTTCATAATTAACATTTTCACAAACATCTTTTCGGCGTTTTGACAAGAGTCGAACACTCTTGCGTTATACTTGGGCGGGCCAACCGGGAGCTTTCCACGCAAATGCAAAGCAAAATAATTCTTCCGCTGAATATGGCCAGAGCGCATGCGGCGGCCATTTCAAATGGTTTACTTCAGCGCGTCCCGCAGCTTGTTCAGCAGCCGGAGCAGCTCGGCGTTTTCCTCTTCCGTCAGCAGATTGGCCACATAGTCGTCCGTCTGGTGGAAGGAGAGGATGGTGTTTTCATGGAAGCGGACGCCCTCTTCCGTCAGCACCAGCTGTTTCAGCCGGGCATCCTGCGGCACGCTCTGGCGCTGGATGTAGCCCTTGCGCTCCATCAGCTGCAGGATGTTGGTCACGGTGGAGCGGGTAATGGAAAACTCCCGCTCAATGTCCCGCTGAAATACGGCTGCGTCCCGGTGCCGGTAAAGATACTCAATGATCCACCCGTGCATGGGGGTGGCCTGCTCCACGCCGTTTGCGCGGGCAAACTGGTTGATCTTGCGGAAGATCAGGTTGTCCACCCGGCGGATCTGGGCCGGGATGACCTGCGGCCCCTCCCAGGGCGGATCCCCGTGGTCTCTGCATTCGTTCTGTTTTTCGTCACACATACGATCGATTCCTTCTGAATTGTTTTTTGCTCAAACTGTTTTCTATAAAACTGTTCGATATGAGACTATTGTAATTCCACTGTCCCTGTTTGTCAAGGGCAGCAAAAAAGACTTCTCCCAAAGGAGAAGCCTTTCCGATCTCTGTGTCACTGATTTTCTTCCGCCCATTCCCGCACGCGGTCCGGGCGGTTGGTCACGATGCAGTCCGGCCCCAGGGGCAGCAGGCTCCGGACAGCCTTTTCCGTGTCCACGGTCCACAGGGCCACCTTGACCCCCATGGCCTGCAGCTTTGGGATAAAGCCCGGGTTGCTGTAGGCGGTGTGGTATTCACAGCTGACGTACTCCGGCGCAAAGTCCAGGCTTTTGACATAGGCCACCGGGTTGTGCTGGTCGGCCAGATGCTTTGCCACCGCCTGCAGGCTCTCCCCGGGGAAGTTTGCCCGCAGCATGCTCACCTTGTCGTTCACCCAGCGGGTCATCCAGCCGTTTTCCTCATCCGGGTCCATGCCCGCATCCACCGGCAGGGCGGCCAGCTCTTCGTCCAGCGCCGCTTCCTCATCCTCCATGCCGTTCACCAGGCCCAGGTCCTTCCAGATGACCGGCGGCGGCAGCACCATGCTCTCGAATGCGCCGTACAGCAGCACGCCCACCCGCAGTTCCGGCATCAGCGCCTTGGCCTGCCGCAGCAGGTCGTGGTTGAACGAAATAAGTACCAGTCGGTCGGCGATGTCTGCCGCGCGGATGGCATCCACCACACCGGACACAAAAGCCGGGTCGTTGTCCATGGTGGATTTCATTTCCAGCTGGACCGCGCAGCCCTCCATGCTCCTGCACAGGGCCAGTGCCTCGGCCAGGGTGGCGATCTTCTCATCTTTATAGGCAACGTCCTTCCAGCTGCCGAAGTCCAGGTCCTTCAGCTCGCCTTCGGTCATGTCGTAGATACGGCCGGAAATATCGGTGTGCAGGTCGATGATATAGTCGTGGTGGATCACAAGGCCGCCGTCCAGCGTCTTTTGTACGTCCATTTCCACACCGTCGGCCCCGATCTCCATCGCCTTGCGGAAGGCCGCCAGCGTGTTTTCCGGTGCCAGATAGGATGCGCCACGGTGCGCAATGATCTGAGGTATCATAAGCAGAATTTTCCTTTCTGTACAGCAAAGCTGCCGCTTTTCAGCATACCCTATCCGCCGGGCTGTGTCCATCTGCGCATTCCACAAAAAAGCGGGTCGTTTTTTGTCTCATTCGCGCTGAAAGTACGACTTTTATCGTCAAAACGACGAATTCATCCGATGATTTTTGCGCACTTTTCACGAGAAATTTGCAAAACCCGGGGCAAATCTCTCCCATCTGTTTCTTTCAAACCGGCACCCGGCATGGTACAATAGTGCTGTAAGGATGTGCCGCGCCCGGCGGCCGGAAAAAGGGAAATGGAGTGTTTGACTATGACTGCATTCAAGCCCATCAAAGAAGGCAAAGTCCGTGAAATTTACGACAATGGCAACAGCCTGATCATGGTTGCCACCGACCGCATTTCTGCGTTTGATGTCATCCTGAAAAACAAGGTGACCAAAAAGGGCACCGTGCTCACCCAGATGAGCAAGTTCTGGTTCGACTACACCAAGGATCTGCTGCCCAACCATATGCTGAGCGTGGACGTGAAGGATATGCCGGAGTTCTTCCGGCAGCCCCAGTTCGACGGCAACAGCATGCTGTGCCGCAAGCTGACCATGCTGCCCATCGAGTGCATCGTGCGCGGCTACATCACCGGCAGCGGCTGGGCCAGCTACCAAAAGACCGGCAAGGTGTGCGGCATCCAGCTGCCCGAGGGCCTGCAGGAGTCCCAGAAGCTGCCGGAGCCCATCTACACCCCCTCCACCAAGGCCGAGATCGGCGACCACGACGAGAACATCTCCTACGAGCGCAGCATTGAGGTGCTGGAAAAGCAGTTCCCCGGCCACGGCCTGGAGTACGCCACCAAGCTGCGGGACTACACCATCGCCCTGTACAAGAAGTGCGCCGAGTACGCCCTGACCCGCGGCATCATCATCGCCGACACCAAGTTCGAGTTTGGTCTGGATGAGGACGGCAACGTGGTGCTGGGCGATGAGATGCTCACCCCGGATTCCTCCCGCTTCTGGCCGCTGGAGGGCTATGAGCCGGGCCACGGCCAGCCCTCTTTCGACAAGCAGTTCGTCCGTGACTGGCTGAAGGCCCATCCGGACAGCAACTACGATCTGCCCCAGGACGTGATCGACAAGACCATCGCCAAGTATCTGGAGGCCTATGAGCTGCTCACCGGCAAGAAGCTCTAAGTTCTTTTTCAACAAGCAACGCGCCCGCTGTGGATAACTCCGCAGCGGGCGCGTTTTCAGTTTTTATACAGCCGCCTCCGGCTCGGCCTCTTCGCTGGGCGCAGTGTCCTCTTCCGGCTCATTTTCTTCGTCCAGCAGATACTGCACTTCGACCTGCCGTTCCATCTCATCCGCGGTCCAGTCCAGCTGCACCGTGCCGTCCAGTTCCAGCGTGTACTGTTCCACACGCTGCAGGGTACCGGAATCCAGGCTCTGGCCCGGGTCGTTGTCCGGCGACCACACGATGCGCAGTTCATCCGGCTGCAGGGTGCCAGCCCGCACCGTACCGGCCACGCTGCGGCAGTCCTGCGCAAAGGCTCCGGTGCTGTCGTAGGGGCCATACAGCATCACGGTCAGGCTCAGGTGTCCATCACCCGGCTGCATCTCCTGCAGGGCATTCACATCGTTGGAGTAAAGATACAGGTCGGTGTACACATCCCGCAGGCGGAGGTCCGGGTTTTCCTTCCGGAGGGCCTCATACACCTGTGTGGTGTACGCCTTGCTCAGCTTCATCTCGTTCTGTCCGCGGGCAGGGTCGATCTCGCTCCACACCATGGGCAGAAAGCTCAGGCACATACAAACTGCGATGAGCCCCAGACAGACCAGCACCGAGACAAAATCATACTTCCAGCGGCCCGGCCGGGCGGCGAAGAACAGCACCTCACATCCCAGCAGCACCAGGGCTGCCGCCGGGGCGATGCGCACCACCAGCTGCCAGTCAAAGCCCGGCACAAAGTAATAACACAGGAAGAAGATGCCCGCTGCAATCAGGCAGGCGCCCATCGTCAGGCTGCCCACCCGGCGGCGGGGGGCGTCCTGCAGCTTTGCAGCTTCCGGCCGGGTTTCCGGCTCCGTCGCTGCTGTCTTATTCGGTTCGTCCATCGTCGCCCTCCGCATTCTCCGGCTGTTCCGGCTCTTCGGGGTCCTCCGGGGTCACCGGGTCGCCCAGCAGAGCGCTGAGCTTCGGCATGGCAAAGTCTGCGGTTTCCTCCGGGGCTTCCGGTGCATCGGCTTCGGCTGCGGTGTACTCGCGGAAGTCCTCGTCCTCCGGTTCCTCTGCCTTTTTGCTGTGCACCTTTTTGCCCTTGGGGCCGCGCACCAGCCACAGGCCGCAGACGATGAGGGCCACGCAGGTCACGATCTGGGGCAGCTCATCCAGCATCAGATAGATGGCGCGGAACACAGGGTTGTTCTGGCCCCAGCGCCACATCACATCGCCGAACACCCGCATGATGATGTTCTGGTAGGCCACCAGGCCGCCCAGGGCAATGAGGCCCCAGCCCAGCAGCTTGTGGCTGTCCATCATGAAGTCCTGCATCCGCTTGTCTTTCCAGTTGATGTGCACCAGATAGTCGTCTGCCGGAGCATTCTCCGCGATGATCTGGGCGCGGAGGTTGAAGGTATCGAAAAAGCTGTACATATACACCACGATGCAGCCGACTACCAGCGCATCCAGCCCCGTGGCGCTGCCTACGATAATAAACAGGCAGAACATGGTGATGAGCGAGAGTCCCCGCTTCATATAGCCCTGATACATCTGGCCCGCGCCGGGGATGCAGGCAAACAGCAGGGTCAGGATTCCGTTTTTCTTCATGGTCGATTCCCTCATTTCTTCTGGTTGGAAACGGCAGCGTCAGGCTCTGCCGCAGATTCGTTCTTGCCGAACAGCAGGCTGTCCAGCGTGCCGGTCAGCTTCTGGGACAAGGTGGGCACAGGCTCTTTGTCCTGCACCGGCTGGCCCAGCATCGGCAGCTGGTCCGGCTGGGTCTGGCTGGTGGAGGGCATCCAGGTCTTAAGGTCCCGGGTGCCTTCCAGGATCTGGGTCACAGTGCCGCTGCGCCACAGGGTCAGAGCCAGCACTGCCGCCACGGCGGCCACAGCGGCCCGGCCCCAGGTGTTCTGCATCAGCCGCACCCAGATGGTGCTCATCACCACCCCGCGGGCGGAGCGCGGCGGCTCTTCCAATACATCGGCGGTGAGCAGGGCTGTGTACCGGTCCATGCACTTGTCGCAGTAGGACAAGTGCTCGGCGGCTTCCAGCCTGCCCAGCTCGTCCAGCTGCCCGCCGATGACGGCGTGCAGCCCTTCCTCAGTCAGGCATCCGTTCTGATCAAACAGTTCCATGTACGCTCCTCCCTTCCTGTTGTTCCCGGATCTGCTGTACCAGCATCTTTTTGGCCCGGTAGATCTGCGCGTTCACGGTTTTTTCCGGGCGGCCGCACAGACGTGCCGCCTCGGCCATGGTGTGCTGTTCCAGCAGCACCAGACGGCAGGGTGTCTTGTAGGGCTCCCGCAGGTCCAGGATCATGCGGGTGAGCTCTTCCGCTCCCAGCGTGTCCAGCACCTGCTGTTCCGGCTCCAGGCCGGGCGGTGCCCCCTCCAGCGCCAGCACCTCGTCGCCCGGCGTGTTCACCCGGCGCACCCATGCGCTGCGTAAGTAATCCTTGGCTTTGTTGGCCGCAATGCGGGCCAGCCATTGCTTTTCAAAGCCGGGCGGACAGCGGTCGATGGCCCGCCATGCCGCCAGAAAGGTCTCCTGGGTCAGATCCTGCGCATCCCCCACGTCCGGCACCAGCTGATGACAGACCGTGTAGACCAGGGATTGATATTGTTGCACCATCGCGCTGAATTCCAGTGTTGTCAACGACCTGCTCATCCTCCTTTCCGGCTGTGGAGGGCGGTGCTCTGCACGGCCCTTCTGTTGATTCAAACGAGACAGCCGCCGCATTCCCTGCACAAACCGCAGATTTTTTTGCAAAAAGTTTGTGTTTTGCCCGTTCCATGCTACAATGTGGTTATAGTATAGCACGAAAGGAGCCTTACCGCCATGCCTTCTACCACCCGTCAGGCCCTTCTGCAGGCACTGAGTGCCGCCGGGGGTGCCTATATCTCCGGCCAGCAGCTGGCCGGACAGCTGGGCGTGAGCCGCGCCGCCGTCCACAAGGCGGCCGCCGCCCTCACCGCGCAGGGTTACGCACTGGAAGCCGTCTCCCGCCGGGGGTATCGGCTGCTGGGCGGCGACCCCTTCTGTGCCGAGGCCGTGGGCCCCTACCCCGCCCCGGTGCAGGTGTACGACACGCTGGAAAGCTCCAACCGGACGGCCAAGCTGCTGGCGCTGGACGGTGCGCCCCACGGCACGCTGGTGCTCACAGCCCACCAGAGCGCCGGCCGGGGACGGTTGGGCCGTGTATTTGAAAGCCCGTCCGGGAAGGGCGTGTACCTCTCGGTACTGCTGCGCCCGGCGGTCCCGGCGGCCAGCGCCCAGACGGCCACCATCGGGGCCGCCGTGGCGGTGTGCCGGGCGGTACAGGAGCTGTGCGGGCTGGAACTGGGCATCAAGTGGGTCAACGACCTGTATTATCAGGGCAAAAAGGTGTGCGGCATCCTCACCGAAGCCGGCACCGACCTGGAGAGCGGGCGGCTGGAGTGGCTGGTGGTGGGCATCGGCCTGAACCTGACCGCCACCGCCGCCGACTGGCCCCCGGAGCTGGCCGAAAAGGCCGGCAGCCTGTACCCGGGCGGCCCCGCCCCCGTGAGCCGGGCCGCGCTGGCCGGGGCCATCGCCCGGCATCTGCTGGCCCTCTGCCCCGCCTTTGACTGTCTGGACGAATACCGCGCCCGCTGCTTTGTGCCCGGGCACTGGGTCACCGTGTGCACCGGCACCGAGACCTACGCCGCAAAGGCCCTTGCCATCGACGAGGAAGGGCGGCTGGTGGTGCAGCGGGAGAACGGCCGCCCGCAGGCATTACGCTGCGGCGAGGTGACCACCCGCCCGGCCCGGACCGAATAAGACGCAAAAAAGCAGCCTTCCCGGAATGGTTCCGGTAAGGCTGCTTTTGCCTTTTGTTTATACTTCGTCCAGTGCCTGGGCTTCCAGCACCGGGATTTCCTCGGCTTCCAGCACCCGGCGCAGGATGCCGGGCAGGCCGGCCTTCGGCACCTTGTTCTCGATGCAAAGGGTGATCACCCCGTTGAGGGTGGAGGCTTCCACGCACAGGGAGCCGCCCTCCGGCGGCACCCACACGCCAAAATCGGTGGTGTAGGCCTCCAATTCCGGGGTAGCCGGCATCAGGGGGTTGCCCAGATAGCTGAACCAGAAATCTGCCGGGATGCCGCTTATGTACTCGCCCATCTGGAACACACGCTGCTTGATCCGCAGAGGGGCCTTCTGCTGGTCCACCTTGTAGACCCAGCCCATCTGGTCGGCCATCTTGCGGCGCTTGCGCTCCGCCGTCAGGCTGGCCTTCACGGCGCGGTCCATCTGCTGCACGAACTGCTCCAGCCGCACCCCCTGGGGCAGGTCCACCCCACCCTGGAAGGAACACACGCAGTTGTACCGTGCGTTGGGGGCGCCCATGGCGTCCCGCGTGTCGGCGGAGTAAGAATACTGGATGGTGTCCTTGCCCAGATACTCTCCCAGCGCGATGCACAGCAGGCCAATGAGGGCGCAGAAGGGCTTGACGCCGTTCTGCACACCTTTGGCCACCAGATCCTTTTTGGCGAACCGGATTCGGATGCGGTGCATGGGCTCCTCGCAGGTGTCCACCACCTCCCGCTGCATCGTAGTCTCGTCCATGACCTGCAGCGGGTACTGCTCCACCAGCTTTGCGATGTCGTAGGCCGGGCTGCAGGGGATGGGCGGGTTGGCAAAGGCGGTACCGTAGCGCAGGTTACAGTACAGCTCCAGGATGCGGGTGAGGAAGGGCGATACCCCGTGGCCGTCCGCGATGAAGTGGAACCAGTCAAAGTACACGGTATTCTGTGCGCAGTGCACGGCAAAGAAGTAGCCGTTCGTCTGCTCCGGCATCTCCCGCATCACGCTGTCCGGGTAGACAAGGCAGGGTTCCGAGTTCGGTTCCAGAAAGGCCCGGCGCTTCTCCCACACCAGCCGCACCCGGTAATAGGGTGCAGCTTCCAGCGCGGCATCCAGCGCTTGTTGCAGCAGGGCCGGATCCACCGGGTCCTTCAGGGTGAACTGATACCGGGGGCACACTTTTTCCCGGCGGAAATAGTACATGATGCCCTGAAAGACATACTCCGCCGAACGCTGTGCTGCTTCCATCGGCTCACCCGGCATTGGCTACCAGATAATCGGCCAGGTCACTGATGGTGACGAAGTTGCGCAGCTCCTTTTCCGGGATGCGCAGGCCGAAAGTCTCTTCCAGGTCAGCCACGATGGTCAGGATCTCCATCGAGGACAGATCCAGGTCGTCCATCAGGACGCTGTTCTCGTTGACATCCTCCGGCGCGATCTCTGCCACATCCTCCAGGATGGCCAGGATCTGGGACATGATTTCTGCTCGTTCCATAAGAAATGTTCTTCCTTTCCGTGACGGATTTTGGGTGTGCCGATCAGGATCAGCACGGTTCTGCCCTCAGTATAGCACAACCCCTATGGGTTTGCCCAGTTTTTTTGCAGAGTATGCGGCACAAACCGCAAAATCAGGGCTGCAGGCCTCAGCGCATCAGCTTGCCCATGGCGTTGCGGGGCAAGGGCTGGGCGGAGAATTCCACTGCGCTCATGCGCTTGTACAGGGGCAGGGTGCGGTTGGTTTCGGTGATGAAGTCCCGCACCGTCTGCTGGTCGGCTTCCTCGCAGCAGACCACAGCGCAGATCTTCTTGCCCTTTTCCTTCACCAGGCATTCCTTCACGGCAGGGCTTTTTTCCAGCAGGCCCTCCAGCTCTTCGGGGCTGACGTTCTCGCCGCTGCCCAGGATGATCACGTTCTTTTTGCGTCCGGTGAGGAAGTAATAGCCGTCCTCGTCCACCCGGGCCAGGTCTCCGGTGTGGAACCAGCCCTCGGCGTCCACCACCTCAGCGGTGCCCTCCGGGTCCTTATAGTAGCCCAGCATCACATCGCCGCCCCGCATGCACAGCTCGCCGTTTTCCAGCTTGATCTCGCAGTGGCCGTCGTCCTTGCCGATGGAGCCGATGTGCTTGGCATCCTCCGCAAAGTTGATGAGGCCGCCGCCGGTGGTCTCGGTGCTGCCGTAGAGCTGGGAGATCACCATGCCGTGGTCGTGGAGGTCCATCAGGGTCTGGGGGTCAAACATCGCAGACATACAGTTCAGAGCCCACAGATCCCCCAGCTTGTCCTGCTTGCCGGTCATCAGGTCGTGGTGGATGGACTGCACCAGCACCGGCACGGCGGCCATGGCCTGGCTGGGCATCCGCTTCAGGTCCTTATAGAAGGACCGCAGGCTGCCCAGGTTCTGGGCCCAGCCCATCCAGGCCCAGGTGAACAGGCAGCCAAAGGCCCCCAGGTGGAACATGGGCAGCAGGGTCATGTGGCTGACCAGCAGGTCCGGGTCATTTTTCAGCTGGCAGAATCGCTGCCCCACCCGTACATGGTGGGGCATCACCGCAAAGAAGTTCCGCTCGCAGAGCATGACGCCCTTGCTGCGGCCAGTGGTGCCGGAGGTGAACATCAGCACCATCAGCTCCTCGGGCTGGATGCGGTTCACAAGCTCTGCAGGCTCGTAAGCCTTGTAGGCATCCATAGGGCGCAGCAGGCTGCCGTAAGCCGCCTGCATCTCCTCGTTGCAGCCGTAGTCATCGCCATCGGTCAGGATGGCGGAAGGCTCCACCAGCTCCAGCTCCCGGTGCAGCTCATCCCAGCTCTTGCGCTGGTTCATGGGCACGATGACGCCGCCCGCCATCATGACACCGTAGCAGTTCACGGCGTAGTGGTAGCTGTTGTTGCTCCACACGCACACCCTCTTGCCCTGAATGTCCGGGATGGTGCTCAGGTAGTAATTCACCGCGCGGCGGATGTCCTGCGCATACTCCCCGAAGTGCTTTTCCACCACCACATCCTGGTCAGCGTCGTACCAGCGGAAGGCCACCCGGTTCGCAAATCGCTGCTCCATGTTCAGCGTCAGCAGCTCATACAGATTTTTCGGTTTATGTAGTTCCATTATCGTTTCCCTCTCTATTCTTTAAAAAACCAGTCTCGCGGCCATAACACCTTGTGGGAACTTTCCCCACCATGAGACCGGCTTTTTCCGCTAAGATTTAGGACCGCAGCAGCTTGCCGGCAGCGTTGCGGGGCAGGGGCTGGGCCGAGAACTCCACCATCATGTGCTTGTACAGGGGCAGGGTGCGGTTCACCTTGGTAACAAAGTCCCGCACAGCGTCCTGCTGGTCCGCCTCGCAGCAGACCACGGCGCAGATGCGCTGGTTCCGCTCGCAGACCCTGCACTCCCGGATGGCAGCGCAGGGAGCCAGCAGCTTTTCCAGCTCCTCGGGGCTCACATTCTCGCCGCTGCCCAGGATGATCACGTTCTTTTTGCGGCCGGTCAGGTACATATAGCCGTCCGGCTCCACCCGGGCAATGTCGCCGGTGTGGAACCAGCCCTCGGCGTCCAGCACCTCGGCGGTGGCCTCCGGGTCCTTGTAGTAGCCCAGCATCACCGGGTCACCACGCATGCACAGTTCCCCGTCCTCCAGCTTGTACTGGCAGCTGTCGTCCACATGGCCCACGCTGGTCAGGTACTTTTCCTCCTGGGAGGAGTTCCAGGCACCATCCCCGCAGGTCTCGGTAAGGCCGTACATCTGGGCGATGAAGAAGCCCCGGTCCATCAGGTCCTGAAGCATGGCAGGGTCGAACATGGCTGCGCCGCAGGTCAGCATACGCAGGCCGTTCAGACGCTCCCGTTTGCCCTTCATCACATCATGATAAATGCTCTTCAGCAGCACCGGCACCACCGCCATCACGTCGCTCCGCATGGCCCCCAGGTCCCGGTAGAAATATTTCAGGTCGTTGCACAGGTTCACGCAGTGGCCGGTGATGCTCCAGGACACCAGGCTGGTCATGGCCGAAATGTGGAACATGGGCAGGCAGGACAGAGAGCTGAACGCGTCGGTGTTCCAGCCGGTCTGGCTCCGCACATCCTCAAAGGGGGTCAGGAAGGCAGGCATGGCGGTGAACAGGTTCTTCTGGGACAGCATAACGCCCTTGCTGCGGCCGGTGGTGCCGGAGGTGAACATGATAAAGGCCAGTGCGCTGAGGTCCGGCACCTCGGTGATGTCCATGGCAGGCTCAAAGGCAGTAAAGGCGTCCATAGGCACCAGACGGTCCCCGTACTCCTGGCCCAGGGCCGGCTCCCGGCTCAGGTATTCGCCGTCATGGAGCACGCACACCGGCTCCACCAGATCCAGCTCGTAGCGGATCTCGTCCCAGTTCTTGCCGGTGTTCAGGGGCACTGCCACAGCTCCGGCCAGCACTGCGCCGTACATACACATCATATAGTGGTAGCTGTTGCGGGCCAGGATGGCCACCCGCTGTCCCAGGGGGTTCGGGGTGCGGCTGCGTAAAAATGCCACGAACCGCCGCAGGTCTGCAGCGTACTGCCGGAAGGGCACCTCCACCACGCCGCCCTTGGCCTCATCATAATAGCGGATACCAATCCGGTCTGCGTAGATCGTTTCCAGATTGTTCAGAGACTGATACAGCGAATGAACCATGTTAGCCTCCACGTCACTGTTTTTTACATTCCTGCAGCCGGGCCCACCCGGGGCCGGGCCGCTTTTTCGATTGTGTTCAGTATACAATACCGCCATTGGCAATGCAATACTTTTGCAAGATTTAATTTCCATTTTTGGCAATTAAATCTTGCGCATCTTGTTTTTTCCATCCGGCAGCCTGTGCCGTCTGCCCAGAAATTCGGCCCTTCTGCCGGGCTTTTTTTATCGGTAAAGACAACAATTGCCACCCGGCGGTGGGCAATTCAAAATTGACAGTGTGCACAAAAAGCATTATACTAGCCTTATATCCTTATAAATGGATCATTTTTTACTGTATGCGCCTGTTGGTCACATGTTTCCGGACGGCGCAAGGAAGGACCCTTTTCATGGAAGGCACCAGACCCAGCACCGTCAACTCCATCGGCATGTTCGACATGCTCAAGGGCGTGGGCATGATCACCATCGTGCTGGCCCACACCGCCGAACTCTACCCCATGCAGATCTCCGGCGGGCTGTCGCTCACGGCGTTTTTCCCTTTTATCTATCGTGAGGCCCTGATGGCGGCCTTTTTCATTGCCAGCGGCTACGGTTTCCGCAAGCGCTCCATCGGCAAGTGCATCCAGCAGCAGCTCAGAGCGCTGCTCAAGCCCTACTGCATCACGGCGGCGTGCACTTCGCTCTTGCATCTGCTGTGCCACTACATGGCGTTCCATTACTTCCCCAGCAGCGTCACCGAGACCCTCAAGGTGGCCGGCGGCTTTCTGCTGGGGCTGCCCCACACCACTACTTATGCCGGGCAGCAGTTCTTTTCCACTGGCCCCATGTGGTATCTGCTCTCGCTGCTGATCGGCTGGGTGCTGCTGGACGCCATCCTGAATATCTTCCCGGAGAAATACACACACTGGGCTGTGCTCGGCATCATGCTGCTGGGCTGGGGCACCACACTGGTGTGGGAGCTGCCCTTCAGCCTTTCGCAGGGGGCCGTGATCGTGCCCTACCTTTACATCGGCTATCTGGCCAAGAAGAACCGCTGGCTGGACAAGCCCCTGCCCCGCCGCACCCTGTACATCCTGCTGGGCGGCACAGCTCTGACCGCTGTGGGAGCTCTGCTTGCCCAGAGCACCGACTGCATCTCCATGGGCGAGTGGACCCTCGGCCCGCTGAGCATCCTGCTGGATGCCGCCACCGGCTTTTTGTTCATCCGCCTGTTCATGCGGCTCAACCGCTTCACCGGCCCCATCGCACAGGGCCTGCAGGCCATCGGCCGCAACTCACTGAACATCTTCTGCATCCACACGGTGGAGCTTATCGCCATTCCGTGGTATCTGTTCGCGGCTCACTTTACAGACCACCCGCTGCGGGGTATGCTGCTGCAGAACGTGATCGCGTTTGCCTCCATCGGGCTGGTGTGCGCCCTGCTGAACCTGCGGCGCAGCTGGATCGTCAAAGCCTCGGCCGCACGGCGGCAGGCCCAGCGGCGCACCCCCGCGCTTTCGCAGCATTGATTTCCCCGGCTGCTGCGGTGCAGCCGTATCCTATAAAACAAGAGGAGAATCCGGTTATGAACAACGATGCCCCCCAGACCCTGGACGCGGCAGGCAGCCGCGTGGCCGAACTGGAACAGCAGCTCCGGCTGTCGGACGAAGGCGTTTCCCGGCTGGCACAGCGGTGCCTGGAGCTGGAGCAGCAGGTGCTGAAATATGAGGCCGTGCTGGCCTCGCAGGGTGCCGACACCGAACAGGGTGCTCTGCTTCTGCCCCAGCTGTTCTACGACTCCGGCTCCGGTTTTTCGCCCCACGAGTGCCTGACCGTTGCCCCCGACTCCTACGACGAGCTGACCCACGAAGTGTCGGCTGTGTTCGAGTTGCCCGTGGAGGCCAGGGCCCTGCGGCTGGACCCCGGTGAATTTGCCTGCTGCATCACCGATTTTTCCCTCTCAGACGAGCGGCTCAGCTACCACATTCTCAACGGCAACGCCCTGCAGGAGGGCACCATGCTGTTCATGAACATCGACCCCAACCTGACAGTGGAAAGTGCCGTAGGCTTCCCTGCCGGGCTGCGGTTTGCGGTGAAATATCGCTACTATCCCCTGGGCCGCTACCTGCATGAGCAGCCCGGCAAGGCCCTGCTGCGGGCGCTGACCGTGCTCAAGGAAGAGACCGAGGCCGTGTCTCGTCAGGGCACCGAACAGCTGCTGGAGGCAAACGCTGAGATCCAGCAGCTGCGCAAGCAGCTGGCAGAACAGCAGCAGCATCTGGCCGACCTGCAAAGCAGCCGGGCCGCCTACGAGGCCTCGCTGGAAAACGTGCTGGGCAGCAGCAGCTGGAAGCTCACGGCACCGCTGCGCAAGCTGCTGGGCCTGTTCCACCGGCATTGAAGGGGGTTCGTACATGTACAGCAGTTACAGCCCCCTGCAGCGCCGCCAGCTGCGGGAACAGACCTATACCGACACCCAGAGCACCTATCTGCTGGTGTACGCCCCGGGCCGCCGCAACGCCCTGACCCTCTCGCTGGCCGAGCAGCTGCACCGCAAGTTCCGGCTGGTGGACCGACTGGAAGGTGAGCTAACCCCCTCCGTGAACGGTGTGCTGCTGGTGAGCGAGGATGTGGAGTGCACCTCCACCGCCCTCACCTATTTTGCAGCCGCCTTGCAGCAGGGGGCCGACCTTGTGGTGTGCGATGCCGTGTTCGGCTACGACGGCGGCAGTGCCCTGTACCAGACCGACCAGCACCTGCCCGGCCAGCGCTGTGCCCTGCTCTCCCGCGCCCTGCTGGACCGCTGCCGCGCGGCGGCCCGCGGCAAAGACGATGTGCTGGAACTGCTGCGGCTGGCAAACCAGCTGGCGCAGAACTGCCGCTGCGTCCCGCAGGCACTGCTGCACTTCCGCCGGGAGCTGTGCGCCGAGGACGTATTCTCGGCCACCGGCAAACGCGCCGTGGTGCTGAGCCATGAACTCACCATGACCGGTGCGCCCATCGTGCTGGTGAGCGCCATCCCGGTGCTGCGCAGTCTTGGCTATGAAGTGGTGGTGCTGGGCCCCTCGGACGAGGGCTCTCTGCCGCTCTTTCTGGAGGCCGGAGCTGCCGTGGTCACCCGCCGCGACTGCGTGACCTCTTCCACCCTGTGGGAGCTGGCTTCCAGCGCAGACTTTGTGCTGGCCAACACAGTGGTGGAAGCCCCCGCCGTGAGCACCCTGAACGGCGGCTTCGTACCGGTGCTGTGGTGGCTGCACGACGCCTTTGCAGGCTATCCCTTCATCACCCACAAGATTCCCAAGGAGCTGGCCGACAACGTGCACATTGCCGCTGTGGGCTCCCACGCCACCGCCGCCATGCACTCGGTGCGGCCCAAATTCAAGGTGGAGCAGCTGATCTACGGCCTGCCCGACTACGCCCGCGAGAGCTTCCCTCGCTACGACCTGAGCTATGCCGGCGGGCGGCCCCTGTTTGTCACGGTGGGCTCCATGGAGATGCGCAAGGGGCAGGACATCTACTGCGAAGCCATCCGTCTGCTGCCGCCGGAGGTGCGGGAAAAGGCCTCCTTCCTCTTTGTGGGCAAGGCTTCCGACCGGGACGTCTCCGCCCATGTGCACGCCCTGACCGAGCAGTTCCCTCATAATGTGTTCTACCGCAAGCGGCTGGAACGCCCAGAGATCAAGTCGCTGATGGAGCAGTGCACCTGCATCGTGTGTGCTTCCCGCGATGACCCTATGCCCACCTTTGTGACCGAGGGCCTGATCTTCGGCAAGCCTTCCATCGTGTCGGAGCACACCGGCACCGCCGGGCTCATCACGGAAGGGGTGGACGGCTTTGTGTACCGCAACGATGACCCCGCCCAGCTTTCCAAAGTGCTGGCCCATGCCATCGAGCACCCCGACCAGCTGGCCGCTATGAAGGCCGACTGCCGCAAGCTCTACGAGCGCTACTACACCAACGAAGCCTATGTCTCCACCCTGGTCCGTCTGATCCGGGAGCTGACCGAGTCCCGCTAAGCCTTTTGTTTTATTCTTGTTAAATTCAACGCCCCGGAAAATCCGTGTGATCTTCCGGGGCGTTTTTGCACGCAGTGTGTCAAAACAATCTGCAATATTTGTCATTTTCTTTCCGTTCCGGACATCTTTTTTATCATCCGGACCGGATTGCACAAGAAAATTCAGCTTCCGTTCACAAAGACGGCCGGCGGCTGTGCTATACTTTTAAAAAAGTTTCATCCTGTCTGAAAGGAGTCCCTGCCCTCATGAACCAATCTGCCGCCTCTCAGCCTTCCCGCAAAAAGGCCGTGTTTTCCCTGCTGACCCTGCTGGCGCTCACCTGCGTGATCGTGCTCATCTTCCGGGATCACTGGGCCGAGATCACCGCCGCCCTTGCCCAGCTGAACCTGTGGCAGGTGCTGGTGGTGCTGGCGCTGGGCATCAGCTACCCGCTGCTGGAGGGCTGCGTCTCCTACGTCATCGTGCGGGGGCGGCTGCCCGGCTTCACCCTGCGGCAGGGCATCGACAACGCCTGGTGCGGCACCTTTGGCAACGTGGTCACCCTGGGCGCGGGTGCCGTGCCGGTGCAGACCTGGTATCTGCATCAGGCAGGGCTGGACATTGGCCCCGGCGTGGGCCTGATGACCCTGCAATATGTATTCCACAAGACCACGGTGCTGTTGTACGCCACCGTGATGCTGCTGCTCCAGCACAAATGGCTGGCCGCCAACACCACCGGCGTGCTGAAATATCTGCCCATGGCATATGCTGTGGTAGCACTGGTGATTGTGGCGCTGGTGCTGGTGTGCGTGTCGCCGCTGGTGCAGAATCTGGCCCGCTGGGCACTGGGCTTTCTGCCCAAGACCGAAAAATGGCAGCAGCGCCGGGCCGACTGGCTGGAGCAGCTGGATGTACTGGGCACCGAGAGCCGCCTGCTGCTGGCCGACAAGGCCCGCTGTGTGCAGATCTTTGCCCTGCAGGCGCTCAAGCTGTTTTTGCTGTTCTGCCTGCCGTGGCTGTGCATCCGGTTCATGCAGCTGTCCCCGCTGAGTTTTGCGCGGGTGCAGCTGCTCACCAGCCTGATGCTGTTCGTCTCCAACGCCCTGCCCAACGTGGCAGGCATGGGCTCCATCGAGACCGCCTTTCTGCTGCTGTACAGCAGCTTTTTGCCTTCCGGTGAGGTGATGAGCGTGCTCATGCTCTACCGCATCGCCAGCTATTATTTCGTGTTTGCCGCCAGCGCCGTGGGCTTCTTCCTCGCCCAGCGGCGTCTGACCCGGACACCGCCAAAGGAGGCGTGACTCTTTATGAAGAACAAGAGCATCCTGTCCCGTGCAGGCATTGTTCTGCTGATCCTGCTGGTATTGGTGCTGATCCTGCCGTCCGGTAAGATCGACCTTGCATCAAAGATCAGCGCCAGCACACAGGCCAGTGTCCGGGCGGAGCACCAGCAGAATTTTGCCAGCTCCAACGAAATGGAGTTCGAGGTTTATTCCAGTTCGGATGAGATCTATCAGAACATTTCGGAAGTGCTTTCCGGCGTGCGCTGTGTCAGACGGCTCAGCCAGAACTATTCCTCCTACTCCCACGAATTTCCGGTGGATTCCATCACCGTGAGCTATTACGATGACGCCGAGCAGCATCAGCTGCTGCTTACCGTCTATTCCGACGGGGTGTGCATCCTGAACAATGCCTTTGTCTCGGTCAAATACCCCGGCGGCGGGGCCGCAGAGCTGTATCAGGCGCTTGCGGAGATCGTGGAATAAAATCATCCTATAAACCACTTGCACCATTCTTCAAAGAAAGGGCAAGTAAATGTTAAAAGTTTGTGTACCTTGCCGCATCCAAAGCTTTGTTCCGAAGTTCAATATAATGCCTGAACTTTTCGTTCAGATACACCGACGGTAACTGTCGGTTCTCTGTAAAATCTTGCAGATACGGAATATACTCTGTCGGCAGATCGCGATTGTATTTGACTGTACCATCCCCGGATATTGCAATGATATTTCGATCAAACAGTTTATGATGGTTTTCACAGAGCCAGATACCATTATCGCCATCCGTTGCAATCTGAACTTTATCCTCTGCGCTGATGGAACGATCCGCTTTTATACTGGCAACCGGCCAAACATGTGCCCCTTGAATCAAGTCCGGGATTGCACATCCGCACAGTGCACAATGTTTTTCTCCAAGTTTCCTGAGTAAATTATATTGATATCTCGGTGAGCGAAGGCAATCTCCCCGGCTTGCCTCAAATGCTCTTTTTTCAAAGGTCAGGTCCGTTTCAATGATATCAACCGTTCCCATTTTTTCAAGGACCTGCAAACTCGCTTTGGGAAGTTTCTTTAAGTTCCCTTCCAATATTTCATACAACCTTATTTTTCCTGCTTGCCCGTGAATCATCGACATTGCATAGCATATAAGGCTGGATTCATATTTACTTGCACCAAAAGTTTTGCAGTATGCCTCATACTCACCATTTTCATTTTTACTGATAAAGGTAGAATGATTGCTTTTGTTGATTTCGCGATTTTCGGCACGAGCACGCATCATGTCTTCTATCGTCACAAAGCTGTTTATCGGCGAAGCAAGTGAGGCGTTGAGAAAAACAAATCCTACCGTCTTCATAAGTCTATAGACAAACATATGATAATCGGTTGCTGAATTTCCATCCTCACAGATGAAGTAGTAGTAGATTTTTTTCTTTTTTCTGGGACACAGGTAAAACAGGTTAAATGCCGTCGGTACACTTTGAACGCTTGAATTCCGCCCCCTGATATTCTGTTCCGAAAACGTTATGAAGTGCACATACTCGCCGTCGCGAAGAATTGCCAGCCGCCCCTTGTTATAAGTATTCGACAAAACATCATCGCTATAGTCATCATCTACATATTGGCAGTCGTAATCTGTACGTCCCGTTATCTTTTTGCAGATGTCTTTTAGAATCGTATCGTTCAACTGGCTCTGAAATGTAATTCCTGTCTGCGCAGTTTTTTGCAGATTTTTCTTGATCACAAACAGCGGTTTATCTTTCATAGTTGGTCACCAGTATTTCCTTTCTCCGACTACCAGATATACCCAGAATATCCCCCAATTCAATAATGTGGTAATGGTTATCCTGCGTCCAGTTCACCAGGTTCTGATTAACTTTCCCCTTATGCTCCAATACATAAGACAGCATAAAACGACTTCCTTCGTGGTTCAATTTATCCAAAAATTCAAAAAGGGCTGCCTCCTGCGATACATCCCAGCCTTTAAAGCCTCGTTTTCCGTCATTGTATGAACCATTCGTAAGCATATACGGCGGGTCAAGGTATACAAATGTATGTCCGTCATCAACATATCGAAACGTATCCGTATAGTCTGCACAGGAAAAACAAACATTTAACTCCTTGATTCGACGAGAGAAACTGACGAGCTTTTCTAAAAGGTTGTCGTTGAACCACCGCATTCCAACCGGATTGTTAAATCCGTGATTGCTATTAAAACGAATCTGCTGCTGAAAGCTATACAATATCACCACAAGCAGCAACCGTGGGTCACGTTTATCTTCCGGCAGAGAGTTATAGTAATCCCGCACATTGAGATAAGCATCTTTTCTTCCAGGTTCCAATTCAAAACGCCGGATCATTTTCTTCATATATACGATATAAGAAAAGGTATCATATTGCCAGAATGACTCTATGAGTTCCTTGACAAAATGATTGTATTCGTTGTACACGACGCTTTCTGAACGGATATTGATTCCAACATTAAAACCGCCTCCGAATGCGTCAATGAAATCGTCAATATCACTCGGAAGGTTTTCCCGTATTGCCGGAATCACACGAGCTTTACTTCCGATATAGTTCAGCGGCGATTCATACACCACATCTGCCGGGTCTTTTTTCTCTACGAAGAACAGGTATTCAAAATGTTCTTTGTGATTTTGTGATTTCCAGTTCTGGTATTTTTTATAGCTGATTTTTTTGCAGCAGTACGTTTCCGGCTTTCCGTAACGCTTCATAACAGCTTCGATGTATTCCTTGGACATGAGTCCGTCGTTGTTATAGCTCATAACAATGTAGCGTGCTGTCGTGTTCGCAATGATCCTGTCCAAAAGAATATGTGCTTTATATTCCTTAGACCAATCCGACCGCATAGGCATAACCGGCCGCGAGCCAGTCACCTTGCTGACAGAAGGATGGTCATTCAAAATCAATGTCTCGAGCAAATGGTATTGTGTCCCGTATTGATTCTGTGTATAGGGCGGATCAAGATACAAAATATCACACTTGACATCTGAAATGATATTCTCTGTTTTATCGTTATAAATTTTAATATTCAGCGAATCACATGCATTGTAAGCAGGTTTTATAAATTCGATTGGTTTCAGCGCACGCCCATCCCATTTTTTCAAGAATGCACCATACACTCCCGCCGTATTGGATACTCTCGATACAGACTCCACAAGACTTGCCAAAAGAAGCATATATTCTGCCTCTGAAAGCAATTTGTTTTTGTGCCATTCTTCGATCTGTTTTCGGAAGTAGTCTATTCTCGCAGCGTTCTCAGGCGTAAAATACATTCTACTGCTTTCAGTTGGCGCATAATTCTTGTAAATAAACCCTTGAACCTTTTCGTCACTCTGGTTCAAGAACGCAAAGGGGTCAAACCCAAGCCGTTCAAAATGACAAGACGAGGCATACAGCCTGCCTGCTGTATAAACAGTCGCCCATTTAAGGTTATCGTTAATGACAAGATTGAATTTATTTTTTAACCGATCTGACACTGCACCTGTCCCGCAAAATGCGTCAAACAATGTGAGAGATTCCTCAGACTCCACTCTGCTTTCAATAAAAGAATCGATTTCCTCTACCATCGACTCTTTATTTCCTATGTATCTCATTTCTTTGGCACCTTATCCTCTTCCGGAGTAAACTCTACGATATCATCTATTCTGCAATTCAACACTCTGCATATTTTTTCCATCGATTCAAGGGACACATATTCATCCCGGCGCATTCGCGTCGAAATATTGGCACTATACCCAGCTTCCTTCTGAAGCTCTGCCGCCGTCATATTTCTGTCAATCAGCATATGAAACAGCTTCTTGTAGCTTACAGCCATATAGTATATCTCTCCCTTCATTCCAATCTGTCAAAAGTATATCACGAAAAAGTGATTTTTCAAAGTGACTGTGAAATTTTCATTATATTGATACCTTTAAAACAAAAATCGGGGCGTGCAGGTGGTCAAGCTGCACGTCCCGTTTTTGTTTTCTTTGCACGCGATGCGGTACCAATCACACCGAATGCCGCGCCGGAGGCCGCAGAGCAAACCATGCTGCAGCTTCCTTTTGAAAAAGAGAATGGAATGGAGGAATTGGCGTTTGCGCAGCAATGAAAGCCCCAGTGAGGCTTTTAAGCCACAAGGTGGTCTTGCGCAAGCAAGATGGAGTGGCCTCGCCACGACAAACCTGACGTCCGATATAGCTTAACCGCTATAGCAGACTTGAGTTTTGCGCAGAAGCATTGCAGGTACCTCTGCTGTTCTGGTGCAACGCGTTTCAAGCGGTTAGATTCATCTAACTTCGTTGCGAGAACAGAATACCATACGCAGTTAGTCTTGTCAACCCTTATTTGAAAATTTTCCGGAACTTTTTTGCAGTAAAGTTTTTTCTGCCCGATTCGTGCACCCTGTACAGACACAGCCGGCTAAGGCTGTGCAAAATCCACCAGTTTCCTCTTGCTTTTGACCGACATCTTTGTTATTATAGTTCATGCAGCACTGCAACTCCATATCTCGCCGCTGCTTTTTGGCAGCAGGGCGGTTCTCAAGGGTGCAGTGTGTCCAAGGAGGCGCTTTGACAAATTTTTGTTCAGAGCTGCTCCGATCAGTCCGCCCCCAGAAAGCCGCCAACAAGGAGCGGCTTTTCAAAGGCTCAATAGTTAGGCTATGCTAACCAACGCATGGAATGGAGCAAGGAGGTTCCAATGATCAATTTTGAACAGTGGGAAGGCTTTGAGGGCCGCATCTGGAAAGAGGAAGTCAATGTGCGCGACTTCATCCAGAAGAACTACACCCCGTATGACGGCGACGAGAGCTTTCTGGCCGGCCCCACCGAGGCGACCGACAAGCTGTGGGGTGCCCTGCAGAAGCTGCAGAAGGCCGAGCGCGCCAAGGGCGGCGTGCTGGACATGGAGACCGAGGTCGTCTCCGGCCTGACCGCCTATGGCCCCGGCTACATCGACCCCGAGCTGAAGGACCTCGAGAAGGTCGTCGGCCTGCAGACCGATAAGCCCCTGAAGCGCGCCTTCATGCCCTACGGCGGCATCAAGATGGCGGAGCAGGCCTGCACCACCTACGGCTACCAGCCCAGCGAGGAGCTGCACAAGATCTTTACCGACTACACCCGCACCCACAACCAGGCCGTGTTCGACGCCTACACCCCGGAGATGAAGGCCGCCCGCCACACCCACATCATCACCGGCCTGCCCGACACCTACGGCCGCGGCCGCATCGTGGGCGACTACCGCCGCGTGGCCCTGTACGGCATCGATGCCCTGATCAAGTTCAAGCAGGAGGATTTCGCCAACTGCGGCGACGGCACCATGACCGATGACGTGATCCGCCTGCGCGAGGAGATCGCACGCCAGATCAGCGCCCTGAAGGGCATGAAGAAGATGGCCGAGGCCTACGGCTACGACATCTCCCAGCCCGCAAAGAACGCCAAAGAGGCCTGCCAGTGGCTGTACTTCGGCTATCTGGCCGCCATCAAGACCCAGAACGGCGCCGCCATGAGCGTGGGCCGCATCTCCACCTTCCTGGATATCTACATCCAGCGCGATCTGGACAACGGCACCCTGACCGAGAGTCAGGCACAGGAGCTGATCGACCACATGGTCATGAAGTTCCGCATGGTCAAGTTTGCCCGTATCCCCAGCTACAACCAGCTGTTCTCCGGCGACCCCGTGTGGGCAACGCTGGAAGTGGGCGGCATCGGCATGGACGGCCGCAGCATGGTCACCAAGAACTGCTACCGCTTCCTGCACACGCTGGAGAACATGGGCCCCGCCCCGGAGCCGAACCTGACCGTGCTGTACTCCTCCGCCCTGCCGGAGAACTTCAAGAAGTACGCCGCCAAGGTGTCCATCAACACCAGTTCGGTCCAGTACGAGAACGACGACGTGATGAAGCCCGTGTGGGGCGATGACTACTCCATCTGCTGCTGCGTGTCTGCCACCCAGACCGGCAAGGAGATGCAGTTCTTCGGTGCCCGCGCCAACCTGGCCAAGTGCCTGCTGTACGCCATCAACGGCGGTGTGGACGAGAAGAGCCACGAGCAGTGCGGCCCCAACTATGCGCCCATCACCGGCGAGTACCTGAACTACGACGAAGTACTGCCCAAGTACGTCAAGATGCTGGACTGGCTGGCCGGCCTGTACGTCAACGTGCTGAACCTCATCCAGTACATGCACGACAAATACTATTATGAGGAAGCCGAGATGGCCCTCATCGACACCGATGTGCGCCGCACCTTTGCCACTGGCATCGCAGGCTTCTCCCACGTCATCGACTCCCTGAGCGCCATCAAGTACGCCAAGGTCAAGGTGGTGCGGGATGACACCGGTCTGGCCACCGGCTTTGATGTGGAGGGCGACTTCCCCAAGTACGGCAACGACGATGACCGCGCCGACGAGATCGGCGTGTGGCTGCTCAAGACCTTCCTGGAGATGATCAAGAAGCGCCACACCTACCGCAACTCCGAGGCCACCACCTCCATCCTCACCATCACCTCCAACGTGGTATATGGCAAGTACACCGGTGCCCTGCCCGACGGCCGCGCCGCCTTCACTCCGTTTGCTCCGGGTGCAAACCCCAGCTACGGCGCGGAGCAGAACGGCCTGCTGGCCTCCCTGAACTCGGTGGCCAAGCTGCCCTACCACTGGGCACTGGACGGCATCTCCAACACCCAGACCATCAACCCCGAGGCACTGGGCCACAGCGAGGGCGAGCGCGTGGAAAATCTGGTGCAGGTGCTGGACGGCTACTTCGATCAGGGTGCCCACCACCTGAACGTGAACGTCTTTGGCAAGGAGAAGCTGCTGGACGCCATGGAGCACCCCGAAAAAGAAGAGTACGCAAACTTCACCATCCGTGTGTCCGGCTACGCCGTCAAGTTCATCGACCTGACCCGCGAGCAGCAGATGGATGTCATCTCCCGCACCTGCCATGCCGTCCTGTAATCCGGTCGGCTATGTCCACTCGCTGGAGAGCTTCGGCTCGGTGGACGGCCCCGGCGTGCGCTTTGTGGTATTCCTGCAAGGGTGCGCGCTGCGGTGCAAATACTGCCACAACCCGGAAACATGGGCCGAAGGCGGCACCGAATGGACCGTGGATGCTCTGTTCCAGCGGGTGTGGCGCTACCGCAACTACTGGGGCAAAAAGGGCGGCATCACGGTCAGCGGCGGCGAGCCGCTGCGCCAGATGGAGTTCCTGACCGCTTTCTTTGAGCTGGCCCGTTCCAAGGGCGTGCACACGGCACTGGACACCGCCGGGCAGCCCTTCCGGCCGGAGGACCCGGCCTACCTGGCCGACTTTGACCGCCTGATGGCCTCCACCAGCCTGGTCATCCTTGATTTAAAGGAGATCGACCCGGAGCGCCACCGCCGACTCACCGGCAAGGACAACGCCAACATCCTGGCCATGGCCCGGCACGTCTCCGACCTGGGGGTGCCGCTGTGGATCCGCCATGTGCTGGTGCCTGGCCTGACCGATGACGAGGACGGCCTGCGCAGAACGGCCGACTTCATCCGCAGCCTGAACACCGTGCAGCGGGTGGAGGTACTGCCCTACCACACGCTGGGCCTGTTCAAGTGGCAGAAGCTGGGCATCCCCTATCCGCTGCCCGACGCCGTACCGCCCACCCCGGAGCAGGTAAAGCGTGCCGAAGAGCTGCTGCAGGTGCAGCGCTACCCCGGCTGACCCCCATTGATCTGACCCACACCGACCCGTTCCCGGCTGTTTGCCGGGAGCGGGCCTTTTTTATGCGGTGCGGCAGGCCAATTGCAAACTTTTTGTGAATTGTGTTTCTGGCAGGATTTTCCTCTTGACATTGCGATTGCTTTGGAGTATATTCTTAGCAGTCGAACAGATAGAGTGCTAAAAAACAAATAGACCAGTCCGACAGGAGGTGCACAAAATCATGAAACAGCTTCTTAAAAGCATCTGCTTCCGGTTCTGCCGCCCCTTGGCGCGGAATTGTTAGCAGAGTGCCCGTCCGTCCGCTAAATCAAAACCTTCCGGTATGAATGGAGGCTTGACTTTATGAATACCAATCAATATACTCAGAAAACTCTGGAAGCTCTGCAGGCAGCCCAGCAGCTGGCTGTGGAGTACCAGCACAACGCTCTGGAGCCTGAACATCTGCTGCACGCCCTTGCTTCGCAGGAGCAGGGCCTGATCCCGCAGCTGCTCCAGAAGCTGAACGTGGATCCCGGCAGCTTTGCCGCTGCCGTTGCCGAAAAGCTGTCGGCCCTGCCCCGGGTGTCCGGCTCCGGCCGCGACCCGGACAAGGTCTATATCTCGCAGGCCACCGACAAGGTCCTGAGCGCCGCTGCCCGTGAAGCCAAGGCCATGAAGGACGAGTACGTCAGCGTGGAGCATCTGTTCCTCGGCCTGCTGGATGAGCCTACCCAGAACACCACCGAGCTGTTCCGTGCCTTTGGCATCGCCAAGGACAAGTTTCTGCAGCAGCTTACCGCCGTGCGCGGCAACCAGCGCGTGACCACGGATAACCCGGAGGACACCTACAACGCCCTGCAGAAATACGGTCAGGATCTGGTGGATCTGGCCCGCAAGCAGAAGCTGGACCCGGTCATCGGCCGTGATCAGGAGATCCGCAACGTGATCCGCATCCTGTCCCGTAAGACCAAGAACAACCCCTGCCTCATCGGCGAGCCCGGCGTCGGCAAGACTGCCATCGCCGAGGGCCTTGCCCAGCGGATCGTGCGCGGTGACGTGCCCGAAAACCTGAAGGACCGCATCGTGTTCAGCCTGGACATGGGCGCTCTGGTGGCCGGTGCCAAGTACCGCGGCGAGTTCGAGGAACGCCTGAAGAGCGTGCTGAACGAGGTCAAGAAGAGCGAGGGCAAGATCCTCCTCTTCATTGATGAGCTGCACACCATCGTGGGCGCCGGCAAGACCGACGGTGCCATGGATGCCGGCAACCTGCTCAAGCCCATGCTGGCCCGCGGCGAGCTGCACTGCATCGGTGCCACCACCCTGGACGAGTACCGCCAGTATATCGAGAAAGACCCCGCTCTGGAACGCCGGTTCCAGCCGGTGCAGGTGGATGAGCCCACCGTGGAGGACACCATTTCCATCCTGCGCGGCCTGAAGGAACGCTACGAGGTGTTCCACGGCGTGAAGATCAACGACAGCGCCCTGATCGCCGCTGCTACCCTGTCGGACCGCTACATCACCGACCGTTTCCTGCCGGATAAGGCCATCGACCTGGTGGATGAGGCCTGCGCCATGATCAAGACCGAGATGGACAGCATGCCCAGCGAGATGGATGATCTGGCCCACCGCATCACCCAGCTGCAGATCGAGCAGGTCAGCCTGAAAAAGGAGACCGACGCTTTGAGCCAGAGCCGCCTGAAGGATCTGGAAAAAGAGCTGGCCGAACTGCAGGACAAGTTCCGCAGCATGAAGGCAAAGTGGGAAAACGAGAAAAACGCCATCGGTAAGGTGCAGACCCTGCGCGAGCAGATCGAGCAGACCAACGCCGACATCGAGAAGGCACAGCGGGAATACGACCTGAACAAGGCCGCCGAGCTGAAGTACGGCAAACTGCCCCAGCTGCAGAAGCAACTGGAAGAGGAAGAAAAGATCGCCGCTGCCAAGAAAGAGGACAGCCTGCTGCGGGACCGCGTGACCGACGAGGAGATCGCCCGCATCGTGGCCCGCTGGACCGGCATCCCTGTGGAGAAGCTGGTGGAGGGCGAACGCGAGAAGCTGCTGCATCTGGATGACGTGCTGCACAAGAGAGTCATCGGCCAGGACGAAGCCGTGACCAAGGTCAGCGAAGCCATCCTGCGCAGCCGCGCCGGCATTGCCAACCCCAACCGCCCCATCGGCAGCTTCCTGTTCCTGGGCCCCACCGGTGTCGGCAAGACCGAACTGGCCAAGGCGCTGGCACAGGCTCTGTTTGACGATGAGCGCAACATGGTGCGCATCGACATGACCGAATATATGGAGAAGTTCAGCGTCAGCCGTCTGATCGGTGCGCCTCCGGGATATGTCGGTTATGAAGAGGGCGGCCAGCTGACCGAGGCTGTGCGCCGCAAGCCCTACAGCGTGGTGCTGTTCGATGAGGTGGAAAAAGCCCACCCCGATGTGTTCAACATCCTGCTGCAGGTGCTGGACGATGGCCGCATCACCGACAGTCAGGGCCGCACCGTGGACTTCAAGAACACGGTCATCATCCTGACTTCCAACCTGGGCAGTGACATCATCCTGAACGATCTGGAGCAGCGCCGCGCACAGGGCTCCAATGAGCTGAGCGACGAGGCCCGCAAGCAGATCGACCTGCTGTTGAAGAGCAAGTTCCGCCCCGAGTTCCTGAACCGTCTGGACGAGATCGTGTACTACAAGAGCCTGACCAAGGACGAGATGCGCAAAATCGTGGATCTGCAGCTGAACGACCTGCGCAAGCGCATGGACGAGGGCAAGCACCTCAAGCTGGAGGTCACCACCGCCGCCAAGGACTTCATCATCGACTCTGCCTACGACAGCGTCTACGGTGCACGTCCCATCAAGCGGTTCATCCAGAGCCGTGTGGAGACCCTGATTGCCAAGGCCATCATTCAGGGCAGCTATGCCGAGGGCAGCACCCTGACCGTGGACTACGACGGCAGTGCACTGGTGCTCCGTTAAAGGGATTTTACCAGATTTTGACCCGGTGGTGTAGGCCGGATGCTTGCACCACCGTACAGAATATGGTATTATAAGAAATAACATTGATGTGCTTTTCATCGTAGAATGGCAACGATGGAAAGCACATTTTTGTATGTAAGAAAGTTTATAGGCAAAACCCTCTCAGTCGCTCCCGCGCCAGCTCCCCCGAAGGGGGGAGCTCTGTGCGATATTCCGGGCAACAGCACCTTCTGTGTGGAAGGAGCAGGTTACGGGCACGCAGAAAAAAGCTCCCCCTTCGGGGGAGCTGGCATCGCAAAGCGATGACTGAGAGGGTAAAATCATAACAGAAAGTTGAGTGTGATTTTCCTTTTTATGGACGATGGCAGTATGACGCTTATCATAGCGCTGGTATTCCTGGTGGCCTGTTCCGCCTTTTTTTCCGCATCTGAGACTGCGTTTTCTTCTCTGAACCAGATCCGACTGAAGAGCCGCGCCGAGGATGGCGACGCTTCCGCCGCCCGGGTGCTGGCCATGGCGGAAAAGTACGATAAGCTGCTTTCCACCATTCTCATCGGCAACAACATCGTGAACATTGCAGCCGCTTCCATTGGCACCATCCTGTTCACACGGGCACTGGGTGCCGAGCGCGGTGCCACGATGTCCACCATCGTGCTCACCATCGTGGTGCTGATCTTCGGCGAGGTAACGCCCAAGAGCCTGGCCAAGGAGATGCCGGAGACTGTTGCCACGGCCGTGTCCCCGATGCTGAACCTGCTCATGGTACTGTTCACACCCCTCACCTGGCTGTTCAGCCAGTGGAAACGCCTGCTGGGGCACTTTGTCCACAGTACGGAGGAGGACACCATCACCGAGGGTGAGCTGATGACCATGGTGAGTGAAGCCGAAAACGACGGTGAACTCACCGACCGGGAAAGCGAACTGATCCGCAGCGCCATCGAATTCGATGACGTGGAGGTGGAGGAGATCCTGACCCCCCGCGTGGACGTGGTGGCTGTGGAGGACACCACCTCGCTGGACGAGGTGGCACAGACCTTTGCCGAATCGGGCTATTCCCGCCTGCCGGTGTACCACGACACCATTGACAACATCATCGGCGTGGTGCACGAAAAGGACTTCTATCTGGCACGCCTGAAAAAGGAGACCTCGCTGGAAGAGCTGGTCAAGCCCACCCTGTACACCACCGGTTCCACCCAGATCTCCCAGCTGCTGCGCACTCTGCGGGAGCAGCACCATCATCTGGCCGTGGTGGTGGACGAGTACGGCGGTACCGAGGGCATCATCACGCTGGAGGATATTCTGGAAGAGCTGGTGGGCGAGATCTGGGATGAGCACGACGAGGAGACCGAGGACTTCCACAAGCAGTCCGACGGCAGCTGGATCGTGCTGGGCAGCGCCAGCGTGGACGACCTGTTCGAGACGCTGGGCCTGCCGGAGGACGAGGACATCGACTCCAACACGGTCAACGGCCTGGTGCAGGAAAAGACCTGCCACCTGCCCAAGGTGGGCGATCGCTTTACACTGGGCAGCTACGACGGCGTGGTCACCCGCACGGCCAAGCGCCGCGTGACCGAAGTGCGCCTGACCCCTGCCGAAAAACCGGAACCGGAAAAGGACGACGACGAAAAGAGCCACTATGGCCGCATGACTTCTAAATAACCACAAGAGCCGTTGCACACAGGGTGCAGCGGCTCTTGTGATTGCTGGGCCTGCAAGGCCCTTTGCTTTTATCTACAGGCGATCACAGCAGGGGGATACCGGCCTTGGCACAGGCTTCGCGGGTGGCTTCATCCCACACGCTGGCCTGCACTTCACCGATGTGCACACTGCCCAGCAGCAGCATGCACAGGCGGCTCTGGCCGATGCCGCCGCCGATGGAGTAGGGCAGCTCGCCGTTCAGCACGGCCTTGTGGAAGGGCAGGGCGCGGCGGTCGTCACAGCCGGCCATGGTCAGCTGCTTGTCCATGCTTTCCGGGCTCACGCGGATGCCCATGCTGCTCAGCTCATAGCTGCACTGCAGCGGATCGTTCCAGAACAGCAGGTCGCCGTTCAGATCCCAGTCGTCGTAGTCCGGAGCGCGGCCGTCGTGGGGCTTGCCGCTCTTCAGCGGGGCACCGATCTTCATCAGGAAGGTGGTGCCGTTCTCCTTCACGAAGGCATTCTCGCGCTCCTTCGGGGTCAGGTCCGGGTACTTGTCCTCCAGCTCCTGGGTGGTGATGAAGATCACGTTGGGGGTGTGCAGGGGCAGGTCCTGCAGCTGCGGGAACATGGCGTGCAGGTTCATCTCAGTGGCGCAGACGGCCGACACGATGGAGCGCACCACGCTCTTCAGGTAGGCCTCATTGCGGTCCTCCTCCCGGATGACCTTTTCCCAGTCCCACTGGTCCACATACACGGAGTGGAGGTTGTCCAGTTCCTCATCACGGCGGATGGCGTTCATGTCGCAGTACAGACCCTTGCCCACACGGAAGCCATAGTCCTTCAGGGCCTTGCGCTTCCACTTGGCCAGCGACTGCACCACCTGTGCCTCGGTGCCGCTGTCCTTGATGTCAAAGGTGACCTTGCGCTCCACGCCGTTCAGGTCGTCGTTCAGGCCGGTGGAGGCCTCCAGGAACAGCGGCGCAGACACGCGGTACAGGTTCAGCGTGGCACACAGGGTGTCGGCAAACAGCCGCTTCACCGTGCCGATGGCGCGCTGGGTGTCGTACAGGTTCAGCGCGGGCGTGTAGTTT
>ERZ1673696.369-NODE-369-length-50203-cov-5.903027_pt1 | contig 50203 bp, 43 predicted proteins | sample MGYA00580226_ERZ1673696 | MGnify/ENA primary metagenome ERZ1673696 (study PRJEB41218, sample SAMN15661743) | gut metagenome | host: Homo sapiens | place: Canada: London | collected 2015-08-20/2019-03-30 | study: EMG produced TPA metagenomics assembly of... | reverse complement strand
TCACACGAGCGTAACGCTTGATCTTGATCTCCCGGCGCTGCTGGCTTTGCAGGGCAGCCTGATACCCGTCCTCGGTCAAAAACAGCCGCATTTCCTCTCCGGGGCTGCCGTAAGCTGTGCTGGGACGCAGGACGGAAAACTCAATCATCCAGCGGGTGTTATCCCAAAACCTCTCTACGGCGAGAATGTTGTGTCCTTTCAGCTCACGGGCTGAAATATCTTTCATAGGCGGCTCCTTTCATCGTTCCTGGTCTCTCTGACGCTTTTTCTGCCATGCCTCCAGCAGCTTGATGATGGTTTCCTGCATCCGCTGGGGCGTATAGCTTTTAGGGAAATACTTCCGCAAGGTGTCAGAGGTAAATGTCACTCGGTCCAGATCGCTTTTCTTTTCCTCACCCATGATGACACGCATCATATCGAGGGTCAGATGCCCCTCCTGACTGTATTTCTTGAGCCGCTGGGCTTGAGAAAGAGAAGGGGTAGCCTGTTCGCTGTCCATCGCGTCCAACAGGTCTACCTGTTCCTCCTTTTTGAGAAAGGACAGCTCATAGGCGGGATTTAAGGCAATTTTCTTTTCATCCACCATGTCCAGCAGTTCGGGAATCAGCTCAGTCAGACGGATAAATCTCTGAATTTGATTCTTACTCTGTCCAACCTGTTCAGCTAAAATATCTCTGGATTTTCTACCATCGGACTTGTGCCCAACTTGGGCACAAGTTAAATCCACTCGCTCTCCCTGGTGCTTCATAGCCTCCAACTTCATTTTATAGGCAAAGGCCCTCTCACTTGGAAGCAGGCTTTCTCGTTGCAGGTTGCTGTCAACCATAATAATTGTGGCAGCGTCATCGTCCAGATCACGGACAATTACCGGCATGGTCTCTTTTTCTGCCAGTTCACTTGCTCTGTGCCGTCTGTGTCCGGCTACCAGTTCATAACCACCCTCCGGGTCAGGGCGGGCAATCGCAGGAACCAGCACACCATACTGCTTGATACTGTCCGCAGTTTCCAGCATGGCTTCATCATCCTTGACTTTGAACGGATGGTTCTTAAAAGGGTGCAGCTCAGACAAGGGAATTTCCAACACCCGTTCCCGCTGTGCGTCGGCACGGCTTTCCTCGGTGGAAAACAGGTCATCTACCGATGCCAGCTCTACTTTTTTCGCGCTGCTTTTCAAGTTTTGTCACCTCCTGCGTCAGATTTTTGTAGCTTTCAGCCACCTTGCCGCCGGGGTCATGGGCAAAAATGCTTTTTCCCTCGGCGCTGATTTCCTTTGCCCGGACAGAATGGGGAATTTCCGTGCCGAACACCTTGATTTTGCTGCCGTAGGTTTCTCGCAGCAGGGCGGCGATCTCCTTGGCGAAGTTGGTGCGGTTGTCCACCATCGTCAGCAGGATACCGTCAATCTGGAGTTTAGGGTTGATCTGCCGCTTCACCTTATTTACTGTTTGGAGCAGTTGTTCCAAACCCTTGGCGGGCAGATACTCCGCCTGGACGGGGATTATGACCCTGTTGGCGGCTGCCAGCGCGTTGACCGTGAGCATACCCAGGGATGGCTGGCAGTCAATCAGGATATGGGAATACTGTCCCTTGAGCGTGTCCAGATACTGCCGCAGGATAGTCTCTCGGCTCATGGCGTTCACCAGAGAAACCTCCATACCGGAGAGCTGGATGTCCGCAGGCATCAGGTCAACACCCTCCGGGTGGTGCAGAATACCCTCGCCGGGGCGCAGCGCCTCGTCCATCAGGATACGGCCCATCGCGTCGGACAGGGTAAAGGGCAGCTTGTCCGGCTGGGGATGGCCCAGGCTGATGGTCAGGCTGCCTTGCGGGTCCCCGTCGATCAGCAGCACTTTCTTTCCGGCCTGCGCCAGCCCAATCCCCAGGTTCGCGCAGGTGGTTGTCTTGCCAACGCCGCCTTTCTGGTTGGCGATGGCGATGATTTGCGTGTTCAATGACTTCACCTCATTTCTGAATTGTTCTATGGCTTCTGGAAATAGAAAAAGCCGCCACTTCAAAAATTGAAAGTGACGGCCTTTTCTTATCCCGGAATGAAATTCCCCGGAAACGCAAAAAGCGCCCAGTAGAAAATACTGAGCGCTTGGCGATTAGATTTATTCTCTTTTGTTCAAATTAGGTCAAATTCAGACAAACCGTTTTCACGAAAAAGGTCTCTTGGAGATGTATAAATAAACATCCCCTTGGCATCCCAAAATCGCGTCTCGGTTGTCCTATTTTTTAACCCATAAGCCCTCTTTTTGGGGTGGTTGTCCACCATTTAACCCATAGAAAACGGGTTAAAAGAGGCTTCGTTCTGTCAAATTGCGTCAAACCATTTGAAAAGGAAAAACCCCGGAAACCGCGTAGTTCCGGGGTTTTTGACCACTTTTGATAAAGTTTAGCGCTTGCTGAACTGCGGAGCGCGACGGGCAGCCTTGAGGCCGTACTTCTTACGCTCCTTCATTCTCGGATCGCGAGTCAGGAATCCGGCCTTCTTCAGCACAGGCTTCGTATTCTCATCTGCTTTTACAAGCGCACGAGCAATGCCGTGGCGAATAGCACCTGCCTGCCCAGTAAAACCGCCGCCCTTAACATTTACAAGAACGTCAAATTTCCCCAAATTATCCGTTGCTTCCAGCGGCTGACGAACGATGGTCTTTAAAGTTTCAAGACCAAAATATTCATCAAGATCCCGCTTATTTACAATAATTGCACCCTTGCCAGCAACAAGTCTTACCCTTGCTACGGCCTTTTTCCGTCTGCCGGTGCCCCAGAACTGAACTTTAGCTGCCATAATACAAACTTCCTCCTATCAAAGTGCGTAGGCTTCCGGCTTTTGAGCTGCATGCTCGTGCTCGGCACCCTTATAAACGCGAAGTTTCGTAAGCATCTGTCTGCCTAAGGAGTTTTTGGGCATCATACCTTTTACGGCTTCATACACCATTTTTTCAGGTTTATTTGCAAGCATATCGCGTGCGCTGGTTTCCTTAAGGCCGCCGATATATCCGCTATATCTGTAATAAACCTTCTGGTCCAGTTTTTTTCCGGTAAGCACAACCTTGTCCGCATTGATAACGATCACATGGTCACCGCAATCAACATGAGGCGTATAAATAGGCTTGTGTTTGCCGCGCAGAATCATAGCTACCTGAGAAGCTAATCTGCCAAGCGTCTGCCCGTTTGCATCGATAACATACCATTTGCGCTCGATATCCGCGGGTTTTGCGACAAAAGATTTCATAGCACTACCTCCAACTTTTTAATTACTTTTATACAAGCTTAATTATAATACGGTATTCCTCTTAATTTGTCAAGCATTTTTTCCTTTTTAAAAGAAAAAAGCTCTGTATAAACTCGGCTTTTCTTCCTGCACCGTCCAAATTCAAAAAATAGTTCAGCAACAGAAACCGATTAACCCATAATATTAAGTACATCAATTGTTATTTTCTGCAGCCTTAACCCTTGCCGCAATGTTCAAAAATAGCGTTGACAAGTTCACAACCTAGCCGTAAAAGCAGCAAATACACTGCCGCTAAAGGCAGACAGAATAGAATTTTCCCTAATCCGGCAAAAATTTGAGCGTTTGCTACATCTACAATACCGCCGATAAATGTAACCACAGCATTCACAGCAATTACCACTGCCATTACATAATAGATTACTGTAACCAACTTTTTGCCATAGGTCTGCTCTAAGCTCAATAAGGATTTTAAATCAATCTTCAAATCAATTTTCATTTCATACACTCACTTTCTTTTTTATTATAACAAACCCGCAGCTTTTTTGCAAGCTCAGGCCGTAAAAAAAAACGCACAGCAGAAGAACCTGCTGTGCGGTCTATTCTTTTATATATTAAATAAATCGCTTTTTGCCGAAAAAGAATACCGCTACCGTCCCCGGACCTGAATGTGCGCCGATTACCGCACCGATATTCCCCATCACAAATTTACAATTCTTATATTTTTCTGCAATCATATCCTTAACCAGCAGCGCATCTTCTTCGCAATCACCATGGCTGATAAAAATCTCCTGCCCATCAATATTCTCACCATATTGATCCAAGCTTTCAGCCAAAGCTCTCAGCGCGCGCTTGCGGCCTTTTACCTTTTCCACCGGCACCAACTTCCCCTCGGCATTGCACTGGAGTACCGGCTTAATATTCAGCAGGCTGCCCACAATAGCACTGGTTCTGGAAACACGTCCGCCTCGGTATAAATATTTTAAATCATCTACCGTAAACCAATGAATCACATGATGTTTATTTTTCTCCGCCCAGGCAACAATTTCGTCAAACTCCATGCCTTCATCACGCCGATGCGCCAGTGCAGCAGTTAAAAGCCCCTCACCCATGGAAGCCCCCAAGGAATCGATCGTAGCAATCTTTCTTTCGGGGTATTTTTCCTTTAATTGTTCCACCGCTGCCACAGAATTCGCATAACTTCCGCTTAACCCCGAAGAAAGACAAACAAAGATCATATCATTGCCCTCGGCAAGAATCGGATCGAAAAATTCAATAAAATTTTGTATATTGAGCTGGCTTGTCCCGCTGGATGCCCCATTACGCATTGCATCATAAAAGTTTTTGGCACTAAACCCCTCAAGCGTGTATGCCTGTTCCTGGCCACCAAGCGTAAAAACCATGGGCATTATAGTTATATTGTTCTCCCGGCAGTATTCAATTGTCAAATCACCGCATACATCACAAAGTATTTTTAACATGATTCCCATCCCTTCCTTTTTTATGACAAAATATGTTATTTATATTTTAAAAAACATGCTATCTGGTTATTAATACTATATTATATCATAAAAGCTTTTTTGTCAACTGTAAATACAAAAATAACGCCAGGAATATATCCTGGCGTTATTTTGGCGAAAATTAAACAATACTGGTTCCCGTCATTTCCGCGGGCTTTTCCATTTCCATTAATTTTAACAGTGTAGGCGAAAGATCCGCCAAACGCCCGCCTTCACGCAAAAGAGCTTTTTTATTCTCCGGGTCAACGAGAATAAACGGCACGGGATTGGTTGTATGCGCCGTAAACGGCTGTACTCCGTCCGTATCAACCATTTGGTCTGCATTTCCGTGATCGGCAGTAATAATGGCTTTACCGCCGGTAGCAAGGATTGCCTCCACAACCCTGCCCACGCACTCATCTACCGTTCTTACCGCCTTTACAGCTGCTTCAAACACGCCCGTATGCCCGACCATATCACAATTGGCAAAGTTAAGAATGATGACATCATATTTTCCGCTTTGAATTGCCTCTACAGCCTTATCACAAACCTCATAAGCACTCATTTCCGGTTTTAAATCATAAGTAGAAACCTTAGGAGAATTTACCAGAATTCTATCTTCTCCCTCAAACAGCACTTCACGGCCTCCGTTAAAGAAAAAAGTCACATGCGCATATTTTTCAGTTTCGGCAATTCTAAGCTGAGTTTTTCCGTTTTTGGCCAAAAACTCACCCAGAGTATTTTCCAGCGTCTGCGGTTTAAAAGCAACTTCCACATTAGGCATAGACGCATCATACTGTGTCATACAAACATAAAACACATCTTTTTTGCCGCCTTTGCGCTCAAAACCGACAAAAGCATCGTCCACAAAGGTACGAGTAATCTCCCGTGCCCGATCGGGCCGGAAATTAAAAAAGATCACACTGTCACCATCTTTGATTCTTTCCGTTCCCCTTACCACAGTAGGCAAAACGAATTCATCGGTAAGATGCTTCCCGTCACCGTCGATCTGCGTGTATGATGTTCTAACCGCAGCCGCCGGATCAATGCACTCGATGCCCTCGCCGAGGACCAGCGCGTTATACGCCTTCTCCACACGATCCCATCGGTTATCTCTGTCCATACCGTAAAACCGGCCCATAACCGTTGCAATCTTCCCCACGCCGATCTGTGCAAGACGTTGTTCTGCCGCTTCAATAAAATCAGCAGCCGAAGCCGGCGGTACATCACGCCCATCCAAAAGGCAATGAACGAATACCTTCTCTATTCCCTTTCGTTTTGCCATCTCGGCCAACGCATACATATGCTCGATATGACTGTGCACACCGCCGTCGGATAAAAGCCCTAAAAGATGCAGGCTTCCGCCGTTTATATGGCAATGCTCCATAGCCTTGCAGAATGCCTCGTTTTCAAAGAAGTCCCCGTCGGCAATCGCCTTCGTAATGCGTGTAAGCTCTTGGTACACGATTCTGCCGGCACCGATATTGGTATGTCCTACTTCGCTGTTTCCCATCTGTCCGTCGGGAAGACCCACATCCATTCCGCTGGCACCGATCTGCGTCCAGCAATATTCATTCATTAAGCGATCGATATTGGGGGTTCCGGCCGCGGCTATGGCATTTCCTGTTTTATCAGGATTGATGCCAAATCCATCCATAATAATCATTCCGTAAGTTTTTTTCATGCTCATTTCACTCCTAAAAAAATATCGGCAGAATATTCTGCCGATGGAATCTCTTTACGCTTCTTTGGAAGCCGCTTCAACGATGGCAGCAAAATCAGGAGCCTTCAACGACGCGCCGCCAATCAGGCCGCCGTCGATATTCGGCATAGCCATCAATTCCGCCGCATTTTTGGCATTCATGGATCCGCCATACTGAATACGCAGCGCATCCGCGGCTGCAGAATCAAATTTTTTAGCAACGACCGAGCGGATAAATGCAATCACTTCTTCTGCCTGCTCTTTTGTAGCAGTCAGTCCCGTACCGATAGCCCAAACAGGTTCATAAGCAATCACACTGGCCGATACCTGCGCCGCACTCATCAAATCAAGCGCTGCCTCAGTCTGCTTTTTTACAATCTCGAATGTTGTACCGTTCTGGCGCTGTTCCAGTGTTTCGCCTACGCAGATAATCGGCGTAATTCCCGCTGTAATTGCCGCCAAAGAACGTTTCGCCACGACCTCATCCGTTTCACCGAAATACTGCCGGCGTTCGCTGTGGCCGATAACCACGTACCCTACCTGAAGTTCTTTCAGCATTCCCGTTGAAATCTCACCGGTAAACGCGCCTTTTTCCTCAAAATGCACATTCTGCGCTCCCAGGCCGATATTGCTGCCCGCAAGTGCTTTTGAAGCTGCATCCAGGCAAACAAAAGTCGGGCAGACCACAACATCGCATTTCGCATCCTTCACCAAGGGCTTGATTGCTTCAATCAGCTCCACCGCCTGGGAGGGCGTATTATTCATTTTCCAGTTTCCTGCTATAATCGATTTCCGCATTCCGTTTGCCCCCCTTACTTATCATTCAGCGCAGCAACGCCAGGCAATTCAAGGCCTTCCAGGAATTCCAAAGAAGCGCCTCCGCCGGTAGAGATATGAGTCATTTTATCCGCATAGCCCAGCTGCTCAACCGCCGCAGCCGAATCACCTCCGCCGATAATCGTGGTTCCTTGGCACTGGGCAAGCGCAGCCGCAACCGCCTTCGTGCCGCCGGCAAATTTTTCAATTTCGAACACACCCATAGGACCGTTCCAAATCACGGTTTTGGCACCCTTGATTGCTTCAGCAAACAGTTCACGGGACTTTTCACCGATATCCAGCCCCTCCCAATCGGCAGGAATTTGATCCCGGGGAACATTTTTGGTATTGGCATCCTCGCCGAACTTATCCGCTACAATGGTATCCACCGGCAACAGCAGTTTCACGCCTTTTGCCTGTGCCTTTTCCATCAGGCTCTTTGCCAGTTCTACCTTTTCTTCCTCCAAAAGGCTCTTGCCGATTTCCAGCCCCATCGCCTTATAGAAGGTAAATGCCATAGCGCCGCCGATGATCAAAGTATCCACTTTTTCAAGCAGATTATTGATTACGCCGATCTTGTCTGAAACCTTTTTGCCGCCCAAAATAGCAACAAACGGACGCTCGGGGTTTTCCAAAGCCTTCCCCATGATATCCAGCTCTTTTCCGATCAGGAAACCGGCAACCGCGGGCAGATACTCCGCAACGCCGGCTGTGGAGGCGTGTGCCCTATGGGCGGTTCCAAATGCATCGTTTACATAAATATCGGCGTAAGCAGCAAGCTTTTTAGCAAAGTCCGCGTCGTTCTTTTCTTCTTCGGCATGGAAACGAAGATTTTCCAACAGCACGATATCTCCGCTTTTGATATTTGCAACTGCCGCCTGCGCGCTGGGACCGATCACATCCTCGGCAAAAGTTACCTTGCCGGGGAAAAGCTCTTCCAGTCTGGCTGCCACCGGCGCAAGAGAATACTTCATATTAAATTCGCCCTTGGGCCTGCCCAGGTGCGAGCAAAGAATCACCGCAGCGCCGTTTTCAAGCAGATACTGAATCGTGGGCAGCGCGGCATTGATTCTGGTTTCATCGGTAATGTTCTTGTTTTCATCAAGCGGCACATTAAAGTCTACCCTTACCAGAACTTTTTTTCCGCTTACAGAAATGTCTCTTATGGTTTTTTTGTTCATTCTTACATCCTCCCTATTTTTAAACGTACGCAGGCACGTATTTATACTAAATTTTATCGTTATTATTTTATTATAACTTGAAAATAATGTCAAACAGTTATCGCTCGGAAATATCCGAAAGCACCAGGCCTTTATTGTTTTCCTCTGCCCAGCGCATAGACCAGTCGTTTTCAAACAAAACTACAGGTCTATCCTTTAAATCCTTTGCAATCTTTGTAGAGCTGGAAAGCTTCAGCTGTTCTGTCTCCGTATCCTCCGGCAGCCAGCGGATAAACCGGAAATTCAATTGCTGAGAAGATATTTCCACATTATATTCCGTCTTTAAACGATGCTCCAGCACCTCAAACTGCAGCACACCTACCACGCCCACAATGATCTCTTCGGCCGCATAGGCGTTATCCTTAAAAATCTGAATCGCGCCCTCCTGTGCCAGCTGGGTAATTCCTTTCAAGAACTGTTTGCGCTTCATGGTATCCACCGGCTTGATCCGGGCAAAATGCTCCGGTGCAAAAACAGGGATACCGGCAAAAGCCACTCTGCGTCCGGTATATACCGTATCGCCCAAAGCAAATATACCGGGATCGAATAATCCGATGATATCGCCTGCAAAGGCCTCCTCCACACTCTCGCGCTCCTGTGCCATAAACTGCTGCGGCTGTGCCAGTTTTAATTCTTTATCGGTACGCGCCAGTTTCACAGACATTCCCTTTTCAAATCGGCCTGAGCAAATGCGCATAAAGGCGATCCTGTCCCGATGGGCAGGATTCATATTCGCTTGTATTTTAAAAATGAAGCCCGTAAATTCTTCATCTTCCGGATCAATCCATCCGATATCCGCTTCCCGTGCAGAAGGCGGTGTGGTAATGGTCAAAAACTTTTCCAAAAACGGCTGTACACCGAAATTATTCATCGCACTGCCAAAAAACATCGGTGTCAGCTGACCGGAGAGGACTTTATCCAAGGCAAATTCATCGCCGGCCACATCCAGCAGCTCAATATCTTCTATCAGTTTCTTATGGTGGTATTCGCCCAAAAGCTGTAAAAGCGCCGGGTCATCCGCACGCCCGGTTTGCGAATCCACCTTACTTTGGCCATGGTTTCCGCCGCTAAACAGCTCCACGGTGCCGCTTTCTCGGTGATAAACCCCTTTAAAATCTCCGTCAGTACCGATGGGCCAATTCATCGGGCAGGCACGAATGCCCAAAACAGTTTCGATTTCGTCCATTAGATCAAAGGGATTTTTTCCGGCTCTGTCCAACTTATTCACAAATGTAAAGATCGGAATATTCCTCTTGCGGCAAACCTGAAAGAGCTTGATCGTCTGCTGCTCCACACCCTTGGCAGCATCAATCAGCATTACGGCGCTGTCGGCCGCTACAAGAGTACGGTAGGTGTCCTCCGAAAAGTCTTGGTGACCGGGAGTATCCAGGATATTGATCCGGTATCCGTTATAATCAAACAGCATCACGCTGCTGGTCACGGAAATACCGCGCTGCTTTTCAATTTCCATCCAGTCACTTACAGCATGCTTTTCGGCCTTTCTGGCCTTTACCGAACCGGCCGCATGAATCGCTCCGCCATAGAGCAGCAATTTTTCGGTAAGCGTGGTCTTTCCCGCGTCCGGGTGTGAAATGATCGCAAAAGTCCTCCGGCGCCTTACCTCCTGTGGAATGCTTTGTGCCACGTTTTTTCCTCGCTTTATTGATAAATTTTCCAATAGTGCATTGTATCCTAAATTAATAAATATGTCAAACAGATAACCATGAATCCAACCGGCCGCAGCAAATCTTTTTTCCCAAAAATCCTATATTGCCGATCCCTTTCTACCTATTTCTCCGCAAAAATGCAGCAGGCCAAATCATATTGAAAATTTTTGCTTTTTATAGTATAATAAAATAAATTTCGGGAATGAAAGAGAGAGTTCATGTGCTTACTATCATAACCGGGCGTATCGCCTCGGGAAAGACGCAAATGCTGATCAACCGCATTGGCGAGCGGATTTTAAATAAAACAAAATCTATACTGATCGTACCGGATCACGCCACTTATAATTTTGAACAGCGGCTCTGCGCGCAGTTGAATATCAATGGCTTTATTGATGCAGAAGTCTGTTCGTTTAACCGTTTAGCCGCAACCATTATTCAATACTGCGGCGGCGGAAAAAAAGTCTTTTTGGACGACTGCGGCAAAGCTATGGTCATGCGTGCCTGCATTCAACAGGCGCGCCCAAATCTCACGATTTTTAAAAATGCTTCCCAGCGCAAAGGCTTTTGCCAACGCTGTCTGAAAATGATCTCTACTTTGGAAAACTGCGGCTATTCTCCTGCCGATATCCAAACTACTGCTGAAAGATTAAAGCCTTCTATTTTAAAATATAAACTTAACGATACCGCACTTATTTATCAAAAATACAGTGAAATCCTGGATTCGGGTTATACCGATAACGCCGATCGATTAAAAAAAGCACAAGAGCTGCTTCCTCAATACCGTCCTTTAGACAACTGCGAGATCTTTATCGATGGATTTGACGTTTTTACTTCGCGCCTGTACAGCTTTATCGGCGCCATGATGCTGCGCAGCAATGTAACGATCGCCTTAAGCTATGCAGGGGATTCTCTTGATAAAAGTGCTTATGCACTGCATGCTCAGACACAGGAAAAACTCATTGCGCTTGCTAAAGAAAACGGCGTCTCTTACAGTATTACCCAGACAAAGCTTTCACAAACCATAAAATCACCGGAAATTCATTTTATTCAGGATGCTTTCTATGCCTTTCCTACACCAAAATATCCGGACATATGCCAAAACATCCATCTGCATTTTTATCGTACAGCACTGGACGAGGTCACCGATACTGCTAAAACTATCGCCCTGCAGGTTCGGGCTGGTGCAAGATACAGGGATTTCTGCGTTCTTTGCAATGATATGGCCAAATATTCCCCGCTGGTACAAAGCGTTTTTGCCCGCTATGAAATTCCCGTTTATACCGATACCAAGCACGATATTGCTTCCCATCCAGTATCCATGTATCTGTTTTCGGCCCTGAAATGCTGCCACAGCGGCTTTATCCCGGAATACGTAGCCGACTACGTCCGTTCCGGTCTTACACCGCTTGATCGCGACGAAACAGATCGTTTTACCTCATTTATCAGTGATATGGGCGTAAAAAGCTATGAACTGGAAAACGGACTCTATTATCAGCGAGGGGACGAAGCTCGCCAAGCAGATTTTGATTTGCTGCGCGAAAAAGTCATTCTGCCGCTGAAAACCTTTCAGCAACAGCTTCAAATTTCTGCGTCGGCACAGGAAAAGGCCGCCTGCTGCTACACGTTTATGCAAGAGCAGGACGTCTATTCCCGTATCAATGCACTGGTGGAGCAATATGAAACTTTAGGCTTTTTCAGTTTAGCCGATGTCACCGCTCAGCTTTGGAATATTGCCGTAAAGCTTTTAGAGGATATCTCCGGTCTTTTAACCGGGCAAACACTCTCCCTTGAAGAATTTACCGATACCCTTTTTGAAGGTTTTCAGTCGTCGCCTGCTGCAACAATCCCCACAGTATTGGACTGTGTAACTTTCGGTGACTTAAAAGCTGCGCGGGAACAAAAACACCGCTACGCCTTTATATTAGGTGCAAACGACGGCGTAATCCCTGCCGTATATATCGATGACCGTCTGGTTACGCCGGAAGAAAGCAGTATTTTGCTGGAAAACGGAATGGAATTAGCCCACAGCGCCGCAACCGAGGATGCGCGCATGCGCTACGATATCTACGCGGCGTTTTCCGCGCCGTATATCGCACTTACGGTTTCGTGTCCGCTGCTTTCCTTTTCCGGCACGCCATTGCGGCCCTCCTATCTTTTCAAACGCTTTAAACTTTTATTCCCCGGCTTAAAAGAAGCGGTAATAGAACGAGATTCCGTAGAAAATACACTTTCTCAGCCCCTGACGGCCGCACAAACGATGCTGGCCATGGCGCTGGATCAAGTACGTTCCCAGAAAGCCAGAGCTGTTTTTGACTATCTTGCCCAAAACAACGCGGCCATCAAGCAAAAATTTGACGTTTTGGCTTATGAAATGCGCGAAAGGCAAACCCGGATTTCCCCGCTGCTCGCTGCTAAGATTTTCTCCCCGCAGCAGGCGGTCAGCATCTCCCGGCTGGAAGCCTATGCAAAATGTCCGTACGCACACTTTATCCGCTATGGGCTAAATCCCCAACAAGCGGAAACCTATTCCGTCACTGCCGCAGATATCGGAACTGTTTTCCACAGCACACTGGAGGACTTTACCCGTTTATTGCTCTCAGAAGAAAAAGAACTCACCCGAGAAAAATGTTATGCCGCTGCAAGCGAGCTCTTTGAAAAACATGTACCAAGCATCCACTTCGGCGCCATGATCTCTACCAGCCGCCAGCGGGTATTGAACCGGCAACTGAAAGCGCTAATCTGCCAAAGCGCATGGGCGGTAAAAAATCAGCTGGATATTTTTACGCCTATAGGCGAGGAAATTTCCTTTGGCTATGGTAAGAACGCCCCCTTGACACTGACAACCGATTTCGGCACTTTAACGCTGAAGGGAAAAATCGACCGGGCAGACAAATGCGAAGAAAACGGCAAAATCTATCTGCGCGTCATCGACTATAAATCCGGCATTCATCCTTACCGGGAAAAAGATTTAGAAAACGGAACGGATATCCAGTTAATGATGTACATGAACGCACTTCTGTCCCGCTTTGGTGCCCGTGCAGTGCCTGCCGGCGCTTATTTTATGCAGCTATCTGAAGAAACCACTACAGAGATGCCTATGCTAAGCGGTCCTACGTTAGACCGATTTGCCCAGGACAAAAAAAGGGCCGTAACGGACGAGCAATTCACCAGCCTTCTGAATACTGCCACCGATACCGCGCAAAAGCTGGCCGAGGGAATCCTTTCCGGCCGGATTCAAGCCGCACCAACGGAGAATGCCTGCCGATACTGCCCCTACGGCGCTCTATGCGGCCATGAATGTACCGAAAAAAAGGAGGAGCCCTATGCCGAATTGGACTGACGCTCAAAAAGAGGCCATCGAAGCGCGCGGAACAAATCTATTAGTATCAGCTGCGGCCGGCAGCGGAAAGACCGCCGTGATGGTCGAACGTATCTTTTCCTTGATTTCCTCGGGAGAATCCTCTATAGACAAAATGCTGATTGTTACCTTTACCAATGCTGCAGCAGCTTCTATGCGCCAAAAACTAACGGCAAAATTAGAGGACGCACTGACCCGTCAGCCGCAGAATGAAAATTTGATTCGTCAGCGTCAATTGATTGACCGGGCGAATATCTCGACGATTCATGCCTTCTGCACGCAGCTTCTGCGCCGCTATTACTTCAATACCAAGCTGCCGCCGGATTTCCGGCTTTTCGATGAAACCCAATACACTATGCTGGTTGCGGCGGCTTCAGAACAGATACTGGAAGAGGCCAGCAAACGCTATGAGGATGACCTCTGGCCCGAATACGGTGCTGCACTGGAACAATTTACTTCCGGTAAAACCGACACCGGACTGACCGCAGTCCTCCTCGCTCTGCACGCTTTTATGGAAAGTCTGCCGGATAAAGCCGCCTATCGAAACCAAGTACTGGCGCTCTATCAGCAAGATAAAAATCCTTGGGAAAGCGCGCTGCTTGAGCATGCGCGGCAGCTGCTTTTTTTAGGACTTGATTACATAAAAGTATTAGCGCAAGAATATGCCGTTACCGGCCTTGATTTTTCGGCCCAAACATATTTAGATAAATTTGCCGCTGTTTTTGAATCTGCGGCCGTTCAAAATACGCCTGCGGATATGTACAATATCCTAAAGCAGCGCGCGCCGGTCTTAAAAAGATCCGATTCCGTTTACCGTGAGGATTTTGACCGCTGTACAGGTGTTATCAAAAAATTGCGGACCCGTGTACAGGCTATGCTTAAAGGTCTGAATGGCGATGATTTTTCCCCTGCACTGCCTGCCCTATCGGCGCTGTTCGAGTTAGAAGAGGCCTTTTCCGCGCGCCTGGAGGAACTGATGCTCTCCGAAGGCGGTACGACCTTCAGCGGCCTCTTACGGTATACCGTTCAGCTTTTAAAGGAGCAACCCGAGATTCTAAACGATATTAAAGAAAATATAGATTATATCTTTGTAGATGAATATCAAGATGTAAACCGGATGCAGAATCATATGATAGAAATGCTTGCAAAGGGAGATAATCTTTTTTTCGTCGGCGACGTAAAACAAAGTATTTATGGATTTCAACTGGCGCGGCCTGAGTTATTCATTGAAAAGATGCATGCTTACCATAATGGTATTTTAGGGCGTCGTATCAACCTTAAAAACAATTTCCGTTCTCTCTCTGCTATATTGGAGGGCATCAATTTTATTTTTGAAAACTGTATGTTTGAAGATACTGCCGATATCGAATACGATGCCGACGCCGCGCTTGCTCCTTCACCGGAAGTTAACGGATGGCAGAGCCGAGAAGGCCTTTTCGTGCAGGGCAAAACGGAAACGGAAAATGAACTGCTCGTCTGTGAGGGAGGCCCTGAAAATGAGGCGGAAATGCTCGCCAGCCGTATTCAGGAACTCAAAGGCAGCCGCCTATATGATCCCGAAACAGAGGATACACGCCCGGTACGCTATAATGATATCGTAATCCTTGGCCGTACACGCGATGCCGGGAATATTTTCTCACCCGTATTTGCCGCACACGGAATCCCTTTTACTGCACAGGCCCCGGAAAAGACGGCCGGTCTTTCCGACACAGGTGTGATTCTTTCTCTGCTGCGTCTGCTGCTGATGCGCCGCAGCGATATCGATCTGCTGACAGTCATGAGCAGCTGTATCGGGAATTTTACCCCTACAGAACTCTCTCTGATCCGCAGCGCTTCCCCAGAAGGAAGCTTTTACGACGCAATGCACAGCTACGCCGGCGAAAACGCCGAATTAAAAGAAAAACTTAAAAATTTTGAAGCCGCTCTGGACCGCTGGCTGCTGCTTTCGCGCGCCATGGCACTGCCGGAATTTATTGAATACATTTATAATGAAACCGGTTACATCTATCATACAGCCTATATGCCCGGAGGACAGCAAAATTTAGAACATATCGATGACTTGATTCGCTGCGCCCGGGAATATACCGCGGTAAACACCGGCGGCCTCCGGGGTTTTTTAACCTATTATGAAAATTTTAAATCCCCTGCCGCGGCCGATACAGCGGTCATTGACGAAAATGACGATTCCGTACACTATATGACCATTCATAAAAGCAAAGGACTTGAATTTCCCATTGTAATTCTCACCGGTACAACGCGTCCGCTTTCCGCCAAGCCCCGAAGCGCGGCAGTACTCTTTCATGAAAAACTGGGAATCGGCTTTGATCTTTCCAAAAAAGACACCTTCGGCGTACGTGCAAAGACAACTTCCGCTGCCAAACGAGCTATTGCCGTCCGCTGTGCTCAGCAGGAGGCTGCTGAAGAGATGCGCCTGCTTTACGTTGCTCTCACCCGGGCCAAAAATAAATTGATTTTTTCCGTATGTACAAGCCAAAAAAAGCTGGCAGATCTCTGTTACTTCCCGCACAAAGCTGCCGCAGCAGTGTATGAATCTTATGCCGAACTTCTGATTCCGCTGCTGTTTTCTCACCGCGACGGTACTCCTTTAAGAAAGGTTATCCGCCAAGCACCTATGGCTGCAGATGAATTTATTTTTACCAAAAGCCGCTGGCATGTAAACATTTTTAACCCAGAAGAAAAGACCGCGCATGGAGATCCCCCCTCGTCTTTTCCCGCACCGGCTTTTAACAGTGAACACTATACCCAACAGCTAAACCATGCTTTTACTTGGCAGTATCCCTTTGCCGCTGCAGTAACCCAGCGTACAAAACAGGCTCCCAGCCAAAAAGATTTGCGTGTAAAAATTCCCCTCAGACGCCCGGCTTTCGAAGATAAAGAATATACCGGTGCCCAAAAGGGAACCGTTGTACATTTTTTTATGGAACATGTTTCCTTTTCCTCTTTTAAAGATGCACGCAGCCAGGCTGAAGAAATGGTATCGGCAGGGCTGCTCTCTGCCGATGAATTTTCCGCTCTTCCCTTTCAGCAGCTGGATTTTTTCCTGCAAAGTACGATGGGACAACGCATGAAGTCCGCCAAAGAACTGAACCGCGAACGCTCCTTCTGCCTTATTATTCCTTTTAAAGAAACTGGTGATGAAGCGCTGGTGCAGGGAATCATTGACTGCTACTTTTTTGAAGAAGACCGCATTATTTTACTGGACTATAAAACTGACCTCTTCCGCGGCAGCATCCAAGAAATGGCACTGCACCATCGCCCGCAGCTCTTAATGTATAAGGCTGCCCTGGAACAGCTCTATCCGGGAAAAACCGTGGTGCCGTATATTCACTTTTTTTCGCAAAACGCTACGATAGAGATAAAATAAGTGTTTTTTTCACAAATTCTGCTTGCGCGGTCAGGCTTTTTATGGTAATATGATACGGCAGATATATTTCCTTGTTCTCTTTTTAAAGAGGACCCAAAGTCCATAAGGAGGTGAATTGAAGTATGAATAAATACGAAGCACTTTATATCATCAACCCAAAGCTTGACGGTGAAGCTATCAAGGCGATCATTGAAAAGTTTGCAAATCTTGTTACCGAAAACTGCGGCGTTGTTGATGGCATTGAAGAGCAGGGCATACGTAAGCTGGCATATGAGATTAACTTCATGAATGAAGGTTTTTATGTGCTTATGAATTTTTCATCAGATCCTGCTTTCCCCGCTGAGCTTGAAAGAAATTTCAAAATTAGTGAGGACATCATGCGCTTCATTGTAATAAAGAAAGAAGCTTAATCAAATTATTTTTGGGGTGTTTATCATGAACAGAGCTATGCTTATTGGAAATCTTACCAAAGATCCCGAGCTGCGGGCCACCGGCAGCGGTATTGCCGTTTGCACGTTTACCCTCGCCGTACAGCGCCGTTTTGCCAATCGGGATTCCCAGACCAGAGAAGCGGATTTTATTCCGATCGTCGTATGGCGGGCTCAAGCTGAAAACTGCGCGAAATATCTGCATAAGGGCAGTCAGGCAGCTGTGTGCGGTTCAATCCAAACACGTTCCTATGATGCCCCCGACGGTTCCAAACGTTATGTAACCGAAATTGTGGCCGACGAGGTACAATTCCTAGGGCGTCCCAATTCCGGTGAGAATGACGATGCCGCCCGTGCGGCAAGCTTCGGTAATACTCCTCCTTTCGGCGAAAACATGCAGACCGTTGACGATGAGGATATTCCGTTTTGATTGATGATTATAGGAGGTAAACAAGATGTCCGAAAAGGATTTCAGCAAAAAAGTCCGCGGTAACCGCAGACCCAGAAGAAAAGTCTGCCAGTTCTGCGCTGATAAAACAGAAATCATTGACTATAAGGATGTAGCCAAACTGCGTAAATTTATCAGTGAACGCGGAAAAATTCAGCCCAGAAGAATGACCGGTACCTGTGCAAAGCATCAGCGTGAGCTGGCCACCGCCATTAAACGTGCGCGTACCATTGCACTTCTTCCCTACAGTGTGGACTGATTAATCCATTGTTATTTTTTTGCGAAAGTTTTTTAACTTTCGCTTTTTTATTTTTTTCAATGCTTTATCATACATTTATCATATTGAGGCATTATAATAAAGACACAAAAGTTCAAAAGCAGAGGAGAATCTTTATGAGTGAAAATAATTCCTTTCATACTCCGGAAAATAATGAACAGGCTACACAGGAAAACAGACAGGAGTCCAGCACAGGTACGTCGAACCCCGCGTATTCCGACATAACCTATACCTATAATGCGGATGCTTCCTATCGGACAAATCTCGGCGATCAAAAAAAACAACCCAAAAAAAGAAATGGCAGCGGATGCTTTGTAGCGGTAATCGCCGTTTTGCTCTGCATCACCATTGCTGCAGCGGGTATTAGTATCTATTCCATCTTTTTTACCGATGATAATGGCAACGACCCGGGAACCCTGGAAGCTTCTCCCACGGCAACGACGGATTCCTCTTCCGGCAGTACCAATAGTGCGTTTGAAAATTTGGTGCAGGTAAATCCTTCCCCCACGCCTGAATTAATCGAGGGAGAGTTGCTTACTCCGCAGCAGGCTGCACAAAAAGTCATTCCCAGTGTGGTCTGCATCCAATGCTATACTACCAACTCGAATTACGGCGGCTCCTCTTCCTCAGCCCTTTACAGTGAGGGCAGCGGCATTATTTGCCGCAGCGACGGCTACATTATTACCAATGCTCACGTTATCGAGGACGCCTCTACGGTTCAGGTAGTACTTTATGACGGTACGATCTACGACGCGGAGATTATCGGCTCTGATACCATTACTGATCTGGCACTTTTAAAAATTGACCCCGCAGACAAAGAAATTACCGCGGCAAACTTTTCTTCCGCTAAAAACTGTCAGGTAGCCGACACAGTATTAGCTGTGGGAAATCCCGGCGGGCTGAATTTTTCCTCTTCTGTGACCCAAGGGATTATTTCCGCCCTGAATCGGGCCGTTCAAGATGAATCTACCGGCTATGTAATGTATTGTATCCAGACGGATACCGCTATCAATCCCGGAAACAGCGGCGGGCCGCTGATTGATTTGTACGGAAACGTAATCGGCATCACTTCTTCAAAAATTGTTGCTACAGAATATGAAAATATGGGATTTGCCATTACCTATGACGATGCCGCCCCCATTATCAATGATTTGCTGAACTACGGCCATGTAAAGGACCGCGCCGCCATCAATATTACATTGACCCTGCCCTCCAATATCTTCCGGATCACCGGCTGGAATTCCATTCCCACGGGACTATGCATTACCACAGTTTCCGGAGAAGAAGAGCGCAACGCAGGCTTGAAACAATACGATATTATCTATGCCATCGATGGCAACCAAATTACCTCCATGGCAGATTATTCTTCCTACCTTCTTACCAAAAAACCCGGGGATAAAGTATCCCTGACCATTTACCGCGCCACAGTCAGCGGTTGGTCGGTACAATATTCCAATACACCGATCACTGTTGAGATCACGCTTTCGGAAGCTACCTAAACAGCATACTTTTCTTTAAGGCTGAATTTATTCAGCCTTTTTTTATAATTTTTATAGCTTTATTTATATTTTTTTGGTATAATAGTTGGCAGGTGATCGTAATGAATTTATTGGATGCTTCTTTTTTTCAAAAAACACAAAAAAAACATACGTTTTTTACGGTTCTCTTTTTTGTACTTTGTTGTCTGTGTGCCGTGGGCTATGGCTTTTCTTTTCTTTCGGGAAATCTTTATATCTCTATAGCCGCAGGAATTGCATCCGTAACCATATGTGTACTCTTTTATTTTCTCACAGTTTTTGAACCTCAAAAGCTCCTAAAACTCTACCGAAACATCCGCAAAGGTATTACCCAGGAAGATACCTACCGTTTTGAAGCCGATGAAGAGGATACAGAACACGACGGTGTAAGGCTGCATCGTATTCGGGCAAGTTTTAACGACAATGACCAGACCTTTGACCGTACACTCTACTTTATCGCAGCGCTTCCGCATCCTCCGCTAACACCGGGAACACAAATAACCGTAAAAACCTATCAGAATATTATTCTTGATATCGAAGTAAAGGATTGATCCGTTTTGAATCATATTATGGCATGCGTCACACTGCAAAATACTTGTGAGCGGCTGATCCGTGAGGCCGCCGCGCAAAAACAGAAGCCAAATGACCTGCTTTTTGTTCTGCATGTAGCAAAAAATGGGCAATCGATCATGGGCGGAACAAATGACGCAGCTTCGCTGGAATATTTATATTCGGTATCACAAAAAGCCGGCGCGGACATGACGGTGCTTCATTCAGACGATGTCATTTCCGCTATCTGTTCCTTTATTGCAGAACAAGCTATTAACATAGCCGTACTTGGCGTTCCCGGCCCCGGTGACAAAGACAACGGGTTGCTGGCTAAGCTTTCTGCCGCTTTGCCCGAAACCTGCCGCTTAATACTAATTGATAAACAAAAAGGAGTTTTACCGCAATGAAAGCATTTTTAACCGTAATCGGACATGACCGCGTTGGCATTATCGCCGATGTAAGCAGTAAGCTTGCCAAGCATCGCGTCAATATTTTAGATATTACGCAAACAATCCTGCATGAGTATTTTACCATGGTCATGTTTATCAGCTTAGAATTGAGTGATATCGATATTGCCGGCCTTCAGGCAGAATTCAAAGATTTTGATTCCAATCTGGAAGTACGCATACAAAGCGAAGAAATTTTTAACAGTATGCATCGTTTATAAGAGGTACCCTGCATGATAAACTTTAACGAAGTGAATGAAACCATTCAAATGCTGGATAACCAGCACCTGGATGTACGCACGGTTACCATGGGTATTTCCCTGTTTGACTGCGCGGACAGCAGCATGGAAAAAGCCTGCCAAAGAATTTATGATAAAATATGCACAAAAGCCGAACACTTAGTGCAAAAATGTGAAGCTATCGAAAATACGTATGGAATTCCCATTGTAAATAAACGTATTTCCGTTACGCCTATCGCACATATTGCTTCCGCTTCACGCTGCAATGATCTGGTTCCCTTTGCGCAAATTCTGGAAAAAGCCGCGCAAACCGTCGGCGTAAACTTTTTAGGCGGATTCTCTGCTCTGGTCCATAAGGGCATTACCCCGGGCGACGCCGCGCTTTTGCGCAGTATTCCCGAGGCGCTTTCGGTAACCGAACATATCTGTTCTTCAGTCAATATCGGCTCTACCAAAGCCGGTATCAATATGGACGCCGTAAAAGAAATGGGAAAAATCATCCGTCAAACAGCGGAAAACACTGCGGACCAGGGCAGCATCGGCTGCGCCAAACTGGTAGTTTTCTGCAACGCAGTTGAAGATAACCCCTTTATGGCCGGTGCTTTTTTAGGCAGCGGCGAAGGGGACTGTGTTATCAATGTTGGTGTAAGCGGTCCAGGGGTAGTAAAATGCGCGTTGGAAAAAATGCCGGATGCCACATTAGGTGAATTAGCAGAAGAAATTAAAAAAACTGCCTTTAAAATCACGCGAATGGGCCAGTTAGTTGCCTCCCGCGCAGCAAAGGACTTAAATGCGCAGTTTGGTATTGTAGACCTTTCTCTTGCGCCTACTCCCACGATGGGAGACAGTGTAGCGCATATTTTAGAGGAAATGGGCCTTTCCTGTACAGGCGGTGCCGGAACCACTGCTGCGCTTGCCTTATTAAATGACGCCGTGAAAAAAGGCGGCGTAATGGCCTCCAGCTATGTAGGCGGCCTTTCAGGCGCTTTTATTCCGGTAAGTGAGGATATCGGTATGATCCATGCTGCCGCCTCCGGCACTTTGACACTGGAAAAACTGGAAGCAATGACCTGTGTATGCTCCGTGGGCCTGGACATGATCGCCATCCCCGGCGATACTCCCGCCCATATTATCTCCGGTATCATTGCAGATGAAGCTGCCATTGGTATGGTAAATACCAAAACAACAGCGGTCCGTATTATTCCGGTTATCGGTAAAAAAGTCGGGGAATCAGTAAGCTTTGGCGGTCTGCTGGGTGAAGCGCCGGTGATACCGGTCAACACTGCCTCGTGCGAAAAATTTATTTCCCGTGCGGGCAGAATTCCCGCACCGCTGCAGAGCCTGAAGAACTGATGAAAAAAGCAAAATTAATTTTATGGCTGCTCTTCCCTGCAGCGATTATCACGCATGTGATATGTGTATATTCCCGGGTCTATACCTCTCTGCTTACAGCTAATATTTTAACGGCGCTCATTTTCCTGCTGCCAATTACAGCTATGCTGCTGCAAACGCTGCAAAATAAAGATAAAAACCTCTCTAAGGGGCACTTTATTATAAAATTAGCACTGGTATTCTATTTGTATGCCATGATTCTTTATTTCTTTATATCCGTGTTGTTATGGATCCCATAATATATTTTTACAATTTGCTGCAAAATCCTGCTATTTTAGTCAGCTGCAATGATTGTTTCTTTATGAAATATACACCACACAGAGAAAGGATTCTGCCATGAAAAAAATCAATTTGACCAGAGTTCTGTATTATTTTGTACTCCTTAGTTTTCTTATACCTATCATTTATCTGATATACAGAATTTCAACCGTAGCTCCCGGAGTCGTAGGTGAAGGAATGAAATCGCGCGCAGATTATGTCCTCATGCTCGTTCAATGTGCTTTAGGAATCCTGGTAATCCATCTTCCCAGTTTTTTAGCCAAAAAGCTGAAATTTGAAATTCCTACTGCGCTTTATATTATGTATATCATCTTTTTGTACTGTGCCATCTTTTTAGGCGAGGTACGAAGCTTTTATTACAATGTACCGCACTGGGATGATATTCTTCATTTTTTCAGCAGCATGATGACCGGAATGTTCGGCTTTATGCTGATTTCCATCATCAACGAGGATCAGCATGTGGCAATCCATCTATCGCCTTTTTTTGTAAGCCTGTTTGCATTCTCCTTTTCCATGATGTTAGGCGGGCTGTGGGAAATTTATGAATTTGCCTTTGATGGGATATTGAAGCTCAATATGCAGAAATTCATGTTGGAAGACGGTACGCAGCTGGTCGGACGTGCGGCGCTTTCTGATACCATGAAGGATATCATTGTAGATGGCTGCGGCGCTCTTCTTGCGTCCATTTTAGGTTTTCTTTCACTGAAACAGAAAAAGGGCTGGGCTTACACCTTTATTACGTCAAAACAGAAATCTCAAACCAGTCCTATTGCAGCAGAAAAAGACGAGCAGGCAGAATAAGTAATGCCTTCTCCGCCGGGAGATATTTATGCTAACAAACGATCAAATCCTAAAAATTGCTATGATGCAATCTGCCATTGACAGCAGCTGTGAGCCGGATGATTTCCTTGCCTTTTCCAACAAAGTAGTACTCTCCCGTCCGAATACACAAGCAAGAAAATACCTGATCCTGCCGTTTTCTTGCGATCTTACCTCCTATGGGAATAATATCGTGGCATCCGTATCCGCGGAGCTTGCCGCGGACACGGAAAGCTATATCAACAAATATTCCGTGGAGCACTGCTTTGAAACACCCGCAATGCAGGTGTTAAATAAAATTTTAAAAAAGCGGGACCTATGCGTATGTTTTATGGCAGAATATTTTTTACCGGATGCTACACAAATGATACCTCTGCCGTGCAGGTATAAAACCAGGCTGCTGTATCCCGAAGATTTTAGTACGCTCTATCTTCCCCAGTGGAGCAATGCTCTTTGCAAAGAACGCCGGCATCTGGATGTGCTGGGAATCGGCGCCTTTGACGGCGATCGTTTAATCGGCCTTGCCGGCTGTTCAGCGGACTGCGATACCATGTGGCAAATCGGCATTGACGTATTGCCTGAATACCGCAGACAAGGCATTGCCGCGTGCCTGACCAGCCGCCTGGCACTGGAGGTATTAAAAAAAGACATCGTTCCTTTTTATTGCTGCGCTTGGTCTAATATTAAATCGAAAAAAAATGCACTGAAAAGTGGGTTCAGACCCGCATGGGTTCAATTGACTGCCCGCAGTATTAAATTTACTGAAAAAATGAATCAGTAAAATATGCATAGTATGGCTGACTTGTTTAATGAAGTAGCAGAAAAATATTTGAAAGAAAAGGAAGCCGGAGGTAAAGACCAATGACAAGACACGATATGATTGAACGCGTTGGAAATGCATATATGACATCTAATATTGAGGGTGGTGAATACAGCTATATTCAGGAAGCTGGTTCAAGAGCAAATCTTGAAAATGCATTAGGTCGTAGCATCTCTCATTTTAAATTGGATATTCGTTTTGAGAAAGACGACACCGTTGTTCTCGTTGAAACAAAACAAGCTTTTAAAAAATCTGATGAAACCCAACTTAACGAATATCTTCAACAAGAACGAGTATTGCATTACGGAAAGAAAATTATTGCCATTCTTGCAAACACCAATAATGATGATATAAAAGTTTGGAAATCTGCTGTAGATGACGAACACGTTTTAAGCAACGAAACTGTCCTTGATAAAATGGAACACTATGTTAGTTTGTTTGATGCAAGCAAACAAAACGACAGAGAAAAAGTTTTAAAGAATACATATGATTTGAACGAACTTCTGCACAAAATGGATATTGACGAAAGGCTTCGCAGTCAGTTTGTCGGCACAACACTTCTCTATCTCAAAAAATTAGTTGAAAAATTTGGTGCAAAAAAGATTGATGAAGAATTAAAGAAAACTCTTGACACTCATTGGTCTGTAATGGATGGTAAGCAGCTTCGTGCTGCTATTGAATCTACATTGGACAGTTTGCTTGACGGCTCTGATAATAAAGCCAAGAAAATCGAATTGCTTCAGAAGAATGTACTCAACGACCAAAAGGTTAAAAAACTTACAATAACCCACTGGATTAAAATCTTAGACACTATCCTTATAGATATTTACCAATACATTGATACTAATAGTTCTGAGGGGCAAGATATTCTTAATTTATTCTTTATTGCATTTAATAAATACACCGGTAAGACAGACAAAAATCAGGCATTTACCCCTGACCATATCACAGAATTTATGTGCAGATTAACTGAAGTTGATAGAACTAAACGTGTACTCGATATAACGTGCGGTAGCGGTTCGTTCTTGGTACAGGCTATGGTTAAAGCATTAGCCGATTGTAGTCGTAACAAAACCGAAGATGAAGCGAGAGCATTGCAAGATATTGTAAAAAAAGAGCATATATATGGTATAGAGGTAGAAGAAAAGGCTTATGGTCTGTCCACGACTAATATGCTCATTCACGGTGACGGTAACTCCAACATCAAATTTGGAAGTTGTTTTGATTGCAAAGCATTTATTAAGACTGCTGACCCTGATATTGTTTTAATGAATCCCCCTTACAATGCTAAACCAATCGGCATCCCTGAAAAATACAAAAAGGATTGGGGCAAAGCAAAGGCTGGAAAGGAAGACCCTACAAAAGGATTAGTTTTTATTCATTATCTTTCTGATGTAATTGAAGAAATGAATAAAGAGCGTGAAAGCAAAAATGAGCAAAGAAAAACTGTGAAACTTGCAGTTCTGCTTCCTGTATCTGCCGCTATTGGAACAAGCACAATTATTGAAAATGAGAAAATTGAAATGTTGAAAAATAATACGCTTGAAGCAGTATTTACACTTCCTAATGAAATCTTCTATCCGGGTGCATCTGCTTCAGCCTGCTGTATGTTATTTACATTAGGTAAGCCACATAAAAAAGCGGATGGTACAGTTAATGAAACTTTCTTCGGCTATTGCAAAGAAGATGGCTTTAAAAAGAAGAAAAATCTTGGAAGAATTGAACAGTTTGACGAGAATAATAATTCAAAATGGAAAGTTTTAGAGGAAGAATGGCTGTATTTATTTAATAACAAAAAGGCTATAGACGGTAAATCTGCAACAGCTACTATAGACGGTAAATCTGAATGGTTATGCGAAGCCTATATGAAAACAGATTATAGTAAGCTTTCCGAAAAAGATTTCCAACAAACATTAAATAATTACCTTGCTTACTTAATGAAGGAGGGTAAAATTTATGAATCTTAATATAAATCAATGGAAAGAATTTAAAGTATCTTCTATATTTTCAATTCATAACGGCAAAGGTATTACAAAAGAGGAAATAGAAGATAACGAGGGTGATTTTACAGTAGTTCAAAGTGGCGAAGAAAATAATGGTGTTCTCGGAAAGATAAATTTGAATTATTGTAAAGCAATGAACTATACGCTTTCGGAAAAACCCTGTTTAACAGTTGCAAGAAGCGGTTCAGCAGGCTATGTTTCTTTTCAACTTAATGGTTGTGTTGTAGGCGATTCTGCAAAAATCTTATTGCTTGGCGAAGATATAGCGTCAGTTGAATTGTATACCTTCTTACAAACTCTCCTTACGGCGAATCGTTTTAAGTATGCTTATGGAAGAAAAGTAACGGAAAGCAAGTATATGAATGATGTTGTGAAACTTCCTGTTAAAACAACTGAAGATGGTACACCATTTATAGACATCAGTAAAAAGTATTCCAAAGATGGCTATGTTCCTGATTGGCAGTGGATGAAGGATTATATTAAATCTCTTCATCACAAACCTCTTGTAACCCAAAATAAAGGAACAAATGTGTCGCGACTTAATATTGCCAGTTGGAAAAAATTTGTTTTGGGAAGGCTTTTTAAGGTGGAACTTTCAAAAGGCGATATAAAATTAGATGAGGTTGATAAAGGCGATATTCCGTTAGTTTCATCCGGAGAAAGCAATAATGGTATTGTTGGATATATTGATGAAAAAGGAGACGGGAAAGCAGAGATTTTCAAAGGCAACAAAATTACTATTGATATGTTTGGGAATCCATTTTATCAAGAAGATGATTTTTATGCTGTAAGCCTTGGAAGAGTAAATATACTGGAACCTAAGTTTGAGTTGAACAGACCAATCGGACTTTTTATTTCATCAATTATAAAAAAGGAACAATACAAATTTTCTTATGGAAGAGCTGTTTACAGTGCAGAGGCATCAAATATGATAATTGAACTGCCCGTTCAACACAACGACGACGGAACACCTTGCATAGATGTTAGTCGAACATATTCGAATGACGGTTATATTCCTGATTGGGCATGGATGGAAAACTATATAAAATCGTTGCCATATGGAGATAGGCTTTGATTGTTTCTTAGGATGTAATCCTAACAAGGTATTTGAGAGGTGCGACTACCCAAATACACTGCTCGCTAAAAATAAACATCAACTTGGAGTTTTGCAAAAACAAAAGGCACAGTCAACGGATTTTTGTTCCGAATACTGTGCCTTAACCGTCGTTTTATGGTGCGATTATCTTAACCTTTTTCTTTTTAAAACGTAGGATTTTGAAAAGAACCTCATCTATTCCGTCCATGTATTTGCCTGCTGAAATGAGAACATTTTTCTTTGAAATAAGACTTTCAATGATTAACTTCCGTTCATCATCAGTAAGAAATAAATGATATTTACCCCTATAAAAATCACTTCCGCATTTATGATTTCAGTTGCTCGATTACGAATGTTATTTATTTTCTGTACCCAATCCATAGTGAATTTACTTTTAGCTTTTCGGCTACACCTTCTTTTTCGACAAGTAACTTTACTGCTTGCTCAACCATATCCTCTGCCTGTTTTTCAATATCGACAAGATAACTGTTAAGCCTTCCAGCAATCAATAAATTGTAATATCTGACCTTGTGATGTTCTTTAAGAAACCGTTTGTGTCATTGTCCCCACACACCGATTCCATATTTTACTCATAAAATTATGCACCCCATAAGTGTCTAACTTTTGGGATGCATATCATTTTAATATTATTTCTGCAGTTTTCTTTTACAATATGCAGAAAGATCACATTTTCCCCATTCTTTATCATAATCTCCCAAGCCAAGGAAATGCGGATCCCGATAATCCGGCAGATTATCACGCTTGGTGAATACTTCACGCACAGCTTGCAGATATTTAAATCCTCCCTCATAATGCGGCGAGAGATAATGGCCCTCATCCCACTCATTCCAGTTATCCAATATCAGCATTTTTGAAGCCAGCGCATCGGAAGGAAGGGTATCCATCAAGCACTTGATCTTTTCTAAAAGATCTCTCCAGGAATCCGGTTCCAGATTCCAAAGGGAACTGTTTTCGGCCGCACCGTAAATTTCCGGCATAATATCCAGCCTTGGCCGCGGATCCCACTGTTTACTGGCAGTAGGAATAAAATAATACGGATCTTCCGCTGCCCGAAGATACATAGCCTTCAACTGTTCTTGAATTACCTCCTGCTGCGCAGGCCGCAGCTGCCTCACCGGCCAGCAATACGTAAACGTACTGTTATACCCGCCTTTGCGATACTCGCTGTAACGTTCCAGGTCATTATAGCGGTATTCTATTTGAAAATTGATACCGTCAAACCCAAATTGCTTGGCATACTCCTGCGCTTTAGCGAAAGCCTCTGCCTGGGCCTCAGGCCCGCCGAAGCCATCGCGGATACAATTTTGATAATCATAAAAATATACCACAGGCTTATGATCGATTACTAAATAATTGGGTTTTGTAAAATACTGCTCCATCCAAAACGGCAGCAAATTTTCCTCAAAGTCTTTTGGATTGGTATTGGCCCATTTTTTCTGCCCCTCAAACATAATGGCAAACTTGATCTTATCCCGGTATCTTGCACGGAACAGTCCTTCATGAATTCCATGCCCGCAGCGCAGATCCTTTACCGTAATCTTTTTACCTACATTCTCTTTATAGCGATACCAGCAATAAATAAAACAATTGATACCGTGCTCGGAGGCCCATTTGATTTCCCAATCAATCACCTCGGGATTATCCTCATCATAATGTCCTAAAAGAGGTGTTCTTTCAGGATACTCATCAATTTGCCTAAATCCGTTATGCAGCTGCGCGGCGCCTTTTTTCCAGGCCGGATAATAATGAACGCCGATCAGATAATCACTTGAGACCGGCTGCGGCTCAGGAACATAGTCATAGAGTTTTACGTTGTACATACTGCTTCCTCCTTTATTGATTGGTTCCTACAACGATCGTCTCAACGCCCAGTACCTTCCCCAGCTTTTCCAATGTACCGGCGTAATTCCCGGTTCCCATAGCAAAATGATGTGTAGGACCGGCCAGACACCAGTTTTTAATAAAAGTGGGCGTATCCGGCAAATACGAAGCCCTGGTGTTGGTATTTCCCGTTGCAGGAATCGCTCCTGCGTTAGAGATTCCCTCCCCGATCACAAAACGGAAGCTTCCGTCTGCCGTCTGGTTGATTCCCAGCATTGTAAAGGGACCTTCTTTCAGCTTAAACTCCACCGACGCACCGCTTCCTTCCTTCCCATGATATTTCTTTAAAGAACGAACTACCGGTTTCCCCTGTGCAAGCTGGATATGATGCGGGCCGTCATGCCCTACCAAAATACAGTTACCGTCAAAATCAAACGGATGGATTTCAGCAAAACTGCCGCCGATGCCAATGGTATCCATAATCAGCATGGCAATACAGGTCTTAATATCAAACTCCCCGCACATGGGAACACCGCGCGCGATCAGCATAGAATTTCCTAAAATCAGCGAGCTGGCAAGCTTTCTGTTTTCGCTGCCCTCGGCACCGGCATAAAAATAAGCCAATCCGTCCAGCTTATATTCCTTTCGAAAACGCTCCAGCGCCGCAGCTGCCTTGGCCGCATAGAAAAGATCCTCCTCCGTAAGCTTCATCGTAACAGGATCGCTTTTGGGTTCAGGCATATCAAATTCTTCCTGAATAATCGCCGTCTGCTCCGCAATCTCCGCATCGGTTACCTTATGATATTCCGTAAGCAGATCATCGATCTCCAAAAGCGGCACATGAATCCCAAACGCTGTGAAAACGGCCGTAGGATCGGTATGCATATCATACATGGCCTCAAGAACATGCCCCATAAGACCGATTCTGGCGCCCTTCAGCGTACGCAGGGTTTTGGCAATCAAGCACCATTCCCGAATGGCCGCTTCGGCCTTTTCGTCATGATAGAGCGTACCGATAATAATATCATATATCTGCTTATTCATTCTGGAAGCAACCCCGCAAAATTCCGGTACCGAACAGATATTATCATTTTCCAGCTGCATAAAGGTATTGGCATTTTCATAATCCATGGCGCTTCTGGGCTGCAGGGCGGTAAGAACCATGGGCGCATCACAATTGCGCAGAACCGGTGCAAATACGGAGGAGGTCGCATAGGTAATCATATTGCAGAAAATAAGATTCACATTTTTTGCATTAAACGCTGCCGCTGTTTCATTTGCCGTGATACTGTCATCCACAATACCTAAATCAACAATTTCAACCTCGTTTTTCGCCACCAAAGCCACAAAATCCTGATGATATTTTTGCATATTCTCCTTAAGGCCCGGGAACTGATGCCAATAAGTGCCGTGAGCAACCGCAAAAATACCGATCACCGGCTTTTTAGCCGGAACTCTTTCCAACATAAAATAAATTCTCCTTTTTCTTGAACTTTTACTTGATTATACTGCTTTTTTATGGTTTAATAAAGTATAAAAATAAACATTTTTTTGTCAAAAATAAACCTACGGAGGAATATTATTCTATGGATATGGATCTTGCGCATATTTTACCCTTCCTCAGATATATCCACTATATTGAACTGATTCCCGAATTCACCTCCCACAGTCAAATCGGATATGACCAGCGGCTTTTTTATTGCATCAATGGAAATTATGCAATGACTGCCGATCATCAAATCTATACGCTGAATGAAAATTCCCTGCTCTATATTCCTTCAGGTGTTCCTTATCATCTGCACACGCCGCAAAAAAACGTGCTGCTGGTAGGAATCAATTTTGATTTTTCCATAAACTTTTCCCATCACTCCATCCCGGTAGTTCCGGCTTCCGGTCTTGAAAATTTTCAGAAAGAAAATCAATTTGAACAGCTTCATTTTACCGATGTGCCTCAATTCAACGCGCCCTTTCTTTTAAACGACCAGCATCAGATGCTCTCCCTGATCCAGCAAATGCTTGAGGAATATACCACCAAACGCTTCTTTTTTGCCGAAAAAATCTCCGCCTTGCTCAAACAGCTGCTTTCCTCAGCCGCACGTACACTGATGACCGGCTTTGCCCCTTCGCCCCAAAAAACCGTGGATCTTGTAATCCGTTATATACAAGCCAACTATAAACGCCATATTTCCAACGGCGATATCGGCAATGAGCTGAACTTTCATCCTAATTATCTGAATCGGCTTATGCTGCAGCACACAGGAAAATCTCTGCATCAGTACCTGCTCAATTATCGTTTGACAAAAGCGTTGGATCTGTTGCAATCCACTTCCATGACAGTTACCGAAGTGGCCTCTGAAACCGGTTTTTCCGACGTTCATCATTTTGCTAAGTTTTTCCAAAAACAAACCGGCTGCACCCCCGGCAGTTTTAAATGAATGTTTTTTTTAAAAATGCAAACACTATGAAAAACCTCCAAATCGTTTAATTTTCAGGTCTTTTCCTGAATACAATATAACGCATTGGAAAATTATTTTAAGAGGGTGTTTGGATTGCCGTTAGGTATTGTGATTATTATGGTTGCCACAATCTTTTTGCTTGCCGGGCATGGACAGGAACTTTGTTTTACATTATTTTTAAGCCGTAAATGGACACTCGCCTTGTTTTTTGCTTTGATCCTTTCCTATATGGTTTCTCCCTATACGTTTGAGGGAGTATCCATATTCTGGGTTCCCTACCTTTTACTTTTAAGTTTCTCGGTATACCTTTTAATCAATCTTTCCCATCCGCTGCGCAGCATCTTCTGCAGCGCTTTTACTGCTTTTTGCATTTTTATTCTTTCTCTTTTCATTTCGCCTCAGCCCAAAGGATACATTTATGAGCCTTTCGTCATTTATTCTTTGGTTTGCAGCCTTTTGTCCATTGTTTTTGCCTACAGCCGCTCCTCGGCTATTTTTAACAGCATCGTGTCTATCCTGGTCTTTAACTCCATTCTTATTTTCCGCGGAGGCTATTCAACTTTACTGGCTCCCTCTGCCTTTACCGCAGCATGTCTTTCCTGCTGCATCAGTGTAGTTCCCATTTTGCTTTCACAAAAAATAACAGTCTTCCGTACCCGAAGAATTTTTCAAACAGAAGCAGGCAGCAGTCTGCATCCCCTTACAGGGAAAAAAAGAAAAAGGTTTAAAAAATAATATTTTTATGCTATAATCAGTACTGTTTGGAGGCATCAAAATGGAACTGATTACAGCAGATAAACTAACTTATTCGGCTTTTGCCGATATGATAGATGATTATGCCGTTGCGGGGACTCCCTTTTTAGGCATTACAGACCCATCTTTATTCGCCTATTTTGTACGGACTTGTATAAAGCATGCTGCCGGAATCGGCCTCAGCGCAAAAACATCGCCATATACACGGTATTTTTTAACCGACAAAACCGGTACCATTTTTGCGCAGGGAGATCTACGCCACCGTGAAACACAGCATAATCTCCTTTTTGCCGGGCAGCTCGGCTACGGCGTACCGCCTTCGCACAGGAAATGCGGCTACGGTACTATGATCTGTGCAAAACTGTTGGAAAAAGCCGCGGCACGTGGTTTTTCTAACATCATTATCACCTGCCGCGACGACAACCTTGGAAGCGCAAAAATCATAGAAAAAAACGGCGGCATTCTTTTAAATAAAATATATAACAAAGAAGATCATATCCATATGCGCCGGTACAAAGTAGATTTATCGAACTATGCAAAATAACTTTAATTTTTGTGCATTATTTTGTAAAATATCTCTGTTCAAATAAATAAAAATATATTATAATAATAAAGTACGAAAATATAAACTGTTAGGAGTGTACACCCATGCCAGGATTTTTTACGCATTACATAGCCGGCCAAAAGGTTTTAGAAAAACTGCCTGAGGAAATACAGGAAGTTTTAAATAAACGCAAAAGTGTTTATGACCTGGGACTTCAGGGGCCTGATTTCTTTAATTACTTTGGCGTTCCCTTAAAACCGGACGTAAGCATCCACCGGATGTCCATGATGCTTCATGAACGCTCCGTCGATGAGTGGATGTCCCTTATATATCGTTATATCGCCAAGCAGGAGGATGCCGATAGAGAGATCATTCTTCCCTATTTTTACGGCTATCTTGTACACTATGCAGTGGATTGTGCGGTAAACCCTTACATATTATACCGTTCGGGTTTTGCTACCCCCAATACGCCGCTGGTAGAGCGCTTTGACCTCTACCGTAAACGTATCAATACAGCTATCGATCAAATCATGCTCAAAAAACATATGAATAAAACACCAAGTGAAATCAATATTGACGATATGTTTTGGGTAACCTACAATGAGCTTTTGGAAATTTGCCGTATTTATCCTGTAAACGTCAAAACTATTTACGGAAAAGATATTTCTCGGGAAGACGTCATTAAAGCTTACCAGGATATGAATGCACGGATGAAAAAACGAATTAAGCCCGGCTTGCTGAAACCGATCACTGCTATCTATGAGGCCTTTTCCAAGGAGTTTGTCCGCGGATATTTTACCAAAACCGTTTACGGCCCTTACGAGAAGGATATTGATTTTATGAATGAAAAGCATACCCCTTGGCTTGCTCCTTGGGATGCACGCTATGAATACACCGATAGTGTTGATGAGCTGTTTGATAAGGGAATAGCCAATGCTACACAATTGATTTCTACCGTATTTGACAGTTATAACGGCGGCAAAACTACCAGTGTGCAGGCAATTCATGCGATCGGTGGAAATTCCTTCTTAACCGGCATTGCCTGGAACGCGCCGATGCTGCTGAAATTTTATGATGTCATCTTTAAAAAAGAAGAAGAAGCTTTGGCTCCTAAAATCGCCGCGTTGCTTGAAAAAATCGATTGATTCTCAACTGCCTGACATGTTCAGGCAGTTTTTTTATTGAATATCCCGCCATTTTGTGGTATACTATACGTGTGAATCTAAGAAAACGATGAGGTTATTATGAGTGCTTTTGAAATACTGCAAAATTACATCGGCTTTGAAGAGGGACTCAATGGCTTACTGCTGAAAAAAATAGATGGATATCTGTATACCGTTTCGAGTGACGATCAATTTATTACCGTGTGCGTTCATTTACCGTCCCTTAACAGATACCAGAAAAAAGAAATCGAGTACTATTTAAAGTGTAATGCCGAATACTTTTGCCGCTTAAAATTTTTAAAAGCTGGCATTAAAATTTTGTTTGCTCCTGAACTTTTGGAAGAACCTACCTATATCACAGCATTTGCTTCTCGTTTTTCTGAATTCCTGCGGCATGTCAACATCATTTTTACTGCTGATTCCGATGAATATCTGCTGAATAAAGACCGTATGTATGTCTTTCCTTCTACGGAGGATGCTGTTTATGCAGATACGATCTCTCAGCATTCTGCCGAAGAATTTTCACAAGAAGTATCCGCCGAAGAAATGGTAGAAGTTCGCCCTTCCTCCTCTTTGTCCTTAAAAGAAGAGTATGCTCAAGAGCCAATAGACCAACCGGAAAAGCAAAAGCCTTTTTGGGTTCAACGTCTTTCTCCCACCATGCTGATGCTGCTGGCAATGCTGATTGCTGCTGTCATTTTTGGACTGCTGTGCGCTTTTTTACCGCAAGTAGCAGCAGTAGCAGGATACCTGCTTGGCAGCGGCGGTACTTATCTTTATATAAAAGCAGCCGGCAACAAAGATAAACTGTTCCTCAAGGCTTCTTTGCTCTCTCTGGCACTGCTTATTTTTTTCGGTGCAGCAGCATTCTTTTATCTGTTCTTATCCCAAACAGAGCTCTATACAATTTTTGAATATACCGATCAAACCCTTACCTTGCAGTACTGCATTTTTAATGTTGTGTTAGGATATATTTTAGCCGTATTTGGTATTTATTCATCAATCCCCGCGAAAGCAAAAAAGAAAGACTCCATTCAGGAAGTCTCAGATTCCCCTTCCGAGGAAACGGATGAACCTGAAGATTTTTAAACACATAACCTTTTTTCTCCTGCCGAATAAAAGGATTTGATCTTTTATAAAATTAATAACTTCTAAAAATTCTTGCAACTTTTAAGCCCTCCGCGCATATACTAAAAGCGTTAGGAGGGTTTCATTATGGCTACTTGTATAAACTGTTCCGTTTCCTCTTCTTCCTCGGCAAACACTGCTTCCTGCAGAGGGATTTGTGATAACCGCTCCAATACCTGCATTCTGGCAACCAGAATCTTTGATAACGTACGCATGGATCTGGATCGGGATCTCTTTGCCGTCACTACGGAGATTTCACAGGCTCCGGAACAGGTGACACCGCTTTATGCAGGCGGAACCGGTACAGCCTCCGGGCAATCTTCGCTCACGATAACACCGCACTTTAATGATGCCTATGCGGATATTTGCGGGAATTTAGAGCTTCCAGGTACTGTTACTTATCTATTTGAAGGAACACGCTATACTGCTCCAAGCACGCTCATTCTTCCTTTCTGCCTGCAAATGCAGATTCCTACCGACTCTATATGGCCCTTTGAGGTGACGATACACTACTCCTACTTTGCCGATACATTCACGTATCAAAATCAGAATTCTTATACTGCTTCCGTTGACGGAGTCGTTATCGTATATATTACTGCCAGTATGCCCGTATGCATCTCTCCTGCAGGACAAATTGCCTATAACACGGTGTCTCAGCGTGCCATGCCTTCACAAAACAGTTTTATCGGAACCGATTTTTATCCCCCGGCCGTTTCCAATACGTCAAGTTTTCCCTGCAATACATAAATTGGGGCCGATTGCTGCCCATCCGTCTCTTCTGCATATGCGAAAAAATATCGATCTTTGTCTTTTTCAAAAGCTCTCTTTCTATAAAAAAATAGTAGACTTATCATCTGCTATTTTTTGATATTTCTGAATTACAGCTTATTCGGATATTTTTTGATCTTCGCTTCCGTTTTCCAAGTTTCAATCATTGCCGTCCATTCTTCTTCTTTTTTGGTTTCCGTTAGATATTGCTGAATCTCTTCCTTTACATCCTCATACGGAACTTTGCCTTCATTAAGCTTTTTAATACAGCGAATAATATGATATCCATAATATGTTGCCACCGGTTCGCCTATCTGTCCTGCCTCTAAGGATTGTCCCATCTGAGAAAATTCCTCAGCCATATTATCCTCAGGGCCGACAAGATATCCCTTTTTTGCCGTATCGGCATCTTTCATTCCGGTATCGCCGGTTTTTTCTACCATAACAGAGATAAACGTATCCTCATCAGCATCTTTAACAGAAGCATATACCTCATCGGTCTGATCCTGTATTTTTGCCTTAGCCGCCGTTAAAGCTTCTTCGTACTTCTGCTGATATTCAGCCTGCTCTTCCTTGGCTCTGTCAAGCGACTGCTGATACTCAGCTTTTTTAGCTTCATCCGTTTCTTCTTCTATATCAGCAGTATAATCATTGATCTCTTCATCATATTCAGCAATCGTCTCCGCATAAGCCTGAAGCGTTTTTTGATCTTCCTCTTCAAAACTGATCAAAATATGCTGTACCAGGGAATATCCGGCCCGATAATAAACAAGTGTTTTATAGGTAGATTCATTCCATGCCGATACAAATGCCGAATCTGTAGACAAGGCCTCAAGCTGTGTGTTATATTGCTCCTCATATTCCGTAACAATATCCGATTCCAGCACGGTTACATCTTTCACTTTATCTTCCTGGTACTTTTCAAGTGCAGCGGTCTTCAGCTGTTCTTGAATCAGTTCCTCTTCCGTAACACCGTTATCTTCTAAATTCTTATAATACTTCTGCTCCGCAATCCGATAGAAATAATCCTCGTCGCTTTCTCCTTCATTTTTGCCCTTTACTTCCTGTCCTTCAAAAGCGTTTTTATACTGTGTAACTAAACTTTCGATATAGGACTGCTTGTCCTCATTGATCACAGCAGCAGCCGCGTCACGATCTTCCTGCGTATAATTCAAAAAGCCGTCTTTTTCGGCCATTTGCGCAATCAATTCTTCCTCAATCAACTGCTCTAAAATATCGCTGCTCATCCCCTCCAGCGTTTGTGTAGCCTGATCAGCGGTGTATCCGTAAGAGTTTACAAGATAATAATACCAATAATTATAAATTTCATTATAATCGCTTTTCAATATAGAAACGCCGTTCACCGTAGCGATGACCACGTTGCCGTCATCTGCTTCTACAAGGTTACAGCCCGAAAATACGCCAACTGCGGTCAAAAGCACGAGTACTGCTGCGAGAATTTTTTTCATACATAAAACCTCCATCTTACAATCGTATATTATTATATAAGAAATAGGCGTTTCTATCAAGTCTTTTTTACCTATTTCATCATTTTTTCATGCACATTTCAGCCAAGTGTATCCATATATTCCAAAAATTCTTTGAGCCATAAAAGCTTTTCCGCATCAGAAATTCCCTTTGTTTTAAACACAACGGCAAAGGCTCTTCCTGCCGTAATCACGCAGCGCGCGGAGAAGGTGTTCACCGCATCAGACACCTTATTCAGCTCCGGTGCGGAAAAAATCATCACCGTATTTCCGCTCTCTTCCCGAATAACCGATACCCCGTGGCGGCCGGCCATTGTCCGGATATAAGCAATATGCAAAAGATGGTCCACACTTTGCGGAACTTCTCCAAAGCGGTCAGAAAGCTCATCCCGAATATCCAGCATATCCTCTTTATCACGAATATCGGATATTTTACGATAAGAAGCAAACTTCAAGGCTTCATTAGGAATATAATCGTCACTGATATACGCATCGATTTTCATTTCTACCGATGCGGCAGGGACTTCTTCCTTCTTTTTACCCAGATTTTCATCCACCGTTTCCTTGATCATCTTACAATACAAATCATAGCCGATGCGCGACATATGTCCGTGCTGCTCTCCGCCTAAAAGGTTGCCTGCACCGCGGATTTCCAAATCGCGCATGGCCACTTTAAACCCGGAGCCCATCTGTGTAAATTCTTCAATGGCGTTAAGGCGCTTCACTGCATCCTCGCCAATCGCTCTGGCTGCGGGCACAGTAAAATATGCATAGGCAATCCTATTGGAACGGCCTACCCGCCCCCGCAGCTGATACAGCTGCGAAAGTCCGAAGCGCTCTGCATGATGCACGATAATCGTATTAGCACCGGGAATATCCACACCGTTTTCAATAATCGTAGTACAAAGCAAAACATCATATTCGCCGTTACAAAAATCCATCATTACTTTTTCAAGCTGACGTTCTTCCATCTGTCCATGGCCGATGGCAATCCGTGCCTGCGGTACCAACTCCTGCAAACGCTGTGCGAACAAATCGATTCCCTGCACCCGGTTATACAAATAATACACCTGTCCGCCGCGCTGCAGCTCCCGCAGAATGGCATCGCGTACAATCGCATCAGAATATTCTACCACATAAGTCTGCACCGGATATCGTTCCAGCGGCGGCGTTTCAATCAAGCTCATATCCCGAATTCCCGAAAGCGCCATATTTAACGTACGGGGAATCGGCGTAGCCGAAAGCGTCAGCACATCGATATTGGCTTTCAGCTGCTTGATTTTTTCTTTATGGGCAACGCCAAAACGCTGCTCCTCATCCACTACCAACAAGCCAAGGTCGTAAAACATTACATCTTTTGCAAGAATCCGATGCGTTCCCACAACAACATCCACCTTGCCCTGTGCAAGGTCGGCAAGAATTTTTTTCTGCTCCTTCGCCGTTTTAAAACGGCTCAACTCTTCTACCCGCACAGCCTCAAAATTCAGTAAACGCGTTTTCAGCGTATTGTAATGCTGTTGTACCAGGATCGTCGTCGGTGCCAAAATAGCCGCCTGCTTGCCGCTCATTACAGCTTTAAATACCGCGCGAAGAGCAACCTCCGTCTTTCCATAGCCCACATCGCCGCACAAAAGCCGATCCATCGCCCGGGGAGATTCCATATCCGCTTTGATCTCCGCAATACAGCGCAGCTGATCGGGCGTCTCTTCGTATGGAAAGTCCTCTTCAAATTCCCGCTGCCAGGGCGTATCCGGCAAAAAACGAATTCCCTCCGCTGCTTCGCGTTCCCGATAGAGCGAAAGCAGTTTTTCCGTCATATCCTCTATGGACTTTTTTACCCTGGCCTTGGTCTTGTTCCATTCGGCCGAACCTAATTTGCTCAGCCGGGGTTTTGTATCGTCCGGCGCAATATACTTCTGTACCCGATTCATCTGCTCTACTGGTACATAAAGCTTATCCTCATCTCTGTATTTTAAAAACAGATAATCTTTTTTTACGCCGTCCGTTTCAATTTTTACAATTCCCTGATAAATACCTATCCCGTTGGTTTCGTGTACTACCGCGTCACCGATTTTCAGCTGTACGAACGTATCCATCGTATGTTTGCTGCCCGTACGCATCGGCTTATGCATTTGCTTTACACTGGCAAAAATATCATTTTCCGCAATTACTGCCAGCTTACAGCCGGGGTACTCGAACCCCCGCGCAACAGAGCCCCGGATAACGGCAATCTGCCCGGGAGCGATCGCCGCATCAGCACGCCGCAGCGGAATTACGCCGATCCCCGCTTCCGAAAATTCTGCCTCCAACCTTTTTTCCCGCGCCTCACTTCCGGCGCACAGAATAATTTGATACCCTCCATTTTGATACAGTTTAACCTCCTGAATCAAAAACTCAGGTTTTCCATGAAAGGACTGCATCGCCCGTCCATCAAAATGAAAAATCGCCCGCGCATCTGTTTCGGGCAATGCGCCGCTGATTGTCTGCAGGGAAAGTACCTGTCTTTGCAGTGCCTTTTTCCAAAAACGCATAAAACCTGTAAAGACGTTAGCATGCCGCTGCAGCACTTTTCCCTCAGCCATCAGCTCAGCAATATTTTTGCCAAATTCAATTTCAGCATTTTCTCCATGCTCTTTCTGTATGCGCACCTCATCAAATACAACCAGGGTATTTTCAGGCATATAATCCAAGAGAGAAGTATATTCCGGATAAATATAAGCCATAAGCTGGTCTGCCTGCGCGGGATATCCTCCGCTCTTCAGCTTTTCAGCCAAAAGTGAAAAAGTATCCGTAGCACTGGTTACCGCGTCCCGATTCAAGCAAGTTTTATTAAAATGAATCAATTCAGACAAGAGTAATTCAGCAGCTTCCGCACAGCGCTCCGATCCGGCACAGCACTCTTTCAAAGGCAGAATATCCACGCGTGAAATCCGTTCTACCGAGCGCTGAGAAACCGGATCCACCAAGCGAATAGAATCCACCTCATCATCAAAAAAATCGATCCTTACGCAGTGTTCCGAATCCGCCGGGAAAATATCCACGATACCGCCATGGATAAAAAACTCACCTTTTGCGCTGATCTGTGAAACCGCATTATAGCCGCAGCGCAATAGTTTTTCAGTAATTTCACGAATAGAATACCGCTTGTGCAGTTCAACCGTGAGTTTTAACGCTTTAAGGCTCTCCGGCGGCATAAGGTTATACAGCACCGCATCCATCGGCGTCACCACGATCTCGGCTCCATTCAAAACAGCATCCAAAGCTCGAATCCGCTGCTGCTGCACCTCTCCGCTTTGAAACTGTGCCTGCATCAAATGCTCCCTTGCCGGAAACAGCACTGCCTTTTTTCCAGTATAAAATTCAAAATCATTTTTTACCTTCTCAGCCCCTGCGGCTCCCTGCGTTATAAACAAAATAGGGCGTTCCTCACAAAGTGCAGCGGCAAGATGTGCTTTTTGGCCGTCAGAAACACCGAAAACCGAGAGGGGGCTTACCCCCTCCCGGACGTCTTTTTCAAGGCTGATAAAGTCTGTGCTTTTTGTCAGTGCATTTTTATATAGCTGAAACATTCTCTACCCCGATACATTATACTTTTGCATAGCTGCTTCACAGCCGTTTTTTATCAGTTCTACTGCAGCATCACCGGCCGTACAAACGGCCTTATGCATCGTATCAGCCGCCTCCGGCGTAAACTTTCCCAAAACAAACGCAGCAAGATCCATTGCCCTCATCTCCGGCCTTCCGATACCGATGCGGATACGGGAAAAATCTTCGCCGTGCAGCAGCGAAACGATGGAACGCATTCCATTATGCGTTCCCGGTCCGCCTTTAGAGCGGATACGAACTTTCCCCTCTGGCAGATCAATGTCATCATAAATAACCGTTAATGCCGAGTGTTCCAATTTATAAAATTGCAGCAGCTCCAGCAAACATCGGCCGCTCTCATTCATATAGGTCTGAGGTTTTACCAGCAATATTTTTTTTCCTGCCGCCTCTGCCGTAAAGATCAATCCGTTAAACTTTTCTCTGGGCATAGACGCTTTCAGTTCCACAGTAAGAAAATCAATCACCCGAAAGCCGATATTATGCCTTGTTTGAACATATTGCTGCCCCGGATTTCCCAATCCTGCCAGCACAAGAATATCACTTCCAGTTTTTATTTTGAAGCACCCAGCCTTTCTTCACACACTGGCGGGCACGAGCGATGCAAAGATCATTTTCTTCCACATCTTCGGTCACCGTAGAGCCCGCCGCAATAAATGCATTATTTCCCACTTTTACCGGTGCTATCAAGTTTGTATTGCAGCCAATAAATACATGATCTCCTACCTGCGTATGATGCTTATGCGCACCGTCATAATTCACAAACACTGTGCCGCAGCCTACATTACAATTCTGCCCCATCTCGGCATCACCCACATAGGTTAAATGGCTGACCTTACTGCCATTGCCAATCGTAGAATTTTTCACCTCTACAAAGTCACCAATGCGCACATAATCGCCGATTACAGAATTCGGGCGCAAATAGGCATTCGGACCGATTTTAGTTTCTTTGCCGATGCGGGACTCCAATATGACCGAAGCCTGAATTTCACAGTGATCCCCAATAACAGAAGCCTCAATCCGACTGCCAGGGAACAGTATACAATCCCGACCGATTTTTGTACCCTTACTCAGCAAATTATTCGGATAAATTACTGTATCCTGCCCGATCTCCACATCAGCTTCTATATAAGTATTGTCCGGATCGATCAGCGTAACACCGCTGCGCATAATCTTCTCATTGATGCTGCGGCGCATAACTTTTTCCGCTTGTGCCAGTTGAACGCGATCATTAATCCCCATGGCCTCCATAGCGTCCTCCAGGATACAGGCGCCGATTTTCTTCCCTTCCTCTTTTAAAATAGCAAGCGTATCCGTTAAATAAAGTTCCCCTTGCACATTGTTATTCCTTACTTTTTTCAATGCGTCAAGCAGCGAATCCACCTTAAAGCAATATACGGAAGTATTGATCTCCTGTATTTTTTTCTGCTCTTCACTGGCATCACGATGTTCCACAATCCCGTATACGCCGTTTTTTTCATCCCGCAGAATCCGGCCATAACCGTCGGCATTCTCTACAACCGCCGTCAGCACACAAGCGTCCAACCCTTCCGAAACAGTCTTTTGCAAAAGTATCTCAAACGTCTGCTCGGTAATCAGCGGCATGTCACCTGCTGTTACCGTTACATATCCCTCTCGTCCTTCCAAATAATCCTTTGCACATAATACGGCATGTGCCGTTCCCCGGCGTTCAGGCTGAACGACAAAGCGCGCTTTATCCTTTAAAAGGCTTTCTATCAATTCCCTCTTATTTCCTGTAACCACAATGGGCGCATCATCAGAGATCCTGCTTACAGCCTTCAGCACATGCGCAATCAGCTCTTTTCCGCACACCTTGTGCAGGACCTTTGGAAGCTCTGATTTCATTCTTTTACCATCGCCTGCGGCAAGTATAAGCGCTGTTTTATACATAAATTCCTCCCAAAACTACATAAGAAAACAAGGCCTGCGGCCCTGCTTTCCGTTTCTTATTCATTTTCCTTTAAAAACTTTTCGAGCACAATGTCTGATATTTTTTCGCGAAGTTCCGTTTTAATCGGATGCGCTACATCCTTAAATTCTCCGCTGGCATTTTTTACGCTGGGCATGGCCACAAAAAGCGAGTTGTTTCCCTCAATCACTTTGATATCATGAACAACAAATTCATCATCAAAAGTGATCGATGCCACGGCCTTCAGCTTGCCGGCTGTTTCCACTTTGCGAATTCTTACATCTGTGATCTGCATGATTTCTTCCTCCCATGGTAATATCTTTATTTTACAGTATTTAAAGTATTTTGGCAAATACTTATTCTTCGTTTTCGCTGTTCCCCGCCGCGGCGGCAATTTTTGCCGCAATATGCGCCGGCACTTCCTCATACCGCGCAAAAACCATCTGATACGTTCCCCGTCCCTGGGTCATAGAACGAAGATCCGCCGCATAATAGAACATTTCCGCCAGGGGAACCTCACCTTCAATACGCTGTCCGCCGGATACGGGCGTCATTCCCAGGATTCTGCCTCGGCGCTTATTGATATCACCGATAATATCGCCCATATCATCGTCCGGAACTGTAACCTCCACAGTATAGATCGGCTCCAGCAATACCGGATTTGCATTTTTACATCCCGTTTTGTACGCGATAGAGGCCGCGGCTTTAAACGCCATTTCCGAAGAATCCACCGGATGATAGGAGCCGTCATATAACGTACAACTGATCCCTGTTACAGGGTATCCGGCCAAAACGCCTCTTTGCATGCATTCAAGCAAACCTTTTTCAACTGCGGGAATATACGATCGCGGAACAGCCCCCCCTACAACTTTATCCACAAATTCAAAGTCCTTATCACTGGGATTAAATTCTATCCAACAATCACCATATTGCCCATGGCCGCCAGATTGCTTTTTATATTTTCCCTGTGCCTTAACGGATTTTCTGATCGTTTCCCGATAAGGCACTACCGGTGTGCGCAATTCAGCCTCGGCATTAAATTTACTTTTTAATTTTTCTACCGCAACCTCCAGATGCACATCACCTAAGCCCTTTAACAGCATCTCGTTGGTCTGCACATTCTTCTCAAGACTCAGCGTAATATCTTCCTCCGCCAGACGCCGCAGCCCTGAAAACACTTTATCTTCATCCCCTTGCTTTTTGGGATATACCGCAAGGCTGATTCCCTGCCAGGGGATTTCTATGGGCGCATAAGTAATTTTTTTTCCCGAATACAGCGTATGTCCCGTTAGAGAAACCTGCAGGCGGCCAATAGCTCCGATATCTCCGGCATATAATTTTTGTACAGGAATCTGCTGTTTTCCCCGCAGCACATAAAGATTTCCCATCTTTTCCTGCTTCTCTTCGTTGGCGTTATACAGTGCCGTCTCTCCCGAAAGCACTCCCGAGCGTACCATAAACAGAGAAAGCTTTCCTGCAAAGGGATCCGATATCGTTTTAAAAATATACGCCGAAAACGGTTCGTTCTCCTTGCAGCGGCGGATCCCCTCGTTTCCGGCAAATTCTTTATCCTCCGGCGAAGAAACAAAGCGCACCAGAGTATCCTGCAGCAGTTTTACTCCTTTTCCCTCCAACGCACTTCCACATAAAACCGGAACCGCAGACGTATCGGCAACTCCCAAAGAAAGGCCCTTCACGATTTCTTCGGGCGTAAGTGTTTCTTCCATAATCACTTTTTCCATCAGTTCTTCATCATTTTCCGCAGCCGTTTCCATCAGCGCACTGCGTTCAAGTGCAACTGCGTCGGCAAGTTCTGCCGGGATATCCGTCTTCTCCTGTTTTTTGCCAGTAAAGCAATACGCCTGGTTTTCGATCAGATCCACAAACCCCGTCATGACGCCTTCCTGAAGGATCGGATACAGCAGCGGCACGATACAACTTCCATATTTTTCCTTAAGCTGTGCAACAGTTTTTTCAAAGGAAGCATGTTCTTTATCCATTTGATTTATAAAAATAAGCCTTGGTATTTTATTTTTCTTGGTACGTTCCATTGCTTTTTCCGTACCGACATCGATACCCGATACCGCCGACATCACAATAACCGCACCATCTGCCACAGAAAGCGCACTGATCACACTGCCCTCAAAATCAAAATATCCGGGGCAATCCATGATGTTTATCTTATATCCGTCAAACTCGACAGGTGCTACCGAAAGTGAAATAGAAATATGGCGCTTAATCTCTTCCGCATCATAATCGCATACGGTATTGCCTTCTTCGTTTTTTCCCATGCGCTCAATATTCCCGTTTAAAAACAGCAAGGCCTCCGTAAGAGCGGTTTTCCCGTCACCCCCATGGCCGATAAACGCAACATTTCTTATCCTTGAAGCATGATAATCCATTTTGTAAAAACCCCTTTCCTCCGAGCTGCCCGGAAAATATCTGCAGAAGATCTTTCTTCTTATTTCTATTATACCTTTTTACATTCCGTATTTCAAGATAAATATTTATTTTCAACTAACAAAATATTAAAAAATTATTGATCTGCCGCCAATATTCTTTTTACGATCCATTGCATCAGCACACAGCTCTTTCAAAAAAAGAAAAAGCGAGCCTATCACTCGCTAAAAATATTAGAAAAAAAACAATACGACACCACAATCCTCTTATAAAAAATATCAATTTATTTCCGCTTTTGCATCCTTTGCGCTTCTTCCTCCCAAAAATTGCAGAATCTCGATGCAGCAATATGAGACACGGTATCTTTTTAATACGGACAAGACTCATTTACAACAAGCGCATAGTGCATACGCATGCCTGCATATTCAGCTTTATCCGGTTCTTCACTTTTCCGCACAAACTTAAATCCCGCACTTTCATAGGTGCGCTGTGCAGGAAGAAGAATTTCATTTGTTGTAACTACAATTTTTTGGGCTCCTTGGGCTAAAATGCGTTTTACTGCTTCTTTCATTTGCTGCTTACCGTAACCCTTCCCCTTATACTTGGCCGCAATACAGTTATGCCCGATTTCTACCGATACAGGCATATTGGTAGGATTCCAGGAAACGAACCCGATAGGAATATCCCCGAGGACCGTCATAAATCCGCAGTTCTCAGCAATATGCGGCGCATCATAGAAGAAATCATCAAACGCACGCCATTGCCCAAAACAATCCTGCTCAAAATTAGGTTCAAAAGAATATCCCTCTCTCAGCAAAGCACAAAGTGTTCCCCGCGGAAACTCTGTTATTTTTTTAAATACAAGCTCCATCTGTTTTCCTCCGAATGACTTTTTTCGCCGCAGTGGGAACCACTATCTTACCAGGCTGTATGATAGACAATGCGGAGCAGTTTCCCGCCCCGCACATGCTTATATTTATTGATCTCTGCGATGTCTTCTGGTAATGGCAGGCATATCAAAGTCGATATCATCATAATCATCCTGCTCATTATCATTGTTTCTGAAAGAAGAAAGGAATCCGCCTCGTTTGGGCTGCTCCTCCGGCTCGGCCTGCCGCCGTGTCCGCTCTTCTCTTCGAGGAACAAAAATTTCATCATCCTCTACTTCTTCGGCTTCCATTCTGGGCTTTTGCATCCGTACAAAGGACTGCTCTGTATTTTCACGGGTGGCCTTAGGTTCAAAATTGGTCATAACAAGACCTTCATCCTCTTCTTCCACAGGCGTTTCCCGTACCGGTTCATCAGAACGAATGATTCTTTCGGTCATACGCTGCGGCTTAGATGCACGCGGGTCACGTTTTTCAAAACCGGTGGCAATAATCGTAATCCGTACTTCGTCATCCAAGCTCTCATCGATACCGGCGCCAAAGATAATATTGGCATCAGGCGATACCGCCTCATGGACCAGATAGGCCGCCTCATTAATTTCATTAAGCGAAAGACTGGCACCGCCGGTAACATTGAGCAGCACGCCTGTAGCACCGGAAATGGTGGTATCCAAAAGAGGACTGGATATTGCATGTTTCGCCGCATCAATAGCGCGGTTCTCTCCGGTACCGATACCAATACCCATATGCGCAATGCCTTTATCCTTCATAATTGCGCGAACGTCGGCAAAGTCAAGGTTAATCATGTTATGGCGGGTAATCAGCTCTGAAATACCGGCTACGCCCTGGCGCAAGACTTCGTCCGCCTGGCGGAAGGCCTCCGTCATTGAGGTCCCCTTGCCTACTACCTGCAAAAGCTTATCGTTGGGAATGATAATAAGGCTGTCCACCCCGGCCTTCAGCTCAGCAATTCCCTTATCCGCATTACCGGAACGAGTGCGGCCTTCAAATAAAAACGGATACGTAACAACGCCAACCGTAAGCATTCCCATTTCCTTAGCTACCTCGGCCACTACCGGAGCTGCTCCCGTACCGGTGCCGCCCCCCATGCCGGCGGTAACAAATACCATATCCGCACCGCGCAATTGATCCATGATATCATCACGGCTTTCCTCCGCCGCCTTTTTTCCAATCTCAGGATTGGCTCCGGCACCAAGCCCCTTGGTAATTTTTTCGCCAATCTGCAGTTTTTTATTGGCTTTTGAGCGCTGCAGCGCCTGACGGTCCGTATTGATAGCAATATACTCAACGCCGGTCAATCCCGCCGCAATCATTCTATCAACAGCATTATCGCCGGCTCCGCCTACACCCACAACCTTAAGCTGGGCAAAGCCGCCCATATCAAGATCAAATTCCATAACCAAATTCCCCTTTCAAGTGCTCATCTGTCAAATATATTTTTAAAATTTTCAAAAAAACCCGGTTCGTCATCGATTTCAGCCTCAAGCGCCATATCCATAACAGCCAATGCCGAAGAATAACACGGCTGATTAAAGCAGGTCGACTGCGGCTGTACAATGCTGGTACTGTGATCGGTATATTTTTGAACAAACTCCCGCAGTCCGCGCATAGACGCCGTACCTCCGGTAAGATACACCGGCACATACTGCGGCAGGTTGCATCCGCTTTTATCCAAAGTTTTCACAATAATATTCAGCATCTCACTCAGGCGGGCTTCAATAACCTCCTGCGCCTCCTGTGCGGAAAAACGCCTGAACTTATAGGTTTCCCTATCACATACCTCATAAAAATCATCTTCACTCAACGAAAGTCCGTAAATGGATCTCTTTTTCAATTCTTCGGCCATATCCGTACTGATAGAAAAAACCCTGGCCAAATCCCCCGTGATATTTGCACCGCCAAAAGGCAAAACACGATGAAAAATCAATCCGTCCCCCCGGGCGACCATCACACAGGAAGAAGTATTGCCGATATCCAGCATTACAGCACATTGATCGCGTTTTTCCTGCGGAATAAAACGCATGGCCTCAGCATAGGATGCGGCAATAAAAGTGCTGGAATAATAGCCATTTTGTAAAAGCATCTGCTTGATGCCGGAGCAAAACCACTTTTCAGCCAGCACATAGGAAACCACAGCGCTGATTTTTATTGCTTTCTGACCCACAGGCTCCATGGTACGCCGGGCATCATCCAACCGGAAGATTACCGGGCACCGATGAATAACCGTATATTCCTTGGGTATATTCAGTTTACTTTTTCCCGCCTGATACAGCTGTGTAATATCTGCCTGAGTAAGTATTTTATGTTTAGGGAGCACCAGCTCGGCCTTTCGGCATACTACTTTTATAAAATCAGCAGGAATACCGATATGCACCGCTTTACACCTTTTCCCCGCTTTTTTTTCCGCCTCATGCAAAGCATTTACCACAGCGGGCTCCAGTGCGTGCTTGTCCACCCATTTTCTCTTTTTATAACCTGCATACGGAACAGCGGCGCTGCCTAAGATATGTGTATCATCATACTGCCCGTTTTCGCTTATTATAGAAACAACCTTACTCGTGCCTATTTCAATAACCGTTGAAATCTGCCTCATTAGGTGACCTCCAAATTAGAGATATAAAATATCTCTTATATATAATAACAGAAAAACAAAAAAAGTTAAAGCGTTTTTTTAACAAAAACGCATATTTTGTCTGTTTTATAAAAAAAGCCATATGTTCAACGGCTATTTTCCTTTATTCCGCATTATTTACTAATATAATACCCGCCTTCATTTTCCATATTCAAAGTACTTCCCGCTGAGAGCTTGTCCCCGGCGGCAGCTATCGCATTTTCAAGCCGCGAAAGTTTTTGTTTGGCAGAGTCGCCGTCAGTAATCTTAACGGTAATATCCCCTGCATATCCAAGCACAATTTTTTCGGGATCCGCTACATCGATATATTTTATTTTTCCCTCTAAGGTATATTGTTTAACAGCCGAAAGCACCTTTGACGCAGCCTCCAGCTTCTCTGCACTTTCCGCAAGAATTGTGCTTCCCATCTGCGGCTCGGCAATGCTCATATTCAAAATACTGATCAGCGTCTCATCCGCCAGCTGATTCAAGCCCAATGCCGTTCCTTCTTCATCGATAATATAATACCCATTTATGGTCGCGATCTGTGCTGCCGGAGTACGCTCGGTAATATAAATTTCAACGCCGGTAGGGAATGTACGCTTAATATTGTCTACCCGCAAATAGGCATTCTGTTCAATTCCCTGCCGGGCGCTTTCCTCATCGACATAAATAATATTCGTATCATACGTAATACCGCTGGCCGCAATAATCTCCTGTGCAGAAAATCTTTCTGCGCCATACACAGTAATACTGCTTACATTAAAAAGCGAGCTGTTGATCAGAAAAAAGATTACAACGATCAGTACCAATACTAAGATCCATAAAAGTATTGGGCTTGGTCCGTAATTCTCTTTCCTTCTTTTGGCCATTTTTATTCCTCCGCTACTGTAATATCTCCGCCAAGTTTGCGCAGCTGCTCCTCCAATTGAAAATAGCCCCGCTCAATTAGTCCTTCATCTTTAATAATCGTAGTTCCGGAAGCCCGCAGTCCGGCAAGAACAAGCGCCGCGCCGCCGCGCAGATCATGCGTATATACGGTGGTTCCGGTTAGCTCGTCAACACCACGAATAATCGCCATACGATCCTTTACCGTAATATCCGCACCCATTTTTTTCAGTTCTCCCGCCAAGCGAAAACGATTTTCAAACACATTTTCCACCAGAACACAGGTTCCCCGTGCCACGGTTTGCAGTGCCATCATCGGAGATTGCAGATCTGTAGGAAAACCCGGATACGGCATCGTTTCAATGATATGGGAAGAACTCAACCGCTCCGTCCCTTTTACCACAAGACCGCCATTCTTTTCATAAACCTGACAGCCACCATCTTTCAGCTTGCCAATTAAAACCGAAACATGCTCTTTAAATGCATTTTTGATATATACCTCCCCGCCGGTAATCGCCGAGGCAATC
>ERZ1673696.343-NODE-343-length-52382-cov-20.433830_pt1 | contig 52382 bp, 46 predicted proteins | sample MGYA00580226_ERZ1673696 | MGnify/ENA primary metagenome ERZ1673696 (study PRJEB41218, sample SAMN15661743) | gut metagenome | host: Homo sapiens | place: Canada: London | collected 2015-08-20/2019-03-30 | study: EMG produced TPA metagenomics assembly of... | reverse complement strand
ATTTTTAAGCATTAGATGCCACTTCCCGATGTCGTATCGGGTCTACTCCTAAGCGAAGGGTCGGACGTTCGAATCGTCTCTGGGGTGCCAGATGTATCCTTATCTGAACGCATTGTTTTTGTGAACGGCGTAATTTGGATGATCGTGCATCGATAAAGAAATCCCTCTCCAGTTTTGGAAAGGGATTTCTTTATTTTGCGATATGCGCATAGTATTCCTTTGGTGTACTTCGCCGCCTTCTCCCCCATCAGATCCCGATACCGCCCCTTTTTCTTTTCGTCCTCCTGCTGCGTCTGCTGCCCGGTCTGTGCCTGATCCGCGCTGGCAGAGAATTTCCTCTTTGCCGTCTCTGCGGTAGTTTCAACACTTACAACATCTGAAAATTTTTCTCCGCGCAGGTTGACACTTTTGCCCTCATAGGATATACTACCTATAGAACCATTCCGCAGAAGGGACATGGGCATTTTGAAGCCCATGCCGCGAAGAAGCGGGATGGTTCTTTTTTCGTCTGCAAACAGAATGAAACTCCGCTTTATGAAGTTTTCTGGTGCCACGTCCTTCGAGTACGCGCTGGATACCTTCTGCATATCGTCAATCAGCAGACCCTTTTCTGTTGGCCGCAGATCGAGGACACACATAATGTTCCGTCCGTCCTGCACCTTTATCGCACCGAACATCACGAGACGGCTGTTTCCGTACTGGCTTCTTGCATTGTTTTTGCTTTTCAGAATCAGAACCGGATCGTCCAGAATCTCCGGGATCCGTTGGATCTCGCGGATCGTCATTTCAGGGTGCTCCTTCAGAATGGTGCTGATCTTCTCGCCGTTCATATAAATATCGCTTTCGATTGCCCCCAGCCCTTGCAGCGTCGCGCCGGTCTCACCCAGCACAAAGGACGTGCCCTCCGGCATCCCGGACTTGTACCATTCCGCCACTCTGCTTTTGAAATCCTGTGCAATCGACATCTTCACCGGCGGCGCTCTCGCGCTGCTGGATTTTTTCTGCCACTGGCCGACCTCCATCTTCACGTCCGCGCGCAGCTGGTTCGTGCCGTAGTCCGTGCGGTTCATGCCGGCGTAGGTGTCCGCGACGATCTCCTCGACGTAGGCGTCCGTGTCGTCGCCGTAGATCCCGGCGTATGCGTCCACATAGCTCTCGATCATCTCCTTTGTGATCTTTCCCTCGGCCAGCAGCCGCTTCTGGATCTTCGCCGCCATCTCCGGCCAGCGCTTGGCAAGCAAAGGTCTTTCTTTGTCCAACATCGCAACCGCTTTGCTGGGCTGCGATGTTGTTTTTGATGAAAAAACAGCCGGATATGGTCCGGCTGTTTTACATAATATCGGTTTTTCGGCAAAAGCTATCCTGACTTGAATGGAAGGCAGGGATCTGTAAATGAAGGGCTTTGCGATGCTGGAGATTGGGAAGGTCGGATGGGTGGAGAAGCCGAAGCCGGTCTGCGGGCCGATGGACGCGGTCTGCCGGCCGCTGGCTGCGGCGGTCTGCACCTCAGATGTGCATACGGTCTGGGAGGGAGCCGTCGGCGAGCGGCACGATATGATCCTGGGACACGAGTGCTGCGCGGAGGTCGTTTCTGTGGGCGAGCTCGTGCGGGATTTCAAGCCCGGCGACCGGGTACTGGTGCCCGCTATCACGCCGGACTGGAGCTCACTGGAGGCGCAGGCCGGGTTTGCCATGCACTCCGGCGGGATGCTGGCGGGCTGGAAGTTCTCCAACATCAAAAACGGTGTGTTTTCTGAGTTTTTCCACGTCAACGATGCGGATGGGAATCTCGCGCATCTGCCGGAGGGGATAGACATCACGGAGGCGTGCATGCTCTCCGACATGGTGCCGACCGGCTTTCATGGCGCGGAGCTGGCGGATGTGCAGTTCGGCGATACGGTGCTCGTCGTCGGTATCGGACCGGTCGGGCTCATGGCGGTGGCCGGTGCGGCGCTGCGGGGCGCAGCGCGGATCCTCGCGGTCGGCACGCGGCCGGTCTGCGTGGAGGCGGCGCGGAAATACGGCGCGACCGACTTCATCAGCTACAAAAACGGCCCGATCGACGAGCAGGTGCTGGCGCTGACCGGTGGAAAGGGCGTCGACTGCGCGATCATCGCGGGCGGCGATGTGGATACGTTCATCCCCGTCGTAAAGATCCTGAAGCCCGGCGGGCGGATCGGCAACGTCAACTATCTCGGCAGCGGGGACTATGTGAAGATCCCGCGCGCGGACTGGGGCGTCGGCATGGGCCACAAGCTGATCAACGGCGGGCTCATGCCCGGCGGGCGGCTGCGGATGGAGAAGCTCGCCGCGCTCATGACGAGCGGGCGGCTGGACGTGAAGCCACTCATCACCCACGTATTTGACGGCTGGGACAAGCTGCCGCAGGCGCTGCAGCTCATGAAGGACAAGCCGCAGGACCTCATCAAGCCCGTCGTGCGGTTATGACTCCTCTGCCGCAGCGGTCAGATTGAGATAGTAATATTCGGTCTCCGCGGACAGCGGGACGGCGCTTCCCTGCTCCGCAAACCCGAAATTCTGCCCGTAGATCGTGACCAGACCGTGCGTATCCAGACGCGCGGTCTGGTTTTTCAGTGTCAGTATGCTTTCAGTTGTCATAATTCCATAACCGTCAACTGCATTGTCATAGAAGCCAAAGAAATCAAAGCTGTGCGGTTTCCGGGAAGTGACTTCGATGCAGACCGTACCGCCGGTCGGAATGGTCACATCCGCCGCGGCATAGCAAATGCGCTGCATGACGTACGCGTCCTGAAGCAGAGAATCCAGCATTCCCACGCTGTAGCGCTCGGCGGGCGCGGCGGAGCAGACGCCATATCCGGTCAAAAGCTCCGCGGCAGCAGCCGCAAGCCGGTCTACAGCAGCGCTGGTGGCGTCTGTGCCGAGCTGGGCGGCGGCAGTCTGCCGCAGAAAATCTGCAAGAGTCATTTCCGTGCGCGCTGCGGTTCCTTCGAGTGCATCCAGCTCCTTCCCCTGCTCGCAGCTTCCGTCGGTATAGCCCTGCATGGCATAGCCGGACAGATCCTGCCCGAGTACGGCAAGCAGATGCAGGGACTGACCGTGTTCGTTTGTAAAATAGCTGTACTGCGGCTGCCCGGTCGCATCGTCCAAGCCATAACCGTTGATCCCGTAGGTCAGGATTGTCGTCTGTTCCGGGTCTGCGTCGACTGTGATCGCAAGCGTCGCCGCGCTTGCCGTTGTATTGCCGGATGCGGTAAAGGAATAGACATAGACGGTCTGGTCGGGCAGCGGTTTCGGTGCGAGCGCATCGGTCTGATAACTGCTGGACAGCAGCGTCTGATATTCGGTCCAGCTTTCCGCATGGCGGAGATTCCAGCGCTGCTCCGCCTGTTCCGGCTCCGGGCTGGCCGGGCCGAACCAGCCGGGGAACACGCCGGGATAGATGGCAGTTTCGGTGCCAGCCCCATCCACACTCAGCTGCGGCCGGAGTGCCTCCAGATCGCTGAGGCTGGAGACGAAGGGATAGAGCACCGTCGCCGTACAGGCTTCCCCAGAGCTGTTTTGGATCGTATAACGGTCTGTCACGGTAACGGCGGCCCCGTACTCCTCTGCATAAGGCGCACAGTCCAGCAGGATCTCCCGGTCGGCGGAAAGCGCCGGGGCAGCCTGCGCCAGCGTCAGCGGAAAAATTGGGCCCGCGTAGGACATAAAATCTGTCGCGTCCGCCGGTTTGACAGAATCACTGCCGGACGTACCGGCAAGCCCGTCGTCCATCCTGGAAGCTGCGCAGCCGCAGAGCGCGGCAGTCAAAAAGAGCGCAAGGAGCAGCGCCAGGATCTTTCGGATATTTCGCATCGTTTTCCCTCCTGTTTTTCTCTGATATGATAAAAGACGGATTACGGGAACGTTGGTTGCATGAATTGGAAGATTCAGATCAAAAAAACGCCCTTGCAGAGTCCCTGCAAGGGCGTTCTGGTATCAGCAATAGAAATCCTTGATCTTCTTCGCCCGGGACGGGTGACGGAGCTTACGGATGGCTTTGTTTTCGATCTGGCGGATGCGTTCACGGGTAACGCCGAAGATCTGGCCGACCTCCTCGAGCGTATGCGTCCGGCCGTCATACATGCCGAAGCGCATGCGCAGCACGTCTGCCTCACGCTCGGTCAGCGTGCCGAGGATCTCGGTCAGCGCTTCGGAGAGCATCGCGTTGGACGTGGCGTCGACGGGGCCGGGGGTATTGTCGTCCTCGACGAAGGAGCCGATGGTCGTATCCTCCTCGTCGCCGACCGGCATGTCCAGAGACAGGGTGTCGGCGGCGGTGCGATTGGCCTCGATGATCTTCTCGATGGGCAGATTCAGCTCAGCGGCGATCTCCTCGAGCGTCGGCTCGCGGCCCAGCTCCTGCACGAGCTTGCGGTTGCAGCGGGTCGCCTTGTTGATGACCTCGACCATATGCACCGGGACGCGGATGGTACGCGCCTGATCGGCGATCGCGCGGGTAATGGCCTGCCGGATCCACCAGGTTGCATATGTAGAGAATTTGTTTCCCTTTGTATAGTCGAACTTGTCGACGGCGCGGATGAGACCGGTATTGCCCTCCTGGATGAGATCCAGGATGTGCAGGCCGCGGCCGGAATATTTCTTGGCGATGGATACGACCAGACGCAGGTTAGCCTCCGTCAGACGGTCTTTGGCGGCCTTATCGCCCTCGGAGACGCGCTTGGCCAGCTCGATCTCCTCGTCGGCAGTCAGCAGCTTGACCTGGCCGATCTCCTTGAGATACATGCGCACCGGATCATCCAGATTGTATTCCGCGGCAAGCTCCAGCGGGTCGACGAGCTCCTCGTCGTCGCCGTCGGGGACCTCGTCCATGTCCATGCTGAGATCGTCGGACACGTCCAGCTCCAGCTCCGGGCTCACGATCTGGATGCCCATGGCGTCAAAGGTATCATAAATATGCTCAATTTTCTCGACCGGCAGATCCAGCTTTTCCAGCTCTGTGGTCAGTTCCGTCGCCTGAATGCTCCCGTCCCGCTTTGCTCTTGCGATCAATGCGGATACCGCAGCCATTGCATCCTCGGTCGAGGGCTTCGGATTCTTCGTATTAGCCATTCTATCGCTCATCCTCATTTATCTGGTAACATTGCTGCGCATCGGCGCAACTGTGTTATTATAACCCCATCCTGCCTGTTTTGACAAGGCCAATTTGACATTTTTTCTGTTTTTTCTTGACACTTGCCCGTATCTTTCTGCCGTTCGGCTCAGATCTCCATGATGACAGGCAGGATCATCGGGTTGCGCTTGGTCGTTTTGAACAGGTAGCCGGACAGATCGTTCTTGATGTTGGCCTTCAGCACGCTCCAGTCGCTGCGTCCGTTCTGACTGCAGCGGTCGATGGCGTGCGCGGCGATGACGCGCAGCTCTTCCATCAGATTTTCCGATTCCTTGACATAGACGAAGCCGCGCGTGATGATATCCGGCCCGCTGATGACGCTGCCGTCCTCGCTCGAGATGTTGACGACCACGACCAGCATGCCGTCCTGCGCCAGATGCTTGCGGTCACGCAGCACGACGCTGCCGACGTCGCCGACACCGGTGCCGTCGACCAGGATCTTGCCGGACGGGACGGTGCCGCCCCACTTGCAGGTGGTCTTGGTGAGCTCGAGCACCTTGCCGATGTCGGAGATGAAGATGTTCTTGGGATCCATGCCCATCGACTGGGCCAGACGGGAATGCGCCTGCAGATGGCGCTGCTCGCCGTGGACGGGGATGAAGAAGCGGGGCTTCAGAAGCCCATGGATGATCTTCAGCTCCTCCTGGCAGGCGTGGCCGGAGACGTGCAGGCCCTCGAGCTTGTCATAGATGACCTCCGCGCCCTTGCGGTAGAGCTCATTGATGATCTTGCCGATGGATTTTTCGTTGCCGGGGATCGCGGAGGCGGAGATGATGACGCGGTCAGAGGCCGTGATCTCCACCTGCCGGTGGCCGGAGAAGGCCATGCGGTAGAGGGCGGACATATTTTCGCCCTGCGAGCCGGTCGAGACGATGACGAGCTTGTTGTTGGGGATCTGCTTGATCTGCGTGATGTCGACGAGCGTGCCTGCCGGGATCTTCAGATAGCCGAGCTCCGTGGAGACCTTCAGGATGTTTTCCATGCTGCGGCCGGTCACGGCGACCTTGCGGCCGAATTTCTTCGCCGTGGCGATCAGGCTCTGCAGCCGGAAGGCATTCGAGGCGAAGGTCGTGACGATGATGCGCTTGTTGCAGCCGGAGAACTGGCGCTCAAAATTGGCCGCGACAGTCTTTTCCGACGGCGTATAGCCCTGCCGCTCGACGTTCGTCGAGTCGCACAGCAGCGCCAGCACACCTTCTTTGCCGAGCGCGCCGAAGCGGGCCAGATCGATCATGCCGTCTTCCGCGGTGGCGTCGATCTTGAAGTCGCCCGTCATGACGATGGTGCCGACCGGCGTTTTGATGGCGAACGCAACGGCGTCGGCGATGGAATGGTTCACGTGGATGAACTCCACGGTGAAGCAGCCGGCCTTGACCTTCTCCCCTGCTTCATGGGTAAACAGGTGGACGGTATTCTGCAGCTGATGCTCCTCGAGCTTCAGCTGGACGATGCCGGCGGTCAGGCGCGTGGCGTGGATGGGGCAGTTGAACTGCTCCATGGCGTACGGGATGCCGCCGATATGGTCCTCATGCCCGTGGGTCAGGAACATGCCGCGGATCTTGTCTTTGTTTTTGACCAGGTACGTCATGTCGGCAATGACCAGGTCGACGCCGTACATTTCCTCATCCGGGAAGCCAAGACCGCAGTCGACGATGATGATATCCTTGCCGTATTCGAGTACGGTCATATTCTTGCCGATCTCGTTGAGACCGCCAAGGGGAATGATCTTTAATTTTTCTGCCAAATGATTTCACTCTTTCCTAAAATAATATAAGTATGGATGCGGCTGCGCGGAGGATCCTCCGCGCGGAACAAATGCAAAAAGGACGCAGGAACGCATGCCCATGCAGCTGGCCGGACAGTGCCCCGTCTCGCTCTGCCCATCGCCAATGCCGCCTGCGCTCCATACCGTATGCAGTTGATCTATTTGATGCGCCTGCGCGGCGCACGATCCCAATCAAAAAGCCATGGAAGGTCATAGCTGATATATAGTATAACACACTTTCCGTGGAAAGTACACCTTTTTTTGTTCTTTTATCCATATCATAAATGAATTAAGCAAATGAATGATAGATTATAATTGATTCCTTCGGCAAAATTTGATATAGTAAACATGATTATACAAAGACAGGAGGCGGCGGTCTATGAAAAAGCCGGTCGGACGTCTGCTTTATCCGAATACGGGCTGGTACTTTGCGGCCATGCTGCTGTTTACCGCCGCGGCCGCCGCGGTCGGGCAGTATATCCTTGCGGGCGGCGCGCTGTTCGTCACGCTCATCATGTTTATCATCAGCCGCGCAAGGCTTTCCCGGCGCAAGCGGCAGCTGATGAGCTACGTGCAGACGGCGACGGATTCCGTCGGCATTTCCGTCCACGCGGGCTCCGCGTTCCCGATGGCGGTCATCCGGCTGCCGGAAAATGAGATCATCTGGGGCAACCCCAGTTTCTTTACCATCACCGGCCTTTCCGATACTGCGTGCTATCAGACGCTCGACGCAGTCATCCCCGGCTTCTCCACCAGCTGGCTGCGCGAGGGCCGCTCCGAGCTGCCGGGCGACCAGATCATCGGCGGCCGCCGCTACCGCATCTACGGCAACTACGTCAAATCCGAAGACGACGCGACGACTGTGCAGCTGGCGACCATCTATTTTGCCGACATGACCGAGATGTTCAACGTCCGCGACGAATTCCTCCGCACGCGGCCGATCGTCTCGATCATCCTGATCGATAACTACGACGAGCTGACTGCCAACCTCTCCGACTCTGCCATCTCCACGCTCGACGCGCAACTCAACGACGTCGTGGCCAACTGGACGGCGGGACTGGAGGCGCTGTGCCGCAAGATCGAACGCAACCGGTATCTGCTGATCTTCGAGAGCAAGGATCTTGCCCGCCTGCAGGACGGCCGGTTCAGCATCCTGGAGGACGTGCGCCACGTCACGACCTCCGGCGGCATGTCCGCGACGATCTCGCTCGGCATCGGCAAGGACGGCGGGAGCTTCGCGGAGAATTACCGCTTCGCGTCCCTCGCCATCGAGATGTCCCTTTCCCGCGGCGGCGACCAGGCCGTCATCAAGGACCGGTTCAACTTCACCTTCTACGGCGGCCGCACCAAGGAAGCGGAGCGGCATACGCGCGTCAAATCCCGCGTGATGGCGGGTTCGCTGTCTGAGCTCATCGGGCAGTCGAGCACGGTCTATATCATGGGACACCGGATGGCGGATCTGGACGCACTCGGCTCGGCCGTGGGTCTTCTGTGCCTGTGCCGGGTGAAGGAGCGCCCGGCCCGGATCGTGATCGACCTGCAGAAAAACGCCTGCCAGAGCCTGATTGCTGAGCTCAAGGCCGCGCCCGGCTGTGAGGATCTGTTCATCTCCGGACAGGATGCCCTGGTCGAGGCGGACAACCGGAGCCTGCTCATCGTCGTCGACACCAACCGGCCGGAGCAGGTCGAGTGCCGCCCGCTGCTCGAGTCCATTTCCCGCGTCGCGGTCATCGACCACCACCGCCGGGCGGCGGATTATATCGAGCAGCCGGTCCTCAATCTGCACGAGCCGTATGCATCCTCCGCGTCGGAGCTTGTAACGGAGCTTCTGCAGTACGCGGTCAGCCAGCGCGACGTCCGGCCGCTCGAGGCGCAGGCGCTGCTGGCCGGTATCGTATTGGATACGAAGAATTTCTCCGTCCGCACCGGCTCGCGCACGTTTGAGTCCGCGGCCTATCTGCGCAAGGCGGGCGCCGACCCGGTCGAGGTCAAGAAGCTGTTCCAGACGGATCTGGACGATACGCTCACCCGCTACCGCGTCGTGCAGGCTGCCCGGCTCTACCGCGGCGAGCTCGCCATCGCCTGCCTGGACGAGACTATCACCCGCACCATCGCCGCACAGGCGGCCGATGAGCTCATCAACATCTCCGGCATCACCGCTTCGTTCGTCCTCTTCCCTGACGGCGAACAGGTCATCATCAGCGCACGCTCCATCGGCTCGTGCAATGTGCAGGTGGTGCTCGAAAAGCTCGGCGGCGGCGGCAACGGCGCGACCGCCGGCGCGCAGATCAAGGGCAAGCCGCTGCGGCAGGTCCTGCAGGACCTTGTCGGCGCGATCGACGCATTTTACGCATAAAACGCGATTTTCAAAAATATCTCTCTGAAAGGAGTCACCACCATGAAGGTTATTTTGACACAGGATGTAAGAGGCCAGGGCAAACGCGGCCAGATGATCGAGGTCTCCGACGGCTACGCCCGCAATTTCCTGCTGCCGCGCAAGCTCGCGCAGGAAGCGACCGCCGATAACGTGAACACCATGAAAATGAACGACAAGGCCGCGCAGGAGCGTCAGGCCAAGGAGCGCGCCGAAGCGCTCGAGATCCGCAACCGGATGAAGGACATGACTGTCGTTGTTACCGCCAAGGGCGGCGGCGCGGGCCGTCTGTTCGGTTCGGTCACCAACACCGAGGTTGCCGATGCGCTGGCAAAGCAGGCCGACATCAAGCTTGACAAGCGCAAGATCGTGCTCGACGAGCCGATCAAGGCCGTCGGCGTGTACACGGTCAAGTGCAAGCTCGGCTATGAGATCAACGCCGACCTCAAGGTCGAGGTCAAGGAGGGCTAAGCAGGCCCTGATATTCTGAAGCTCCCGGAAGGATGTGAACCGTATGGATGAGGAATTGCTTGCCCGGCAGACGCCACAGGCGCTGGAAGCGGAGCAGTCTGTGCTCGGCTCCATGCTCATCGACGAGCGCTGCGTACCGGACGTCGTCGGTATGCTGCAGCCGGAGGATTTTTACCTGCGGCAGAACCGCGAGATCTACGAGACCATCTATACGATGTTCAACTTCTCGGAGAAGATCGACCCCGTTACCGTCCTCAATAAAATGAAAGAGCGCGGCGTGTACGACGAGGAACGCAGCTACGACTATCTCGCCCAGCTGCTGAAGATCACGCCGACCGCCGCCAACGTCAAGCAATACTGCACGATCGTGCATGACAAGTCGCTGCTGCGCGCGCTGGCCGCCGCTTCGTCGGAGATCACGGATATGGTCTACGAGGGCGTCGGCACGGCGCAGGAGATGCTGGAGGTCTCGGAAAAGAAGATCTATTCCCTGCGCCGCGGCAACACCGGCGACAGTCTGCAGCACATCGGCAAGGTCATGATCAACGTCTATGACCGGCTGGAAGAGCTGGCTGCCTCCGGCAGCGAGATCCCGGGTCTGTCCACGGGCCTGCACGACCTTGACCGCAAGATCAACGGCCTCAACAAGACCGACCTGATCCTGATCGCGGCCCGCCCCGGCATGGGCAAAACGGCGATCGCGCTCAACATCTGCCTGAACGTTGCGAAGACGTATGAGAAGACCGTCGCTTTCTTTTCGCTCGAAATGTCGCGGGAGCAGCTGGTCATGCGTCTTTTGTCCACGGAAAGCTTCGTGGAAAACCAGAAGCTCACCACAGGCCATCTGGAAGACGACGACTGGAGCAAGCTCTCCATCGCCTCCTCCGCGCTCAGCCAGACGGACATCCGCGTAGACGACAACCCCGCCATCACCGTCGCGGAGATCAACGCCAAGTGCCGCCGGCTCGATAACCTCGGGCTGGTCCTGATCGACTATCTGCAGCTCATGACCGCCGCGGCTCCCGGCAAATCCGGCGATAACCGCGTGACGATCGTCAGCGATATCTCTCGCGCGCTCAAGATCATGGCCAAGGAGCTGAACGTGCCGGTCATCTGCCTGAGCCAGCTCTCGCGTGCCAACGAATCGAGAACTGACAAGCGTCCGATGCTCTCGGACCTTCGTGAATCCGGCGCCATCGAGCAGGACGCCGACTCCGTCCTGTTCCTCTACCGTGACGAATATTATAACCCCAACACGCAGGACAAGAATATTGCCGAGTGCATCATCGCCAAAAACCGCCACGGCGAGACCGGCACGGTCAAGCTGCAGTGGCGGCCGCAGTTCTTCACCTTCTCCGATCTGGAGTGGAAGCATGAGGGCTGAGGTCCTCGCCTGGATGCAGGCGCAGCGGATGACGGAGCCCGGCGATACGGTCGTATGCGCAGTGTCGGGCGGCGCGGATTCTGTGAGCATGCTGCACGTGCTGCTGTCACTGCAGGACACGCTCGGCATCCGGGTAGAGGCCGCGCACTTCAACCATCACCTGCGCGGCGCGGAATCCGACCGCGACGAGGCCTTTGTCCGGCAGCTGTGCGCCTCGCTCGGCGTGCCGCTGCACACGGGCGGCGGCGACGTGCAGGCGCGGGCGGCGCAGACGCATGAATCTCTGGAAGAGGCTGCGCGCAAGCTCCGCTACGCGTTCTTTGACACACTCCCCGGCCTTGTCGCCACGGCGCACACGCAGGACGACAATCTCGAGACCGTGCTCCTGAACCTCACGCGCGGGACCGGCCTTGCCGGGCTGACCGGCATTCCGCCGAAGCGCGGACGGCTCATCCGGCCGATGCTGGTCTGCACGCGGGCGCAGATCGAGGCGTGTCTTGCTGAGCACGGATTTTCTTATGTGACCGACAGCACCAATCTCCTGCCGGACGCCCGGCGCAACCGGCTGCGCCAGCGCGTGATCCCGCTTCTGCGGGAGGAAAACCCCGCCGTCGCACAGACCGTCTTCCGGACCTGCGCGCTGCTCCGCGCGGACAACGCGTTTCTTGATGCGCGGGCGCGCGAGGCGCTTCAGGCCGCCCAACTGCCAAATGGCGTCAGCCGCAGTGCACTTTCCGCTTGGCCGGAGGCCGTGCGCACCCGCGCAGTCCGGCTGCTGCTCGAGTCGATCCATGCGCCCAAGCTGACGCAGCGGCATATCGACGCGGTCGACCGGCTGCTGTTCGCTTCGTGCCCCTCCGCTTCCGTCTCGCTGCCGGGCGGCTTTGCCGCGCGGCTGGAATATGACAGGCTGTACCTGACGGACCGCTCCCCTGCCGCTTCCTTTTCACCCGTGACACTTTCGCCGGGCGAGACAGTGCTGATCCCGGCGCTCGGGCTGCGCGTCGAATGCCAGATCGAAGAAAATTTTCAGGAAAAAGCAAAAACCCTCTCCACTTTTGCAGTCAAATATGATACCATAGAGCAAACTCCCCGGATCACGATCCGTCCACGTCAGGCGCATGACGTCATGCGCACGGCAGGCGGCACGAAAACGCTCAAAAAGCTGCTGATCGACCGCAAGGTCCCCGCAGCACGACGTGCGCTCATGCCGGTGGCCGCTGACGCATTCGGTGTTCTGGGCGTTTATGGGATCGGCGTCGATCTGGGCCGCGCCGCGGCTCCGGGCGATCGCGCGGTCATCATCACAATCGAAGAAACAGAGAAAGAGGATAAGATGTATGATTAACAAGTCTGACATGCTGCAGGACATTGAGCGCGTACTGGTCTCCGAAGAAGAGATCCACGCGCGGATCAAGGAAGTCGGCGCACAGATCGCAGACGACTATCGCGGCAAGTGCCCGATCCTGGTCGGCGTTCTCAAGGGCGTCGTTCCGTTTTTCGCGGAAATGGCGAATGCCATCAGCATTCCCGTGCAGGAGGATTTCATGTGCATCACATCCTTTGAGGGCGGCACGGAATCCACCGGCAAGCTGACGTTCCGCAAGGATATCGACCATGATATCGAGGGCAGACATGTGCTCATTCTGGAGGATATCATCGATTCCGGCAGCACGCTCAAGATGATCTGTGAGATGTTCCATGAGCGCAAGCCCGCGTCCATCAAGATCTGCACGCTGCTCGACAAGCCAACCGGCCGCAAGGTCGAGCTGAAGCCGGACTACACCTGCTTCACCGTCCCGCCCGCGTTCGTCGTCGGCTTCGGTCTGGACTATGAGGATTACTACCGCAACCTGCCGTTCGTCGGCGTGCTGAAGCCCTCTGTCTATCAGGACCGCTGAAGACGGTCTATTCCACATAAAGGAGAACCTCCGTGAACCAACAGCCCAAAACCCTGCAGACCATTCTGCTCGTTGCGGTCCTGGCGCTGGTGCTTGTGGTACTCTCTTCGTCCCTGCTTACGCAAAACGGCAGCAGGCTTGCATATTCTGACGTGCTCGACCTGTTTGAAAACGAACGGGTCGAGTCGTTCGTTCTGCAGGGCGATACGCTGACGCTGACGCTCTACGGAAGCGACGCAGAGCAGGCCGGCACCGCGACGGCGAAGATCGGCGACATCGAGACCTTCCACAAGGACCTGGACGAGACCATTGCTGCGCAGAGCGCCGCAGGTGTTCTCAAGTCCTACAACTATCTGCCCGCCGCCAATTCCATTTGGAAGACGGCGCTGCCGTATCTGCTCGTCGGCATCGCGCTTCTGTTCGTGTGGTTCATTCTGATGAACCGCTCCGGCAGCGGCCCGAACGCCATGGCGCAGTTTACGCGTGCCAACGCGCGCTTCGGCGTCCCGTCCGGCGAGTCCGTGACCTTCCAGGACGTCGCCGGTGCGGACGAGGAAAAGGAAGAGCTCTCGGAGATCGTGGAGTTTCTCCGCGACCCGGACCGCTTCAAGCAGCTCGGTGCGAAGATCCCGAAGGGCGTGCTGCTCGTCGGCCCGCCGGGCACAGGCAAGACGCTGCTGGCCCGTGCGGTCGCCGGAGAGGCGAATGTCGCATTCTTGTCCATTTCCGGCTCCGACTTCGTCGAGCTCTATGTCGGCGTCGGTGCAAGCCGTGTCCGCGACCTCTTTGAGCAGGCCAAGCGGGTGGCTCCGGCCATCGTCTTCATCGATGAGATCGATGCGGTCGGCCGTCAGCGCGGCGCAGGCCTCGGCGGCGGCCACGACGAGCGCGAGCAGACGCTCAACCAGCTGCTCGTCGAGATGGACGGTTTCTCGGCCAACGAGGGCGTCATCGTCATCGCCGCGACCAACCGCAAGGACATTCTCGATCCCGCCCTGCTCCGCCCGGGCCGCTTCGACCGGCAGATCTACGTCGGTGCGCCCGACTGGCGCGGACGGCTTGCGATCCTGCAGGTCCATGCACGGAAAAAGCCGCTGGCGGACAATGTCGATCTCCCAGCCGTCGCCAAGGCGACCGCCGGTTTCACCGGCGCGGATCTGGCCAACCTTCTGAACGAGGGCGCGCTCCTCGCCGCGCGGCGCGGCAAGGCCGCGATCAGCCAGCAGGATCTGGAGACATCGATGATCAAGGTCATTGCAGGCCCCGAAAAGAAGAGCCGCGTGGTCAGCCACGCGGAAAAGATGCTCACCGCCGTCCACGAGGCCGGACACGCGATCTGCATGTACTGCCTCGACTCGCAGGATCCGGTGCACCTCATCACCATCATCCCCCGCGCCCAGGCCGGCGGCATGACCATCAGCCTGCCGCAGGACGACCGCTCCTATTCCTCGCGCAACGAGATGTTTGAGACCATCGTCTCCTTCCTCGGCGGCCGCGTGGCAGAGGCGCAGAAGCTTTGCGATATTTCCACCGGCGCGTCGAACGATCTGCAGCGCGCCACCGGCATTGCCCGCGATATGGTCGCAAAATACGGCATGTCCGACAGCATCGGCCCCGTCAGCTACGCGGGCGGGCAGGAGGTCTTTATCGGGCGCGACTATGAGAAGACCAAACCCTATTCCGAGCAGACCGCCGGGCAGATCGACGCGCAGGTCCAGAAGATCATGCGCGAGGCTTATCAGCGCTGCGAGCAGATCCTGCGCGATCATGCCGAACGGCTCGATAAGATCGTCGGCTTCCTGATGGAGAACGAGAACATGAGCCGCGCACAGTTTGAAGCTGTGATGCAGGACGAAACGCTTGACCAACCCAAAGCCTGAGTTTTATGCGCACCGCGGATCGTGGTGCGCATAAATTATGGGAACTGACAGGAGGCTCCATGTATTATCGCAGTCTGAACGCCTATCTGCGTGAGACCTTTGGCTGCAAGGTCTATAAGCTGGCGCTCTCCGCCGGCTGCACCTGCCCGAACCGAGACGGGACGATTGGCACGCGCGGATGCATCTTCTGCAGCGGCAGCGGAGAATTTGCCGCGTCCGCTTCCCTCTCTATCCCGGAGCAGCTGGCGCAGGCCAAGCGTCTGGTCGCCGCCAAGGCCGGGCCGGACGCACGCTATATCGCCTATTTTCAGGACTTTACCAATACCTATGCCCCGGCGGAGGTCCTGCGGCCGCTGTTCGCGGCCGCGATCCGACAGCCGGAGGTCTGCGCGCTCTCCATCGCCACGCGGCCGGACTGTCTGCCGCCGGAGATCTTATCGCTGCTGGCTGAGCTCCGGGCGGAAAAGCCCGTCTGGGTCGAGCTCGGGCTGCAAACCATCCATGCATCGACGGCCGCCTATATCCGCCGCGGCTATCCCCTTTCCGTCTATGACGAGGCGGTGCGGGCGCTGCACGCGCGCGACATCAGCGTCATCACGCACCAGATCCTGGGCCTGCCCGGCGAGACGCCGGAGATGATGGTGGAGACGGCCCGCTATATCGGCCGCAGCGGCGCCGATGGCATCAAGCTGCACCTGCTGCACGTTCTGACCGGGACGGATCTGGCTGCGGACTACGCAGCGGGCGCCTTTGAGACGCTGACGCTGGACGCATATATCACACTGCTGGGGGCATGTCTGCGCGTGCTGCCGCGGGAGATGGTCATCCACCGGCTGACCGGCGACGGAGCCAAACGCGACCTGCTCGCGCCCGGCTGGAGCGGCGATAAGAAGCGCGTCATCAATGAGATCCGCCGCCGCTTCCTGGCCGACGATCTCGAACAGGGCTCCAACCTGACCGACGCGCCTGCCTGAATGGCGTGATTTTCGGTATCGTCGGACGCCAGACGGATTGACATTCGGGAAAAACCGTGTTATTCTTGATAACAGATAACGAATACGGGCTGAAATGCCCGTATTTGCTGCGTTTTTGATATTCTCGTTCCAGAATATCGAAAGCAATCGAAATCAATTCGACAATATCGGAGGAAAGAGAACATGAAAAAAGAGAATCTGTTCGTCATTCTGACCGGCGTTGTCATCGGCATCGCGGCACTTGTGCTGACGGCGCTCGGCAACCCGGCCAACATGGGCTTCTGCATCGCCTGCTTTGAGCGTGATATCGCGGGCGCTGTCGGTCTGCATTCGGCAGCCAAGGTGCAGTATGTCCGTCCGGAGATCATCGGTCTGGTCCTCGGCAGCTTCCTGATGGCCATCGCCACGAAGGAATGGAAAGCCAAGGCCGGTTCCTCGCCTGCCCTGCGGTTCGTGCTCGGCGCTTTCGTCATGATCGGCGCGCTGGCCTTTTTGGGCTGCCCGCTGCGTATGGTCCTGCGTCTGGCCGGCGGCGATCTCAACGCGGTCGTCGGTCTTGCCGGTTTTGCTGCCGGTATCTTCCTCGGCACGATCTTCATCCGTAAGGGCTTCACGCTCCAGCGCAACTACACCACCAAGACGCTCGACGGCACGGTCCTCCCCGCTGTGATGACCGGCCTGCTGATCCTGTTCATCGCTGTCCCCACCCTCTTCAAGCTCTCGGAAGAAGGCCCCGGCTCCAAGCATGCACCGTTTTTCATCGCGCTTGTCATCGCCCTCGTCGTCGGCGCGCTGGCGCAGAAGTCCCGCATGTGTATGGTCGGCGGTCTGCGTGACACGATGATGTTCAAGGACATGCACCTGCTGTGGGGCTTCATCGCCATCTTCGTCACGGTCCTGATCGGCAACCTCATCGGCGGCAGCTTCAAGCTCGGCTTCACCTCGCAGCCCGTTGCGCACTCCAGCCATGTCTGGAACTTCCTCGGCATGCTGCTCGCCGGTTGGGGCTCCGTGCTGCTCGGCGGCTGCCCGCTGCGTCAGCTCATTTTGGCCGGCAGCGGCAACGCGGATTCCGCTGTTACGGTGTTCGGCATGATCGTCGGCGCTGCGTTCGCGCATAACTTCGGTCTGGCCGGCAACGCCGACTCCGTCAGCGAGGCTGGCGAGTATGTCGTCGGCGGCATCTCCACGAAGGGCAAGGTCGCGGTCATTCTCGGCATCGTGATCGTGCTGGTCGTATCTTATGTAAACAGCATGAAGAAGCAGGAGGCGAAAACGAATGGTTGATGCAAGAGGATATCTCTGCCCCATGCCCGTGGTCATGGTTCAGAAGGCGCTCGAAGCGGAGCACCCCGATACGCTCGAGGTCCTGGTCGACAATGAGACCGCCGTGGAAAACATCAAGCGCTTTGCCGCGCACAGCGGCTATCAGGCCACAGCCGTCGAGGACGGCGAAGACTACCGCCTGACGCTCAAAAAGTAAACGATAGGAAAAGGGACGTACCAGTTGGTACGTCCCTTTTCTCGTCTGATCTTTATTTGCGCTCCATCGCGCAGAAGCCGCCCTGCCAGAGTGTGACTGTCTCGCCAGTGTACTCCCCGATCCCGCCGCCAAGCAGGATCGTGCCGCTGTGCGGCAGCGTCCAGGGTTCCGGCGACTGGTTGCAGCAGACCGCGACGCTGCCCTCCGCCGACTGCCGCAGCAGCAGGAGCCGGCCGCCGCCGGCCTCCAGCACGAGGACAGTCCCGCTGCGCAGCGCGGGCGCACTTTTTTTCACGCAGGCCAGCGAGCGATAGAACGAGACTAAATTTCCGTCTTCCCTGCCCCAGGGATAGAATTTCCGGTTGAATGGGTCCCGGTAGCCGGTCATCCCGGCTTCGTCGCCGTAGTAGATGCAGGGCATGCCCGGCAGCATGAACTGCAGGAAGGCTGCCAGCTTGAGGCGCTGCCTGCCCTCGCGCAGCTGCTCCTGCGTGAAATGCCGCTGCGCAAGGTCCGTCCGATCGCCGTCGCGCGGGTCGAGAATGGCGTTGATCGCGCGCGGCGTGTCGTGCGTGGAGAGGATGTTCATGACCGTCTGCAGCACGTCCGGCGGGTAATTCTCCGCAAGCGTCCGGATGGCGTCGCCGAGCGCCGTGCCGTCGTCCTCGCTGCGGACATAGCGCAGGATCGCTTTCTGCCACGGGTAGTTCATGACGGAATCGAGCTGCCGGTCGGTAAAGTACCGGCGGCGCTGGTCGTAGGCAATCTTGTTGGACGCATCCTCCCAGACCTCGCCGATCAGCAGCGCGTCCGGCTTATACGCGCGGATGCGCGCGCGTAGGCGCGCAAGGAATGCGTCCGGCAGCTCATCGACCACGTCCAGCCGCCAGCCGTCGGCGCCGAGCTTCAGCCAGTGCACTGCGACGCTGTCTTCGTCGTCGATCATGTAGCGGATGAAATCCGGATTCATCTTGTCGACGCACGGGAGCGTCGTGATGCCCCACCAGCTGTCGTAGACGTCCGGATAGTGCTGGAACCGGAACCAGCCGCGGTAGGGCGAGGACGGATCATGGATGGCCTGCTGGAAATATGCGCTGCGGCTGCCGACGTGGCTGAACACGCCGTCCAGAATGACCTTCATCCCATGCGCGTGCGCCTCGGCGCAGAGCGCGCGGAAATCCTCCTCCGTGCCGAGCATGGGGTCGATCCGCTTATAGTCGCAGGTGTCGTACCGGTGCGTCGACCAGGCGTAGAAGATCGGGTTCAGGTACAGGATCTCCACACCAAGCTCCTGCAGGTACGGCAGCTTTTCCCGGATGCCGTTCAGATTGCCGCCGTAAAAATCGTTGTTCAGGACCTCGCCGTTGGCATCCGGCAGGTAGACCGGTACGTCGTCCTTGTTTTCGTGCACCCAGTAGGGCCTGATTTTCCCGGTCAGATCGCAGCTGCCGCTCTGGCAGAAGCGGTCCGGGAAGATCTGATACATGACGGCGCCCGCACAGCCGGCCGGGACGGGATATTTGTCCGCCAGCACGCTCAGCTGCCAGAGGCCGCCCGCCTCCATGTTCGTGTCGCTCTGTCCCTGCTTAAAGAGGCGGAACGCGCCGTCCTGCGTGGTGATATGGAAGTAGTAGAAGTAGAGCCCGGCCTCGCAGACGGCCATTTCCCCGCCCCAGGTATCGTAAAGCGTGTCGTCCGACTGCTTGGTGAGCGGCACACGCCGCAGCTCCTGCCCATTTTCGGCCTGCAGGACGAGCGCGGCCGCCGTGGTCCGGCAGCTGCACGGGATCAGGATATGAAACGTGCAGGTCTCGTTCTCCTGCAGCGTGCCGAAGGGCGTTTTGAACTGCGAAAGCTTGCTGTCGAATAGAATTCTCATATGGGTCTCCGTCCGTTTTGATCGGTCAAAGCAAAGGCCGGCGCTGCCGCCGGTCTTTGTCTGGGGTGTATGAAGAAATCAGAGGTCCCAGATCTCCTTCGCGTACTGCTCGACCGAGCGGTCCGAGGAGAAGATGCCGGCTCTGGCGATATTGGTGAGGGACATTTGCGCGAAGCGCGTCCGGTCCTGATAGACCTCGACTGCGCGCTTCTTTGCGGCCTTGTAGCTTTCAAAGTCAGCGACCGTCATATAGCTGTCGGCAGCGCCGAAGCGCGGCGTGAGCAGGGATGCCGCCACATCGTCAAACCGCTGGCCAAGCGCGCCGGAGGTAAGCATCTGCAGCACCCGGTCAAGCTCGGGCGTCAGGAACTGGTGCGGGTCATAGCCCCGCTGCCACAGCGCCTGCACCTCATCGGCGGTCATGCCGAAGAGGAACATGTTCTCGTCACCGACCCGGTCGCGGATCTCGACGTTCGCGCCGTCGAGCGTGCCGAGGGTGACCGCACCGTTGATCATGAGCTTCATGTTGCTCGTGCCGGAGGCCTCCTTGCCCGCGACGGAGATCTGCTCGGAAAGGTCTGCGGCGGGGATGATGATCTCCGCGAGCGAAACCTTGTAGTCCTCAATGAAAACGACCTTGAGCTTGCCCTGCACCTGCGGGTCGGAGTTGACCAGATTTGAGACGGCCACGATCAGCGAGATGATCTGCTTGGCCAGATAATAGCCCGCCGAGGCCTTGGCCGCAAAGATGAACGTCTGCGGGAAGACCGGCTTTTCGGGATGATCTTTGATCTCGTTGTAGAGCGTCAGGATGTAGAGCACGTTCAGCAGCTGCCGCTTGTACTCATGCAGCCGCTTGACCTGCACGTCGAAGATCGAGTCGGGGTCGACGTTGACGCCGTTGTGCTCGGCGATGTAGGCCGCCAGACGGACCTTGTTCTTGCGCTTGATGGCCCGCAGATTTTCCAGCACGTCCAGATCGCCGCGGTACTGCTCGAGTGCCTCGAGCGCATTGGCATCTTTCAGGAAGCCGTCGCCGATGAGCGTCTGCAGATAGCCGGAGAGGGCCGGGTTCGACTGGCACAGCCAGCGGCGGTAGGCGATGCCGTTGGTGATGTTGAGGAAGCGGCTGTGGTCGAGATTATAATAATCGCGGAAAATAGTCTTTTCCAGAATGTCCGTATGCAGCTGCGAAACGCCGTTGATCTTATGGCAGCAGGTCAGGCAGAGGTTCGCCATGCGGACCTCGTCGTTGGCGATGACGGCCATATAGTTCCACTTGCCGGGGTCGTTCGGGTAGACGCGCTGCAGCTTTTCCATGAGACGGCGGTTGATCTCCTGGCAGATCGAGTAGATCCGCGGCAGCTGCTCCTGGAACAGGCTGACCGGCCAGCGCTCGAGCGCTTCGGCCATGACAGTATGGTTGGTGTAGGAGAGCGTGGCGCAGGTGATCTCCCACGCGCGGTCCCAGCCGTAGTCGTACTCATCGACGAGCAGGCGCATCAGCTCCGGCACGCACAGGGCCGGATGGGTGTCGTTGATGTGGACGGCGACCTTGTCAGCGAGGTTGTCGAGCGTGTGATAGTTCTTCAGGTGCTCATTCAGGATCGACTGCAGCGAGCTTGAGACCAGCAGATACTGCTGGCGCAGGCGCAGGCGCTTGCCGTTGATGTGGTTGTCCGCCGGATAGAGGACCTTGGAGATCGCTTCGGCCATGGTGTTCTGCTCGAGCGCGCGGACATAGTCGCCGCGCGAGAAAGCGTTCATGTCGAAGCTCTGCGGCATGCTGGCACTCCAGAGCGTGAGCTTGTTGACGGCCGTAGAGTTATAGCCGGAGATGTACAGATCGTGCGGCACGGCGATGACGGACTGATAGCCGGTCTGGGCCGTCTTGAACTTGTCGCCGTCCATCCATTCGTGGACCTGGCCGCCGAAGCGGACCTCCACAGCATCATCCTTGCGCGGGTGGAGCCAGACATCGCCCATCTCGAGCCAGTTGTCCGGGAATTCCATCTGCCAGCCGTCGACGATCTTCTGGCGGAAGATGCCAAACTCATAGCGGATGGAAAAGCCCGTGACCGGATAGCCCAGGCCCGTCGCCGCGTCCATATAGCACGAGGCGAGCCGCCCGAGACCGCCGTTGCCAAGGCCGGCATCCGGCTCGAGCGCACACAGACGCTCGAGGCTGAAGCCAAGCTCGTTCAGGATCTCCCCTGCCGGCTCCAGAAGGCCCATGTTGAACAGGTTGTTGCGCAGGCTCGTGCCGACCAGAAACTCCATCGACATGTAGTAGACCTGCTTGTTTTCTTGCGCGCGGGTCTGCTCGACGAACGCGCGGCGCTCATCCTCCAGAAGCTCCCGGACTGCCACGCAGACAGCGCGGTAGACCTGTTTTTCCGTGGCCATTTCCAGCGAGCAGCCAAACATACGGTCGCAGCATTCCTGCAGATGCTGCAGAAGGTTCTCTTTTGTCATTGATCTTTGTTATCCTTTTTCTGTCTAAGATATCGTTTTGTTACTGGCCGCAGACGCTCTGGAACAGCGCCATGTATTTCTGGGCCGGGACGTCCCAGCTCGAATCGACGGCCATGTCGTTCTGCGCCAGCCGCAGCCATTTTTCAGGCTCGTTGTAGTAAAGGGCGAGCGCGCGGTCGATCGCGGCGAGGAAATCGTCGGCGTTGTAGCTCTGGAAGGTAAAGCCGCGGCCGGTCTCATCCGCTTCGTTGTAGGGCCAGACCGTATCCTTGAGCCCGCCCGTGGCGTTGACGACCGGGACGGAGCCCATGCGCATCGCGATGAGCTGCGACAGGCCGCAGGGCTCGGACTTCGACGGCATGAGATACAGATCCGACGCCGCGTAGACCAGATTGGCCAGTCCCCCGTCAAAGAGCAGATTGACGGAGACCTTGTCGCCGAAGCGGTCACGCAGGGTATTCAGATACCACTCGTATTTTTCCTCGCCCGTGCCGATGATCACGAGCTGCACGCGCCGCTGCAGCAGCCGCTCGGCAATGTAGCACAAAAGGTCGATGCCCTTGTGGCCGACAAGGCGCGTCACCATGGCGAGCACCGCCACGTCCTTGTCCTCCGGCAGACCGACACGCTGCTGCAGGGCGAGCTTGTTGGCGGTCTTGCCCTCGCGCAGGGTCTTTGCCGTGTAGTTCTTGGCGAGCAGCTCCATGCGCTCCGGGTCGATCACCTGCATGTCGATGCCGTTGGTGATGCCGGAAAAATCACTGCCGCGGCTCTGCAGCACGCCGTCGAGCCCGTGGGAGTAATACGGATACCGCAGCTCCTGCGCATAGGTCTCGGAGACGGTCGTGACGCGGTCGGCCATGACGATGGCAGACTTCATGAAGTTCGTGCAGTCGTCAAACCGCAGGATCTCGTCGCAGCCTGCGCCGAGGCCCAGCACGTCATAGTTGAACTGCAGGTTGCACTTGCCCTGATACTCGATGTTATGGATGGTGAAGACGCTTTTCGTCTCCGGGAAGCAGCCGTGATACTCGGTCTTGAGCAGCAGCGGGATGAGAGCGGCCTGCCAGTCATGGCAGCTGACCACGTCGGGCCGGAGCTCGAGATAGTTCATGGCCGCGAGCACAGCCTTGCTGAAGTAGGCGTAGCGCTCGCCGTCGTCGGCAAAACCGTAGATGCCGCCGCGGTTGAAGTAGTGCTCGTTGTCAATAAAATAGATCTGCAGCTTTTTCCGGCGGGTCTTCAGCCGGAAAATGCCGACATACTCGCGCCGCCAGGCCAGCGGCACATCGAACGCGCCCAGGAACTCCACCGGCCATTTTTCGGAATACTTGATCTGGCTGTAATACGGAAGAAACAGGCTGACGTAAGTGTTTTTCTGCTTGGAAAGTGCAAGCGGGAGCGCCTGCATCACGTCGCCGAGGCCGCCGGTCTTGACGAACGGCGCGGCCTCAGAGGCAACAACTGCGATTTTCATACGGTATCTCCTTTGTCGACCACCAGCGGATGGTCTTTTGAGCCGAGCAGCTTGGTGCCCGGGCGGATGGTCACATTTTTGTCCAGAATGCAGTAACGGATGGACGCGCCCGCGCCGATCCTGCTGCCCTGCATGACGATCGAATCGCGGACCTCCGCGCCCTCTTCAATGTCGACCTCGCGGAAGATGACGGAGTTTTCCGCCTTGCCGAACAGATGGCAGCCGTCGGCAATGAGGCAGTTGGCCGCCTGGCCGTTGTAGCCGAAGAGCGTCGGGACAGCGTCGCGGACCTTGGTGTAGATGGGGATCTCGCTGCGGAAGAGGCTGCGGCGTACGTCGGCGTCGAGCAGCTTCATGTTGTTGACAAAATACTCATCTACACTCTGGTTGAACAGCGCAACATTGTGGAACGGGTAGACATTGACCTTCAGATTGCCCGCGTTATACTCCGGCAGGATGAAATCCCGTTCGAAGTGGTATTTGCCGTGCGGGACCATCTCGCGGATGATCTGAATGAGCTTGTCACGGCGCATGATGAACATGCTCATGCCGACGAGGTAATCGGACGGCGCGCAGTAGTCCACCGCCAGATCGACGATCTTGCCGTCCTCACCGAGCTTCACGGCCAGCGGCTGCCGCCGTTTGCCGTCGGCATAGCCCGCCTTGGCGATCACGGTGATGTCGCAGCCGGAGGCGATATGCTCGTCGAGCACGGCGGCAAAGTCGATGGCGCACAGGACCGTGGTGTCCGACAGCACGACATACTCCGCGTCACAGCGGTCGAGAACCGGCATAGCGGTCTGCAGCGCCTCAAGCTTGCCGCGGTAGGCGCCGGTATGGCCGGTCGCGTACGGCGGCAGGAAGCGCACGCCTTCGCCGAGCTTCAGGTCCCACTCCTCGCAGTTGCCGAGGTGGTCCATCAGTGACTGGTAGTTGTATTTTGTGACGATGCCGATGTTGCTGATCTTGGAGTTTGCCATGTTGGACAGGGCAAAGTCGATCTGGCGGTAGCGGCTGCCGAACGGGATGGAGGCCGAGGTCCGCTCGCGGGTGAGCTCGCCCATGTTGTTGTCATAGATATTGGAGAAAATAATGCCCATTGCTTCCATGTCGGTATCCTCCTCTCTTACACGATCGCGCCGGCATCGATCACGGTGCCCTCTGCGATGATCTTATCCTTGCCGATGACGCTGATCTTCCGTTCTTCGCCCTCCACATAGTCGCCGACGCGGGCGCCGGCCTTGATGTGGCAGCCCTCGGCGATGATCGCGCTGCGGATGACGGCGCCGTTTTCGATCACGACGTCCGGCATGATGACGCTGTCGGTGATCTCCGCGCCCTTGCCGACGGAGCAGCCGGTGGAGATGATGGAATGGTTGATCGAGCCCTCGATGTTGCAGCCCTCGGCGACGAAGCTCTCCCGGATCTCCGCGGATCTGGAGATGAAGCTCGACGGCATGGCCTGGTTTCTGGCGTAGATCTTGTGACCGACGGTCCCGTAGATGTCGAAGGCCGGATGCTTGCCGAGCAGATCCATATTGGCCTCCCACAGGCTCGAGATCGTGCCGACGTCCTTCCAGTAGCCATCGAAGCGGTAGGCGTAGAGCTTGTGGCCCGCGTTCAGGATGGCAGGGATGATATTTTTGCCGAAGTCGTTCTCGCTCGTGCGGTCGGCCTCGTCGGCCTCCAGGAAGGCGCGCAGCACGCTCCACTTGAAGATGTAGATGCCCATCGACGCGTTGGTGCTCTTGGGCTTTTTGGGCTTCTCCTCAAATTCGTAGATGGAGCCGTCTTCGCGGGTATTCATGATGCCGAAGCGGGAGGCCTCCTTGAGCGGAACTTCGCGGACGGCGATGGTGCAGTCGGAGTCGCGCTGCTCGTGGAAGCGGAGCATGGCGGCGTAGTCCATTTTGTAGATGTGGTCGCCGGAGAGGATCAGCACGTTGTCCGGGTTATAGCGCTCGATGAACGGGATATTCTGATAGATGGCGTTGGCCGTGCCCTTGTACCACTCGGAGTTTTTGCTCTTGGCGTAGGGCGGCAGGACCTGTACGCCGCCGTGCGAGGAGTTGAGACCCCACGGCTGGCCGTTGCCGATGTACTCGTTGAGCTCCAGCGGCTGATACTGGGTCAGAATGCCGACCGTGTCGATCTTGGAGTTTACGCAGTTGGAAAGTGGGAAATCAATGATGCGGTATTTGCCGCCGAACGGAACGGCAGGTTTGGCCGTGTTCTCCGTCAAGACCATCAGACGGCTGCCCTGACCACCTGCCAGGAGCATGGCGACACAACGTTTTTTCTGAAATTGCATAGCTGGATCTCCTCCTGTATTCTTCCTTTGTTCCTCTGTTCTGTATTTGTGTTTTTTTATTTTTCCGGATTGCTCCTTACGTGCTGATAGAAACAGACGCTCATCGGCGGGACGCGGAACGTGCCGCTGTAGGCGTATTCGCCCTGCGCCTTGCGCACGGCGTGGACCGGCGCGGGCTGGAAATCGAAGCCGCCGAACGCGGCGTCGTCGGTGTTGAGGATGGGCTTGTACCACCCGGCCTTCGGCAGCGGCAGGCTGTAGTCCTCCCGCAGGACCGGGCAGAAATTGCACACGGCGATGAGCTCTTTGCCCTTGCGGCTGATGCGGCGGAAGGCGACGATGGAATTGTCGCGGTCGTCGCACGAGAGCCAGCGGAAGCCGTCCCAGTCGGAGTCGTTTTCCCAGAGGCAGCGGTGATCCAGATAGAAATGGTTGAGCGTGCGCACGAAATGCTGCATCTTCCGGTGCTTTTCGTAGTCCAGCAGCATCCAGTCGAGCCCCTTCGTGTAGTTCCACTCGATGAACTGGGCGAATTCGTTGCCCATAAAGTTGAGCTTCTTGCCCGGATGCGCGATCTGGTAGGCAAAAAACGCGCGGAGGTTGTTGAATTTATCGTCGTAATTGCCCGGCATTTTGCCGATCAGCGAGCATTTGCCGTGCACGACCTCGTCGTGGCTGAGCGGGAGGATGAAATTCTCGGAATAGGCGTAGGTCATGGAGAACGTCAGCGCGTTATGGTCGCCCTTGCGCCACAGCGGGTCGAGGGACATATATTTGAGCATGTCGTTCATCCAACCCATGTTCCACTTGAAGAGGAAGCCGAGACCGCCGTCATAGTCGGGTCTGGTGATCAGCGGGAAGGCCGTGGATTCCTCCGCGATCATCATGACCGCGGGACTCACCTGGAAGGCCGCCGCGTTGAGCCTGCGCAGGAAGTCAATGGCCTCGAGGTTTTCCCGGCCGCCGAAGCGGTTGGGCTTGAATTGCTTCCGATTATAGTCCAGGTACAGCATGGAAGCAACTGCATCGACTCGAATCCCGTCGACGTGAAAATAGGAAAGCCAATAGCAGGCGTTGGAGATAAGGAAGGACTGCACCTCAGGCTTGCCGTAGTCGTAGATCCGGGTCGTCCAGTCCGGGTGCTCGTTCATCATGGGGTCGGAGAGCTCGTAGCAGCATTCGCCGTCGAACTCAAACAGGCCGTTTTCGTCCTTCGGGAAATGCGCCGGGACCCAGTCGAGGATCACGCCGATTCCCGCCTGATGGCAAGCGTCGACGAACTGCATGAGCTGCTTCGGCGTCCCGTAGCGGTGGGTGGGAGCAAAGTAGCAGGTGACCTGGTAGCCCCAGGAGGGGTCGTAGGGGTACTCCATGATCGGCAGGAGCTCGATATGGGTGTAGCCCATGTCCTTGACGTAGGGGACGAGCTCCGCGGCCAGCTCTTCATAATTCAGGTAGCTGCCGTCGTCGTGCCGCTTCCAGGATCCGGCGTGGACCTCGTAGATATTGACCGGCCGGCGGATGGCCGACTGTTTTGCCATGCGGGCGCGGTAGGCGCTGTCATGCCAGCAGAAGCCGTCCGGCGGGTCGATGATGCTGGAGGTCTCCGGCAGCGCGCAGCAGCGGTTGCCGTAGGGATCGGTCTTGTAGACCGTCCGGCCGGAACGGCCCTGCACGCAGTATTTATAGGCCTGTCCCTCTTTGGCGTAGGCGGAGACGGCTTCCCACACGCCGCCGTCCAGCTTCCGCATGGGAAGATCCTCTGCGTTCCAGAAATTAAAATCACCGACGACATGGACGGCCGCAGCGTGCGGCGCCCAGACGCGGAACACATAGCCGCTCCCGTCTTCCAGCCTGTGGCAGCCGAGATACCGGTATGCATCCGCAGCAGGTTCTGTTTGGAATCGTTTCAGAAAAGATGCAAGCTGCTCCATCCGGGTCCTCTCTTTCTTCTTTGGTAGGCGCTGTCCGGCAGGACAAAGTCCGCCGGATCCATACAAAAAGAATGCTTCTCTATTTGAATTCTATTATACCTTCTGCCGCTCTGCAATGCAAGTGAAATCCGGCCTCCAGGGCGGCAGCTTCTTACATTTGGAACATCTCTCAAAAATGTGCACGGCCGCTTGACTTTACCGACAAAATGTGCTAAAGTTCTGTTTGTTGAATGCTATGACGAAATCAAGTACGTCCCGATGCTCCTGTCCAGAGAGCTGCCGGCCGGTGCAAGGCAGTACAGACGTCCGGGCGGAATACCTTTCCGAGCAGCTTCCCGAACGCGCGCGGTGCAAGTAGGCGGAGACGGGTGCGCCCGATAACGCGCAGTGGGCATGTCAGTGCCCGGTGAGGCCGCGCAAGCGGTAAATAGAGGTGGTACCACGGGAACTTCTCGTCCTCTGCACTTTGAGATGTGCAGCGGGCGTTTTTCTTATTCCGCTGCAGAAAAGGAGCATGAAAATGGTCATTACGGATTTTCTCGAGCGGAACGCAAGACTCTATGGTTCCGACACTGCGCTCGTCGAGGTCAACCCCTCGGAGGAGCGTGACAGCGCTGTCACCTGGCGCGAAGCGAGCCTCATCGCCGAGGCACAGCCCGACGCGCCGTACCGGCGAGAGCTCTCCTGGCGTGATTTTGACCGCCGGGCCAACCGGTTCGCAAACTTCCTGCTCAGCCGCGGCGTGGAACGCGGCACGAAGGTCGGCATTCTGCTGATGAACTGTCTGGAGTGGCTGCCCATTTATTTCGGCATCCTCAAGGCCGGGTGCATCGCGGTGCCGCTCAACTTCCGCTACGCTTCGGACGAGATCTCTTACTGTCTGGATCTGGCCGACGTGGAGGTCCTGGTCTTCGGGCCGGAATTCGTCAGCCGTCTCGATCCCATTCAGGAGAGCCTGACCCGCGTGAAGATCCGCCTGTTCGTCGGCCGGAACGTGCCGGGCTACGCGGAGGACTGCCGCAGGCTCATGGGCTTCTGTTCCTCCAGCGTCCCGCCCATCGCCCTCAGTGAGGACGATGACGCCGCCATCTACTTCTCCTCCGGCACGACCGGCTTCCCGAAGGCGATCCTGCACCGGCACAAGGCGCTCGTCTGTTCCTGCATGACTGAGCAGCATCACCACGGCCAAACCAAAGACGACGTTTTCCTCTGCATCCCGCCGCTCTACCATACGGGCGCGAAGATGCACTGGTTCGGCAGTCTGATCTCGGGCAGCAAGGCCGTTTTGCTGCGGGGCGTGAAGCCGGAATGGATCCTGCGGACCATCACGGAGGAAAAATGCACGATCGTCTGGCTGCTCGTGCCCTGGGCGCAGGACATTCTCGACGCGATCGAGTCCGGCCGCGTCAATCTTGACCACTACCTGCTCGACCAGTGGCGGCTCATGCACATCGGCGCGCAGCCTGTGCCGCCGAGCCTTATCAAGCGCTGGCTCAAATATTTCCCGCACCACAAATACGACACAAACTACGGCCTGTCCGAGTCCATTGGCCCCGGCTGCGTCCATCTGGGCGTGGACAACATCGAAAAGATCGGCGCCATCGGCAAGGCCGGGTATCTCTGGCAGACGCGCATCATCGACGAGCAGGGGCAGGACGTCGCCCCGGGCGCGATCGGCGAGCTGGCCGTCAAGGGTCCCGGCGTCATGAAATGCTATTATAAAAACCCGGAGGCCACCGCGGAGATCCTGCACGGTGACTGGCTCTGGACGGGCGATATGGCCCGCGAGGACGAAGACGGGTTCATCTATCTGGTCGACCGCAAAAAGGACGTCATCATCTCCGGCGGCGAAAACCTCTACCCCGTGCAGATCGAGGATTTCCTGCGCCGCTGCGGCAAGATCAAGGACGTGGCCGTCATCGGCCTGCCCGACCAGCGGCTCGGCGAGATCGCGGCGGCCATCATCGAGCTCAAGGACGGCGTCAGCTGCACGGAGGCGGAAATTCAGGACTTCTGCCGCGAGCTGCCGCGCTACAAGCGCCCGCGCCGCGTGATCTTCGCCAAGGTCCCGCGCAACCCGACCGGAAAGATCGAGAAGCCGGTCCTGCGGCAGATCTACTGCGGCGGACGGTTGGTCGAGGAACAGACCCGCGCCTGAACCTTGACGAATCGGGTCAAAAAGAATACAATAAAAAGAAATTTTACGCGGCTTTGCCGCGAACAGGAGGGATCCCCTATGAAAACCCTGATGCTCGGCAACGAAGCCGCTGCCCGCGGTCTGTTCGAGGCCGGATGCAGCTTTGTCTCCAGCTATCCCGGCACGCCCAGCACAGAGATCACCGAGTGCGCAGCAAAATACCCCGAGATCTACGCCGAATGGGCACCCAACGAGAAGGTCGCCATGGAAGCGGCCTTCGGCGCGAGCCTGTCCGGCCGCCGCAGCTTCTGCGGCATGAAGCATGTCGGCCTGAACGTCGCAGCCGATCCCCTGTTCACGCTGTCCTACACCGGCGTGCGCGGCGGCATGGTCATCGGCGTGGCGGACGACGCGGGCATGCACTCGTCTCAGAACGAGCAGGATTCCCGTCACTATGCTATCGCCGCAAAGCTGCCGATGCTCGAGCCGTCCGACGCCGCGGAGTCGCTGGCGTTCGCCAAGCTGGCCTACGAGCTCTCCGAGAAGTTCGATACGCCGGTCCTGCTCAAGACGTGCACGCGCGTCGCGCACGCGCAGAGCGTAGTGGAGACGTCCGAACGGCAGGAGGTCGCCCCGATCCCCTATGAAAAGGATATCGCCAAGTTCGTCATGATGCCCGCCTGCGCCAAGGCGCGGCACCCCATCGTCGAGCAGCGGACGCTCGCGCTGCAGGCCTGGGCGGAGACCGCGGACGTAAACCGCGTGGAGGACGGCGCCGACCATTCCATCGGCCTGATCTCGTCCTCGACCAGCTATCAGTACGTCAAGGAGGTCTGCGGCGACAAGTACCCCGTGCTGAAGCTCGGCATGATCCATCCCCTTCCAGTCGAAAAGATCCGCGCGTTCGCAAAGAGCGTGGAGAAGGTCATCGTCGTGGAGGAGCTCGACGGCATCATTGAGGCGCACTGCCGCTCCATCGGCGTCACGAACGTCACCGGCAAGGAGCTGTTCGGCTGCATCGGCGAGTTCAGCCAGAACTACATTGCCGAAAAGCTTGGTATGGCTGTCCACACCGGTCACAAGCTGGACGAGACCATCCCGGCCCGGCCGCCGGTCATGTGCGCGGGCTGCCCGCACAGAGGGCTTTTCTATACGCTCAAGAAGAACAAGCTGACCGTCCTCGGCGATATCGGCTGCTATACGCTTGGCGCTGCTGCGCCGCTCGCCGCGATCGACTCGACGATCTGCATGGGCGCGTCCGTCTCCGGCCTGCACGGCTTCAACAAGGCCTCCGGCGAGGAAAATGCGAACCATACCGTCGCCGTCATCGGCGATTCGACGTTCATGCATTCCGGCGTCACAGGCCTCATCAACATTGCCTATAATGAGTCGACCTCGACCGTCATCATCCTCGACAACTCCATCACCGGCATGACCGGCCATCAGCAGAACCCGACCACGGGCTTCAACCTCAAGGGCGATCCCTGCACGAAGATCGATCTGGAGGCGCTGTGTCATGCGGTCGGCATCCGCCGTGTGCAGGTCGTCGACCCCTACGACCTTGCCGCCTGCGACAAGGCGATCAAGGAGGAGCTTGCGGCAAACGAGCCGTCGGTCATCATCTCCCGCCGCCCGTGCGCGCTGCTCAAATATGTGAAGCACCCCGGCCCCATCGAGGCCAAGCCCGAAAAGTGCGTGGGCTGCAAGGCCTGCATGAAGCTCGGCTGTCCTGCCATCAGCGTGATGGGCGGCAAGGTGCAGATCGACAACACCCTCTGCACGGGCTGCGGCCTGTGCCGCCAGCTGTGCCGCAAGGGCGCGCTGGGCGAATAAGAGGAGGAGGTATCGTCATGGAATCCAGAAACATCATGATCGTCGGCGTCGGCGGCCAGGGCACGCTGCTCGCCAGCAAGCTGCTGGGCAGGATCCTGCTCGAAAACGGCTACGACGTCAAGGTCAGCGAGGTCCACGGCATGAGCCAGCGCGGCGGCAGCGTCGTGACCTATGTGCGTTACGGCAAGAAGGTCTATTCCCCCATCATCGACAAGGGCGAGGCCGATATCATCATCTCCTTCGAGCTGCTTGAGGCCGCCCGGTGGGTGGAATACCTCAAGGAGGGCGGAATCCTGCTGACCAACACGCAGCGGATCAACCCCATGCCCGTCATCACCGGCGCGGCGGAATACCCGAAGTCGCTCGAGCAGAAGCTCGCGACGCTCCCCATCCGGCTCGACGCCATGGATGCGCTGGGCCTCGCACTGCAGGCAGGCTCCGCCAAGGCCGTCAACCTGGTCCTGCTCGGCAGGCTCAGCAAGTACTTCCACTTCACGGACGCGCAGTGGCAGGATGCCATCTGCAGGAGCGTCCCGGCAAAATTCCTCGAACTCAACCGAAAGGCCTTCGCCCTCGGCGCGGAAGGCTGATCACAAGGAGAACCCATGGAACGGTATTATCAGAAAGAAATCGAATGTGCGAGCCAGGAGCAGATCAAGGCCTGGCAGGATGAGCGTCTGGTCCGTCAGGTCCGGCACGTCTGGGACAAGGTCCCCTACTACCGCTCGAAGATGGAGGAAAAGGGCGTCACGCCGGAGGATATCCACGGCCGCGACGATCTGTACAAGCTCCCGTTTCTGAGCAAGGCGGATCTGCGGGATGCATACCCCTTCGGTCTGCTTGCAGAGCCGCTGGAAAAATGTGTCCGCATCCACTCCACCTCCGGCACGACCGGCAAGCGCGTCGTCGCCTTCTACACCAAGGAGGATATCGACCTCTGGAACGACTGCTGCGCAAGAGCGCTGGCGGCCGCGGGCGCAGGACCGGAAGACGTCTGTCAGGTCGCCTACGGCTACGGCCTGTTCACCGGCGGCTTCGGTCTCAACGGCGGCAGCCAGAAGCTCGGCTGCCTGACGCTCCCCATGTCCTCCGGCAATACCGATCGGCAGCTGCAGTTCATGGAGGATCTCGGCTCGACGATCCTCTGCTGCACGCCGTCCTACGCGGCGTATCTGGCAGAATCCATCCACGAGCGCGGGCTGCAGGACAAGATCCATCTGAAGGCCGGTATCTTCGGCGCGGAGGCCTGGAGCGAGCAGATGCGGCAGGATATCCAGAAGAGCCTCGGCATCAAGGCCTATGATATCTACGGTCTGACCGAGCTGTCCGGCCCGGGCGTGGCCTATGAGTGCAGCGCACAGACCGGCATGCACATCAATGAGGACCATTTTATCGCCGAGATCATCGACCCTGACACCGGCGAGGTTTTGCCGGAGGGCACGCAGGGCGAGCTGGTCTTCACCTCGATCACTAAGCAGGCGTTCCCGCTGCTGCGCTACCGCACGCGCGATATCTGCGTTCTGCGCCGCGAGGCCTGCCCCTGCGGGCGGACACATATCAAGATGTGCAAGCCCATGGGCCGCAGCGACGATATGCTGATCGTCAAGGGCGTCAACGTCTTCCCGTCGCAGATCGAGACGGTCCTGCTCGAGCAGGGTTATACCTCCAACTATCAGATCGTGGTCGACCGCGTGAACAATTCTGACACGCTCGACGTGCTCGTCGAGATGACGCCCGACCACTTCTCCGACTCTCTGGCCGAGATCACGAAGCGCGAAAAGGGTCTGGTCGCCGCACTCAAGGCGATGCTCGGCATCTACGCGCAGGTGCATCTCGTCTCCCCGAAGTCCATTGCCCGCAGCGAGGGCAAGGCCATCCGCGTGATCGACAAACGCAAGATCTAAGGAGGACGATCGTATGGCAATTCATCAGATTTCCGTATTTCTGGAGAACCGTGCCGGTCAGCTGGCGGAGATCACCGCTCTGCTCGCCAAAAACGGCGTGGACCTGCGGGCGATCAACATCGCAGAGACGAGCGACTACGGCGTCCTGCGCCTGATCGCCAGCCATGAGCCGGAGGCCTGCCGGGTCCTGCGGGAAAACGGCTTCATCTTCTCCACGAGCGACGTCGTCGCCGTCGGTGTGCCGGATGCACCCGGCGGGCTGAGCACGCTGCTGCAGCTGCTGGCCGAAAACAGCATCGACGTCCATTACATGTATTCGATCTTCGGCCAGCCGAACGGCATGGCCTGTATGATCCTCCGGGTCGCAGATCCGGCAGCGGTCTCCTCGCTGCTGGCTGCCAACGGCATCCATCCCGCCGGTGCGGAAACGCTCGGCATCATCTCCGCAGAGTAACCAGGAAAGGCAGGCAAACACCATGCAGGAAATGAGCAGAAAAAACAAGTTATTCACCGATTCCGTCATCCGGCGCATGACGCGCGTGGCACTTTCGTGCGGCGCGATCAACCTGGCGCAGGGCTTCCCCGATTTTGACCCTCCCAAGGCCCTGACGGACCGTCTGGCGGAGGTCAGCGCGCTCGGCCCGCACCAGTACCCCATCACCATGGGCGCGCCGAATTTCCGGCAGGCGCTTGCCCGCAAGGCCGGCCGCTTCATGGGCCGCACGCTCGATCCGGAGACGGATATGGTCGTGACCATCGGCTCGACCGAGGCCATGGTCGATACGATCTTCGCCCTGACGAACCCCGGCGACAAGATCATCATGTTCTCCCCGTATTTTGAGAACTACCGCGCGCAGGCCATCATGGCCGACTGCGAGCCGATCTTCGTCCCGCTGGTCCCGCCGGCGTTCAACTTTGACGCGAACGTGCTGGAAGACGCGTTCAAACAGGGCGCAAAGGCCATCCTCATCTGCAACCCGTCGAACCCCTCCGGCAAGGTGTTCACTTACGACGAGCTGAAGCTCATCTCGGAGCTGTGCATCAAGTATGACGCGTTCGCCATCATGGACGAGGTGTATGAGCACATCGTCTACGAGGGCCATAAGCATATTTACATGAACAGCCTGCCCGGCATGTGGGAACGCACGGTCAGCTGCTCGAGCCTTTCCAAGACCTACTCCATCACCGGCTGGCGTCTCGGCTACGCCATCGCGCCGAAGCCCATCATGGACCGCATCAAGCAGTACCACGACTTCAATACCGTCGGCGCGCCGTCGCCGCTGATGGAGGCCGCTGTGGTCGGCCTCGACATGCCGGACAGCTACTACAAGGAATTCGGCGATCACTACGCCCACATGAAGAAGCTGTTCACCGACGGTCTGAAGCAGATCGGCATCCCCTTTACCGATCCGCAGGGCGCGTACTTCGTGCTGGCCGACATTGGCCCATACCTGCGCAAGGGCGAGTCCGACGTGGACTTCTGCCTGGAAATGGCCGAGAAGGTCGGCGTCGCCTGCGTGCCCGGCACGTCGTTCTTCAATGAGAACGTCAACAACATCGTTCGCGTCCACTTCGCCAAGAAGGACGAGACGCTGTACGAGGCGCTCGACCGGCTGTCCCATCTGAAGGAAAAAATGCGCTGAGAAAAACCAGCCTGCCGTACATATGCGGCAGGCTGGTCTGCGTTTACCGGACCGTCAGCCGTCGTCTTCGGCAGTGTCCGGCTGCTGCGGCTGCGTCCAGTACGGCTTGCCGTCCTGCTCCACGACCTGCAGGACGGAGAAGTCCGAGATGTGGTCAAATGGCTTTTCCGGCTCAAAGGGCAGCAGCGTCTGCTCCGGCTGCTGATCGGTGCGGACGCGGGTGCCGTCTGACAGGGGGCAGCTGCGGGCGGAGAGCCGGCACTGCAGCCGCAGCTTCTCCCCTTCCGGCTGCGGCACGCCGAGGCTCACGCGGACGCCGTCCGTCTCGGCGAGCAGGCGGATCGGATGGTCCCAGTCCCGGGTGCAGGAAGCGTCGATCTTCCAGTACAGACCGTCCTTTTCAGCCCGCAGGGTCCCGTTCTGCACGCCCTCGATCGGATACTCATGCATAAAAAACACCTCCTGCATACCGTATGCAGGAGATGTTTTTCGTATCACAGGCTTTTTTCGCTCAGCTGCCCTGCAGCCCGAAGCTGACGGCCAGCGCCGAGTCGACCTGATCCATGACGCTCCGGTCCGCGTGGCCGGTATGCTCGCGCAGGCGGCGCTTGTCAATGGTGCGGATCTGCTCGAGCAGAATGACGGAGTCCTTACTGAGGCCTACGTCGTGGCCGGTCAATGCGATGTGCGTCGGCAGCCGCGCCTTGCCGGTCTGGCTCGTGATGGCGGCCGCAATGACGGTCGGCGAATGCTTGTTGCCGGTGTCGTTCTGCACGATCAGCACCGGACGGCACCCGCCCTGCTCGCTGCCCACGACCGGGCTCAGGTCGGCATAGAAAATGTCGCCTCGTTTCACGTTCGTATCCATTTGCTTCACACTCCGCGGAAAAAGTACGTGCGCATTTCGCGCCGCTGCTTCTATTCTCCCACGCAGAGGTCAAAAATAAACAAAGAACCCTTCGCTTTCTTTTCTGTCCGGATGCTCCCACGCCATTCTATGCAGGAAGGGGCGAAAAATGGCGGGTTTTCTCAAACAATGTACTGCAGGATCTGCGAGGTCTCCGCGCCGCGATGGCAGATGCGGGGGATGCGCTTGCTGATCTGGCACAAAAGCTCATAGTTAATCGTCCCCTGCGCGCGGGCGAGGCGCTCGCACGGCAGGAGCGTCCCGTCGTCATCGTAACCGAAGATCGTGACCACGTCGCCGGGCTTCGCCTCCGGCACGCCCGAAACGTCGATCATGCACATATCCATGCAGATCCGCCCGATGACCGGCACCTGATGCCCCTGCAGATAAAAGCTCGCCTTGCCGGTGAGCAGGCGGCTCAGGCCGTCGGCATAGCCGATGGGCAGCACCGCCACGCGGGTCTCCTCCTTCGTCCGGTAGAGCCGGCCATAGCTGATATCCGTCCCAGCCGGGACGGTGCGGACCTGCGCGATCATGGAATGCAGCGACATCATCGGCCGCAGGCTGAGCGCGCCCTCGAGCTCGTCGGACGGAGCGTTGCCGTAGGTGATGATGCCCGGCCGCACCATATCGAGCGCGAACTCCGGATACAGGATCGTCGCGCCGGAGTTGCAGCAGTGGCGGATCTCCGGCCGGATGCCGACGCCCGCCATGGCCGAAAGCATGTCCATGAAGCGTTTGTACTGCAGCTTTGTGAACGAGACGTCCGCCTCCGCGCGGCTGTCGGCGACGCAGAAGTGCATGAACACGCCCTCAATGTGCAGGTGTGGCAGCTGCGCGACCTGCCGCAGCTCATCCAGCGTCCGCTCATTGTCGTAGGCGAAAAAGCCGATGCGGGTCATGCCCGTGTCGAGCTTCAGGTGCACGTTCAGGATGTAATTGGTCCCGGCCAGCGCCTCGTTGAGCTCTCTGGCGTATTCGAGCGAGTGAACCTCCTGCGTAATGTCGAGGAAGATCATGTTGGCCGCGTACTCTGCCGGGGTGTAGCCCAGGATCAGGATCGGCAGCCGGACCTCGCCGCGGCGGATCTGCACCGCCTCTTCCAGATTGGAAACGGCCAGATATTCCGCGCCGAGATCCGCCAGCGCCCGGCTGACCGGCACCGCGCCGTGGCCGTAGGCGTCCGCCTTCATCACTCCGAGGAATTTCGTGCCCTGCGGCAGGTGGGCGCGGATGGAGCGGTAGTTGTATTCCAGATTGTCGAGCGAAATATCCGCCCAGGTTCGTTTGAGTGTCTTCATGCAGGTTTCCTTCTCTATTGCATTGCAAAATTTGAGATCCGGATCGACAGGACCATCCGTCCGTCAGCGCTGATCTCCGCATACTGCGGCGTAAACGGTTCTTCCGTGAACCAGGTATCGACCACCAGCTCCTGCTTGTCGTAGCCGAGGCGGTACGTCGCGCGCAGGAGGCCGTCTTCCGTCCCCGTCGAGTCGATATAGGCTCCTGCCCAGCTCTGCCCGAGCACATACGGCGCGGCCAGCGGCGCAAGCCGCCCGTTCGCCAGACTGCCGAGGCCGAGCTGCGTATCGTCGAAGCTGACGTCCGCGGCGCTGTCTTTGACGTGGGCAGTGATGCCCGCGATGGTCTCCGGCACGGTGACGGTGAGCGAAGCGCCGGTATCGGGCGCAAAGCTGGCATCCAGCGTAAAGTCGGCGGTCGTCTCGCCGTAGTCGGCGGTCACGGCCGCGGTAAAGCTGCAGCCGCCCGCCTCCAGAAGGGCCGTGCGGAAGGTCAGCGGCTGCTGCGCGGGGCTTTTCGCCGCGCAGCCGGTCAGGAAAATCGAGATCAAGGTCAGGAGCAGCGCAAATTTTTTTCGCAACAAAATCACCCTTACGGTAAAAGTCGCGGAATGCGCAAAAGCAGATCCTCCGGCACCATGCCGTATTCCCCCAGCTCCCGGGCCGCAAGGTCTGCCGCAGCGCCGTGCAGCCATGCCGCGGCGGCCGCCGCCTCGAGCGGCATGATATGCTGGCCGAGCAGCGAAACGATCATGCCCGCCAGCACGTCTCCGCTGCCGCCTGTGGCAAGGCCGGGGTTGCCGGTGTGGTTGACATAAGTATTCAGACCGTCCGTGATCACCGTCCGGCTGCCCTTGAGCAGCACGACAGCGTGGCTCCGCGATGCAAGGCGCATCGCCTCCCGGGTCCGGTCATCCGCCTTCGGGTCGCCGCCCAGCCGCAGAAATTCCCCGTCATGCGGGGTCAGCACGACCGGACAGGCACATCCGCGCAGAACATCTATATGTCCCGCGACGGCGTTTATGCCATCCGCGTCCAGAACCAGCGGCGCGCGGCAGCGCAGCAAGACCGCCTGCACGAGCCGCGTCAGCTCCTCCGAGCGGCCGAGGCCCGGACCGAGCAGCACTGCGTCCATATTTTCCAGACGCGCGGTGATCGCGGGCAGCGACGCCATGCAGAGCCGTCCTTCCTCGTCACAGGGCAGCGGAAAGACGATCTCGCTCCCGGCTCCCGCCGCTATGATCGGATAGATCTTTTCCGGCACGCCGAGATATACCAGACCGCTTCCCGTGCGGAGCGCGCCCTTTGCCGCGAGCCGGGCCGCGCCCGTCAGCCCTTCCGAGCCGCACAGCAGCAGGACCCGGCCGTAGTCGCCCTTGTGGCTCTCCCGCCGCCGGACCGGCAGCAGCTCACGGACCAGTCTGCCTGCGGTGCATTGCGCTGTCCATACAGGTCTTGCCATACCTTCTCCTCCCGCGCTTCGCGCTTCTCAGAGCTTCTTTTCCAGCAGTACCAGATGAATTTTGGGGATCCGGTTGAAATCACACGGCACGATATCCGCTTCGCGATAGCCGAGGCTCGCGTACAGATGCCGCGCCGCGATATTTCTCTCGTTCGTATCGATACGCAGGACGGTGCAGCCCGCCTGCCGCGCGCAGTCCTCATAAAACTGCGCAAAGGCCCGGCCGATGCCGCGGCCGGACAGGTCCGGATCCACAGTCAGCGTGTGCAGGACCATGACCTCGCGGTCTTCGGCCGGATACAGCCAGTTCCCGTCCGCATAGACGTCGACCTGCCGCTGGTTGATGATGCCGGAGGCCGCCACGCGGCCGTCAAGCTCGCAGACATACAGGTCGCCCCGGTCCAGCGCGTTCTGCGCATCCTGCCGGACCGGATAGATCCCCGTGATCCAGCCGATCGTCGTCAGCCCGGCGTCCTCCCGGGCGTGGATCTTATCATAGATCGTTTCCGCGGCGTCAAGATCGCGCGCTTCAGCTTTCCGAAATGTCAGTGTGTTGTTTCCCGTGGTGTTTCTTCCTCTTTTCCATGAGCCGATCCGTGAAGTGCAGGATCTGCTTCTGATATCGCCACATCAAAAATGCCACGGCCAGCATGAACACGACCAGCACCGCCGAGGCGATCCAGTCGCCCTGTACAAGGCTGCTGCCGAGCCAGCAGTAGACGAATACGCTGAACGCGCTGCCGCAGAACATGGCGAGCGTAAATTCCCACGGCTTCAGCCGCGAGCGGCTGGCAGCGATGGAGATGATGCCGTTCGGGAGAATGGGCAGAAAGCAGAGCGTCACGACGGTGTAGGCCGGGTGGTCCGATTTTGCGATCAGGTCCAGCTTGTACGAGCCCGTGTCCGGCAGGATCTTATCGAGATACTTGCCCAGATGCTGGCAGACCGTAAAGCTGATGCCGTGCGCCAGCGACGAGGAGATCAGGCAGATGGCAAACGCCCGCCACACCCCGTACACCACGCCCGCCGCGACATTCACGATCACGCCGGAAATGACGATCGACCAGACCTGCACCATCTGCAGCAGGGCCATGCACAAGATGCCCGTGAACGACATATCGCGCTCCAGATACGCCTCCAGCGCCTCTTCGTCGCCGGACTGCAGGAGCGGAATGATATCCGGCATCGTCTGCTTTACAACGGTATAGACCAGCAGCAGCGCGAGCAGCACAAAAACGGCCATGATCGCGCCGCGGATCAGTTTTGTTTTCTTCATACGCGGCTCTCCGTGATCAGTATCAGCGTATGATAGCACGTTTTCCGGAAAAAAGCAATCGTTTCCGGGCACAGGCCGCGTGCGGGTCTCAAAAAGCGCCTTTTCTGCGGGAAAAGGCGCTTGTGGGTCAGGTCCATGCTTCTGCGATGGCTTCGATCGCGCAGGACAGGCCCCGGGCGATCTGCTGCAGGGCGAGGCCAGGCGTGCCCTCCGGCTTTCCCGGCAGCTGCTCGAGTGCGTACGACACATGGATGAAGCCGCCGGGCATCCCCGGGTATTCCACCGCGGCCGTATGCAGCAGCGTATAGAGCAGGCAGTTGCACACGTAGGTCCCGGCTGTATTGGAGATCTGGGCCGGAAGCCCGGCTTTTTCGATTGCCTCCGCCATGCGGCGGACCGGGAGCGTTGCAAAATAGGCGGCCGGCCCGCCCGGGACGACGGGCTGGTCGACGGGCTGGAAGCCCGCGTTGTCCGGGATGCGGGCGTCCATCAGGTTGATGGCGACCCGTTCCGGCGTGATGGCTGCCCGGCCGCCCGCCTGCCCGACGCAGAGCACCGCGTCCGGCCGCTCCGCCGCCAGCGCGTCCCGCAGGACCGCGCCGCTGCGGACAAACTCGGTCGGCACTTCCAGTTTACATAACTTTATTCCAGCGACCACATCCGGCAGCAGGCGCACGGCTTCATAGGCCGGATTGACCGACTCTCCGCCGAAGGGGTCAAAGCCCGTGATGAGCAGCTTTTTCATAAGATCCCCTGCTCCTGCAGGATCTCGCACATCTGCGCCACGCGGCTGTCCCACGAGCAGGCGCGGCCGGCCTCGATGCGGGCCTTCGTACGCTCCGGCGCCGTGTCTGTCAGCGACGCTTCGCAGGCCGCGATAAATTCCTCCTGGCTGTCGGCGATCTCGATCAGCGGCGCGTACTGCAGGATCTGGTCCGGCTGCCTGGTCGAGACGATGGGGCGGCCCGTCGCCAGATATTCATAGAATTTCAGCGGGCTGACGTCCTTGCTGAGGTCGCTCTTGGCGAACAGATTGAGGCAGGCGTCAAAATGCGCCAGATACTGCGGCAGCTGCTCGTTCGGCTTGAGGCCGAGGAAATGAACATTCGGCATCGCGTGGAGCGCGGTCAGGTCAACGCCCGGCTTCTCCTTGCCGATCAGCACAAAGCTCCAGTCCGGGCGGGCCTTCGCGGCTGCTTCCAGATAGTCATACTCAATGCAGCTCTGCAGCGCGCCGACGAAGCCGAAGATGGGGTGCGGGATGTCCCGCAGATCCTCCGGCACAGGCTGCGGCTGCGCTGCCTGTACAAAACGCTCAAAATTCGCGCCGTTCGGGATCATGACCGTGTTCGGCTGCGCGGCACGCAGCCGCTCGGCCAGCGCGTCGGCGGTGGCGAAGGTCCGGTCGGTCTTCCCTGCCAGCTCCAGCTCCATCCGATCGACGAGCGTGGGGTCCATCAGCCCGCCGTAGGCCGAGTGCCGGTCAACACAGTCATAGACCAGCCCCTTGTGCGGCACCAGATCCACGAGATCCGCCGTCACCGGCGAGTAGACCCAGAGCAAGACGTCGGTAAAGCCGTGCGCCTGCATCTTCCGGCGCACGAACCGCGCCATGCGGCGCTGGTTCAGCTTGTTGATCCAGCGGAATTTGTAAAAGAACGGCAGCACCGGCGGCAGACTGTAGACGGTGATATTCTCCTGCGGGTGCACGCCCTCGTTTTTATAGTTGCTGAGGCCGGGCCTTGCCGCTTTGTCCTTCAGCGGGGCCAGATACGTGACCGACGGATCAAAATACAGGATCTCGGCGTCCGGGATGCGGCTCATCACCTGCTGCTTGCGCGTTGGGATGGGATACCACGGCGAGGTGGCCAGACAAACGATCTTTCTCATTTCGATTCCTCCAGAAGCTCCCGCGCGGCCGTCTCATTTTCCGCCGCGAGGGTTTTCAGCCGGTCCGTCGAATAGGGCTGCGCTGCCTGCATAGTGTCCTCTACCAGCCGGCACAGCGCAGGCTTTGTCACGTCCGCGAGCTCCATGCAGTGCTCCTGACCGAGATAGGCCATGAAGCCCGTGACCTTCGGGTCATACGAGATGGCGGCCAGCGGCGCGCCGACGGACGACGCGAAGATCAGCGCATGCAGGCGCATGGAGACGATCACCCGCATCTTCTGCATCATGCCGATGGTCAGCTGCTCGTCCCGCGGCGCAGGCAATACGACGGTCCTGCAGGTCAGCATGCTGGCCGCGGTGCGGTTGATCTCCAGATCCCGCGTCGGCTCCAGCGCGACGAAAACGGGCGTCAGACCATAGGTCTTGTTTACATAATCAGCCGTATCCACGATCGCCTGCAGATGCTGCGAGAGATTTTTCCACGGCCGCAGGACGAACATGGCGTACTTGCCGTCCGGGTCCAGGTCATTGCTCAGGAAATAGCTGTCCACCGCGCCGCCGGAGGCCGGCTGCAGCAGCAGGGCCGGGTCGGCCGTGACGGTGATCTTCGGCTCCGTCACGCCCATGTCCGCAAGCTCCCTGCGGGAAAGATCTTCCCGCAGCGTGATGCGGTCGACGCAGCGGTTGAGGATGCGGGCAGTATGGCGGCGATTCGCCTCGCCGCTCACCGGGCCGATGCCGCAGCCGTACATCATGACGCGGCAGCCCGCGGCGTGGGCCATGCGGATGGTGGTGAGATAATAATTGAGTGAGCGCGTGCTCGTCTCATTCTGGATGAGACTGCCGCCGCCGGAGACGAACAGCTTTGCTTTCCGCATGAGCGGCCAGAACGCGAACGGGTCGAACACATGCACCGAGCCGACGTGATAGCACAGCCTCGTCTGCGCCGGGTCGTGCGACATGACATAGATGGGCATATCCCGGTCGATAGCCTTGAGCTGCGCGAGAATGGCCTTCAGAATCGCGTCGTCGCCAGCGTTGCCCTTGCCGTAGGCGCCGCAGATGAGCACGCCGGATTTTTTCTTCTTCGGCTGCGCGGTTCGGCGCAGGATGGTCTGGTAGATCTCGATCTGCTTGCCGACCGTTGCGTCGATGGAGAATTCGTGCGAGGCTTTTTCGTAGAGATTCTCGCCCAGCTGCTCGCGCATGGCGCGCGATTCGGCCAGCCGCGTCATGCACGCGCCGAGCGCCTCCGCGTTCTGCGGCTCAAAGAGCAGACCGGTCACGCCGTGCTCGATGATATACGGAATGCCGCCGACATTCGACGCGATGGTCGCGCAGCGCATGCGCGCGCCCTCGGTGATGGCGTAGGGGAAGGTCTCGGAGATGGACGTGAGCGTGTTGACGTCGAGCGCGTGGTAGAAGCTGTCCATATCCGTGACCCAGCCCGCGAACACGACCGTGCCCGGCGGGCAGGTCTGCGCGGCAAGTGCTTCGAGCATCTGGCGCTGCTCGCCCTCGCCCGCGATCAGCAGGCGGATATTCGGGTGATCTTTGACGGCGATGGAAAAGCCGCGGATGAGCGTCGGCATATCCTTGACCGGGTCGAGCCGGGCCGCGATGCCGAAGACGACGGTATCATCCTGCACCTCCAGGCCAACCGAGCGCAGATAGTCCTCCCGCCCGAGCTTCGGCGTGACCGGGGTAAAATCGATGCCGTTGTAGATGGCGAACATCGTCTGCGGGTCAAAGCCTCGGGAGATGAGCAGTTGGGCCATCGCGTCGGATACGCCGATGTGATAGTCGAACATGCGCAGCGCGATGGTATTGATCGTGCCGTAGGTCAGGCGGTGCAGGGGCCTGCCGAGATAGTCCAGCCGGTAATCGGAATGGACCGTCGTGACGATCGGCACGCGGACCTTCCGGCGAAGGATCGCGCCGGTGAGGTTCGCGCGCGCGCCGTGGCAATGGATAATCTGAAAGCCCTCCTCACGGATCATCTGCGTGAGCCGCCCGATAGCCGCGCCGACGGAAACCTCCATCACGCAGGTGTCGATACCAAGCTTCCGGGCGTCCTCGGCAAATTCACCCTCGCGGAAACAGACGAGCCGCACCTGCTCCGTCTTTCCAAGACCATGCAGCAGCGACAGCACGTGCGTCTTCGCGCCGCCGATGTCGCCGCCCGAGATCAGTGTTATCACTTTCATATTGGAACCCTCATTTTTGAATTACCACTTGTTTCTTGCGGTAAGATACAGTAAAATAGAATATCGTGCCGGTATCCGGCACTTTGATTATACCCTATGAAAGAAAGCAAATCAAGCAAACTCTTTGGGAGGTACCGCATGAAACTCATTGATGAAAAAGGCCGTCTGTTCGGTAAGATCAATCTGATCGACCTGCTGGTCGTGATCCTGATCGTCGCTGTGATCGCGGCCGTTGCATGGAAGCTGGGCGGCAGAAAGGCCGCGGCCGCCGTGACCGGCTCTGCGAAGAAGGCCGTTTATACCGTAGAGATCGAAGACGTTCCCGCCGATATCGCCGCATATGCCGAAACGCAGACCGGCAAATCGTTGGTAAACGACTCCAAGGTCATCGCCGCGTCCATCACAGACGTCCGCAGCGAGACCTATAACGCCGACAATGGCCACCAGACGCTGTTCATCACCGTCGAAGCCGACGCCTCCTTCACCGGCAACGTCTACAAGGTCGGGCCGCAGGAGGTGCGCGTGGGCTATGAATACATCCTCAAGACGAGCGAGTTTGAGCTGACAGGCCTGATCTGTGCGCTGGAGGTCACCGATGGCTGAGCTGCTGACATCGAGCCTTCTGTGGCGGGTGCTGCTCGCCATCGGCGGCTGGTTTTCGGCGCTGGCGCATTCGAGCAAGGTCCTGGCCTTTCTGGGCCGCACGTGGCGCTCGAGCCGGACGCGCGCGTGGTGCATCCGGCGGCTGGCGAGCGCTGACGCGCCGACGCGCGAAAGCCGTGCGGCGAAGCGCTTTGAACGGCTGAACGCCCGCCTTGCCGCGCGGCACGGGCTGAAGGACTGCCTGGATCACTCGCTGCTTTGCCGCATCTGGCGCTTTTTCGTGCGCTGCGGGCAAAACAGCCGCCTGTTCTCCTGGCTGTTTTCTGACGGGCTGCACGGCGTGATCTTATTCGCGCTCTCCATGTATGTCGTCATCGACTATGTGCTGCGCGATCTGCTGGCTGTGCCGGTCTTGTCGTCGTGCTGGGATGAATGCCTGATGCTGCTGGCGCTGGGCTGCGTGGTCTATGAGCGCCTCGGCCGCGAAACGCCGCTGCAGACCGGCTGCAATCCGTTGGATCTGCCGGTGTGCATATTCCTGACGGTCTGCTTCGTTCTCATGAACGTCGTCACGCCGTACTACTCCATCCAGATCTCCGGCTTCCGCGCGACGGTGCAGTACATGCTCTGGTTCTTCCTCGTCACGCGCCTCGTGCATGACGACAGGGACTTTATGCGCGTGTATCTTGCGCTCGTGGTGCTCGCGACGGTGATCGCGCTGCACGGCGTGTACCAGTATATCGTTGCCGTCCCCATCCCCTCGAGCTGGATGACGCATACGGAGACCTCGGTCCGCACGCGCGTGTACTCCATCTTCGGAAGCCCCAACATCATGGGCGATTTCATGACCATGTTCGCCCCCATGGCGGCAGGTCTGGCCTACTGCACGAAAAACCGGAAGCTGCAGATCGCCGCGTGGATCTGCGCGTTCTGCATGTGCTTCGGCTGCCTGTTTACGATGTCCCGCGCCGCGTGGATGGCGCTGGCGCTTGCGATCGTGATCTTCGTGCTGCTGGTCGACCGGCGACTGCTCGTGCTGCTGCTGGCCGCAGCCTGCGTGGCCTGCACGCTGCCGTTCGTGCGCAGCCGTATCGGCTTTTTGTTCACGGCTGATTTTGCCGAGGCCAATACCTCCGGCGGCCGCGCCGGGCGCAAGCTCGTCGCGCTGACGCTGCTCGAGCAGCGCGGAAAGCTGACCGGCGTGGGGCTCGGTATGTTCGGCGGCGCTGTCGCCATGCAGAATCAGGTCATCGACCATCAGGACTATTTCTACGTCGACAATTACTACCTCAAGCTCATGATCGAGATGGGCTATACGGGTCTGGCCGCGTTCGTTCTGACCGTGCTCGGCTTCCTTGCGAACGCCTGCCGCGCGCTCTACCGCACAGCGCAGCAGAAAAAGCAGGGGCTCAGCCGCCTGTATCCGCTGTGCGCGGGGATCTTCGCGGGACTCTGCGGCGTGCTGGTCCACTGCGGGTTCGAAAACATCTTCGAAGAGCCGTATATGATGGCCTATTTCTGGTCGCTGGCCGGGCTTCTCATGTGGGCCGGCTTCCTGCGCCAGACGCCCGGGGAGGTGCAGGCATGACGCCGATCGTTCTCGCCGTCCACTTCCCTGCCAAGCAGCTTTCCAAGCTCCGCATGGCCGCCATGCGGCTGGGCGCGAAGGTCCGCGTGGTGGAAAAATGGGAGTATCTCAACGCCGTCGGCGCACTGACCGGCGATCTTAGCAGCTTCGAGACCTTTTATGACGGGGAGGATTTCTCCGGTCAGCTTCTCGTCTTCGCCCACTTCACCGACGAGCGGCTGCAGCTGTTTCTGCAGGCGATGAAGCAGAGCAAGCTCCCGCCCGTGGCGCTCAAGGCCGTCCTGACCGAAGAAAACAAGGGCTGGACCATTCTGGAGCTGCACGAAGAGCTTCTGAAAGAGCATCAGGCGCTGCATTCCTGAAAAAACAAAGACCCCTGTACCGGGTGTTGCTCCGGTACAGGGGCTTTTTTGGTTGTTTGTGATGGGAAATGCTTATCCGAGCGCTTCGAGCGGATCGACGTATTCGCCGTTCACCTGCACGTCCAGATGCAGGTGCGGGCCGGTCACCCAACCGGTCGCGCCGGAACGGCCGATGATCTGGCCCTGTCGGACGCTGTCGCCCTCCGAGACAAGGCGCTCGCTCAGGTGGCTGTAGGTCGTCAGCATGCCGTCCGCGTGCTGAATGGTGATCTGGTTGCCGTAGACCATGTCATACGTACTAGCTGCAACGGTTCCGTCTGCAACGGCCAGCACGCTGCTCCCCTCCGCCGCCTCCAGATCGACGCCGGCGTGGAACGCCTGCTTGGCCGCTCCATCCACGCTGACACCCGCGACGTCCCTGTAACCGAAGCTCTGCAGCACAGCCGCGTCCGCGTCTTCCAGTGGGAAGACGTACTGCAGCTGCGCCGCCGGTTCGGGTGCGGCGTCCGCGGGCTGGCTTTCCTCGATGGAAGCCGTCTGCGGGATCTCGAGCGTGACTTCGTCCGGGGTGTTCGCCTCCGGCTGTGCTGTCTGCACCGGAGCGGCCGGGGCTTCCGGCGCAGCGGCCGGTTCCGCCTGCGTGGCGAAGACCGTCACAACGGCGGCCGCCAACACAACGGCCAGAATGGTCAGATAGACTGGGATCTTCTTTGCTTTCATGATTGCCTGGATCCTTTCTTCCGCCGCGGGCTTTCCAAATCCGCTGCAGAGCGGATGCGGCTGCGCCTGCCGCGCGGCAAGCTCCAGAAGTGTCAGCGCGTACGTTTTACGCCGGTCCCTGCCGAGATAGCGGAGCGTCAGGGCGTCGCAGGCCAGCTCCAGATCCCGGTTGGCCAGCAGGACCATCCCCCAGCAGACCGGGTTCCACCAGTACACGCACAGACACAGGGTAAACAAGAGCTTCCGCAGGCAGTCCCTGCGGCGGATATGCGCAAGTTCATGGGTCAGGATCATCCGCAGCGTCTCCCGGTCGGCCAGCAGGTCTGCCGGGAGCAGGACGACCGGCCGCCGGACACCATAGGTCAGCGGCGCACGGCTGTCCGTTGTGCAGCGAATGACAGGAGGACGCCGGAAGCCGAAGGCTTCCACGCAGCTGTCGACCGTTTCATTCCCGACCGGAGCCGCACCGGCGAACCGGCGCGTGAACCGGAGCCAGCCGACAAGAAAATACGCGCCCAGCAGCAGCGCCCCCGCCGCCCAGATCAAACCGGGCAGAGAAAGCCGCGCCGCGGCCTCCTGCGCTGCGGGAGCCGCTGTCAGGGATGGAAACGGCGTCAGGTGTTCGGAGATCTGCGCGGCCGTCCGGGCCGCACGGCTTTCACCTGCGGTCAGATTCCAGACGCTCAGCGCGGACGGCAGCCGCACCGGCAGCAGCAGCCGAAACGCCGCCGCGCACCACAGCGCCGGAAACAGCGCCCGCGGCAGCCGTTTTCCGGCGGCCAACCGCAGCAGCGCGATCACGAGGATCATCACACTGCCGCTCACCGCCGCAGCTTGGAACCCGCTCATCCCTCCTGCGCCTCCACCAGCGCACGCAGGCGTTCCAGCTCCTCTTTCTTGAGCTTTCGCCCGCTCAGGACCGACGCGAACAGCAGCTCCGCCGAGCCGCCGAAGACCTTATCGAGCAGCGTATCCGCCTCCTCCTGCTGCGCCGCCTCCTTCGTGATGCAGGCATGGCAGAGGAAATTCGGCTCGCGCCGCTCGATGGCGCCCTTTTCCACGCATTTCTTGATGACAGTATAGGTCGTGTTCTTGTTCCACCCGGCGGAACCGGCCAGCCGCAGCGAGAGCTCCTTCGCCGTGGTATCGCCGTCCTGCCATAGGACTTCCATGACCTTCCACTCCGAATCAAACAGCTTCATCGGGTGTCCTCCTTTCAGACTATTGCAATCGTCTATGTACAGACTATCACGATAGTCTCTATTTGTCAACCCCTGTTTTTGTCATCATCAGCCGGTACCAGTTCCCCTCGGCGCGGTACTGATAATCGACCGCTACGCCGTCCACGACGGTGCTGAATGCCTCCTGCGGCTGCGCTTTCAGCCGTTTCGTCACATCCATGATCGCGCGGTTGAAGCAGATATGTCCCTTCTGCGCGCCCGCGAAAGCATACAGTGCCAGCTGCATCAGTCCGGTCGGCCGGGCACCGAATGCAGCGCCGCCGTCGGCCTCGATGCAAACGCTTTGCAGCCTCCCGTTTTCATCCGTCTCATAGCCGAACGGCGGTACATTCATCAAAAGAAACGTGTTTGTGTCCCTGCTCGTCCAGACTCCGTCCCTGGTCAATTTTCCTGCATTCTGCGTGCTGAGCTGGGATGCGCTGCGGTTATAGTTGGCTGCGAACTGTTCGACGGTGATCTCGCCGCAATAGCGCGGGCCGATGGCCGCGAGGGAGCCGCAGACGCCCGCGGCAAGCATGACCGCCGCCGCCAGGATCGCGGCAAGTCCGCGCTTCCAGCCAAACGGCTTTGCCATCTGCTCAGACTCCCCTTCCCAGTCAAGTGGTTCTTCCTTCTTTTCCGCGCAGCAGCTCTTATACAGGCGCACCCAGCAGTAAATGGGGATCCCCGCGCCCAAGCCGCGCCAGATGAGCCGCGCCGTCCGGTCCAGCCCCTCGGAGTAGCGCAGCTTCGCGCCGCTGAGGTTCCGGACTGACAGGCCGAGCAGCCACTTGCCAAGCGTCGTGCCGGTCTTTTGCAGCAGCAGCGGCTCGAGCAGGAGCATGGTCAGAAGTGCCAGAAAATCATTTAACAGCGTCACGCCGCGATTTCCCGCCGCGCACAGACCGGCAGACGTCAGGATCACCATCCACGTCAGATCGTACAGAAGCAGATCGATCATCCGCGCGAAAAACCGCCGCCAGGGTACATGCAGCTTCGGCTGCACATCCTGCTGCACGGCTGTCTGCGCGCCGGCTTCCAGCGCCGCAAGATAGCGCCCGGTGTCTAGCGTCGCATAGTCCGCGTGCGCCCGCAGCATCGCGCGTGCGACCTCCTCTGCACGCACGAGCGTCCGCTGCTCGGTCTGCATCGCAGACAGGCGGCTTTCAAGCGCTTCGCCCAGCGCCGTCTCCCCTGCCGAGAGCTTCCGGATCTCGTCGATCCCAAGCCCCAGCGCGCGCAGCAACCGGATCTTATGCAGCGTGTCAAGGTCCGATCTTGTATAATCGCGGTAGCCGTTTTCCATGCGGTTCGGCGTGAGTAGTCCTTCGGATTCATAAAAACGGATGTTCGCGCGCGTCATGCCGGACAGCGCTTCGATCTCACGAATGGTCATATGCATCCCTCCTGCCGTCACTGTAGCGTATCAAGCGGCTTTACAGTCAAGTCTTTTTTCCAGAATAACAGAATTCTTATTTCTTGTAAACGGGAATCTGGACTTGCCGGTCGGACATAGGCTTTCTCTGGAGGTGAAAGCTTATGCTTTCCGCAGCAGTATGGCTGATGCTCAGCAGTATGCTCACATCCCTGCGCATTTCGGGCGGCGGCTCCTTTCCGAAGCCGCTGACCGCCGAGGAGGAGCGCATGTACCTGCAGCGCAGCGCAGCAGGCGATCTGGAAGCCCGCAACATCCTCATCGAACGCAACCTCCGCCTCGTCGCGCACATCATGAAAAAGTACTATTCTCAGTCCGCCGATCAGGAAGACCTGATCTCCATCGGCACCATCGGCCTCATCAAAGGCATCTCCACCTTCGACGCCGCCAAAGGCGCCCGCCTCGCCACCTACGCCGCAAGATGTGTAGAAAATGCTATACTATCGTAACGGAACAATCGGCAGTTGAGGTGGAAAACCATGAACCTTTTGGGGCAAAATGGTCTATATTCTGCCGCTTGAAAGTCCGCAGCTATGTATTGGCTGCGAATGTTGCAGGTACGTTAAAAGTTGCGCCGCTTCAAATTCTCAAGTTCCCGGTCGTCCTTCCACATAAGTTTTTGGATGCCGAGAAGTTCAATCTGCGGTTTTCGGACGCATCTGAGATCACGGAAATTGCGGACAAGCTGCGGTGGTATCGCTATCAAAAAGGACTTCGTCAGCGTGACGCGGCGGACTATGCGGGCATCGACCGCAGTACCTACATCCATTACGAAGAGGCAGGGCGGGACTTTTATCCGAAGGAGCATATGGAGAAGCTGGCGGAGCTGTTTGAAGTGCCGCTGGAGGGTTTGCTGGATGACTATAACCTGTTTCTGCTGCGGGGACAGGGGGAGCAAATCAAAGCCATGCGCCAGCGGCTCGGCTTGACGCAGAAGGCATATGCAGCGCAGCTTGGCGTCCCGCTGCAAAAGTTCAAGCGATGGGAACAGGGTAACGTGCAGATTTTCAAATCCACATGGGAGAAGTATTTCAAACAGACATAACCATAGCAGTAAACGAGCAGACCGGCGTTGAATGCCGACCTGCTCGTTTGCTATGTATTATTGCTGCGCTTTCAGATGCTTCACGGCGGCGTCTACCAGCTCCAGCTTCTGCTCCGTGGAGCAGGGCAGCTTCTGGATGGATTTCAGCGCCTGCTCGGACTGGAACTTCGCCAGCTCCTGCCCAAGCTCCTGCTGCGCCTGCTTTGATTTCGGGAAGATCAGAAATACTTCCATGGCTGCCCTCCTTTCCAGAGCGTTTTCTGCTTCAATCTATGCGTGTGTTCCGGCTGCTATGTAGACAAATAGAATTCGATTTCGCGGCTGCGAGGGAAATCGTATTGCTGCGCGGCTTTGGTGGTGCGGGAATGCTTGCCATTCAAGGGCTTTTCGCCCCCAAATTGTCTACGCCCGACCGCCGTTTGCGGGCGGACTTTGCTTTCTGCTGACGGTGGATGTCCTTGGCGCAGGCGGGGCAGTATTTTGTCCTGCCGGAGCGGGCGAGGATGTCCTTGCCGCAGACTTCGCAGCGGCGCAGCTTCTTGGGTCTGAGGATGGCCTGTTCCAGCTTGGGTTGCTGGGGCAGCACAGCACGGCGGAACCACTGGCAGATCAGGCTGCGGGAGATAAACTGCGGGCAGACACCGTCCAGCAGCAGGCAGTCGCCATCCAAGAAGTTGCAGCAGCGCTTTGTAAGGCCGCGCACGCTGCGAAGCTGCCCCGGCGTTAGGCGGAAGAGCGTGCCATCCGGCAGCCGCTCGATGGGGTCAAGCTTGTGCATCTTCGCCCTCCTTTGCGATGAGCTTTGCGTCCGCTGGATAGTTCAGCGTAATAAGCGCGGGCTTGCCCAAGCCCTGCTTGCGCCGAACGATCAAGCCGCTGTACTCCAACTCCTGGAAGATCCGCGTGGAGCTCTGACGGCTGCGGTGGAGTTTGGTTTGCGCCTGTTCCAAGGTGAAGTACAGCCGAATCGTGCCGTCCGGCTCGACGTAGCCGTTCTGCCGGGAAATGCTTGCTCTGTCCAGCAGCAGCGCATAGAGCACCTTGGCGTCGTTGCTGATGTCCCACAGAGCTTCGTCTTGGAGAAGGAACCTCGGGAGCGGCACATAGGACGCCGCTGGGCTCTGCGTCGTGAGCTTGCAAAAAGTTTTCATCTGACCTCCTGTCCCATCCATCAATCCATCCATTTTTGTGTTGATTGATTGATGGATGATTTTTTTGTATCTTGATTTATTTCTTATTAGTTAGAGGATGAATTTCAGCCCCGATGGAGGGCACGGAAACCGTCGTCCTGAAATCCGGTTGCGGAACGCTCCGGAGCGTCAGCTTGTCCACCTTCTGAAAAACCGGTGACGGAAAACCCACACATGGAAAATCCCGTTGTGGTCAAAG
>ERZ1673696.327-NODE-327-length-53290-cov-10.091556_pt1 | contig 53290 bp, 39 predicted proteins | sample MGYA00580226_ERZ1673696 | MGnify/ENA primary metagenome ERZ1673696 (study PRJEB41218, sample SAMN15661743) | gut metagenome | host: Homo sapiens | place: Canada: London | collected 2015-08-20/2019-03-30 | study: EMG produced TPA metagenomics assembly of... | reverse complement strand
GAGGGCTTCTTGCGTCCTGCGGAATGCGCCGGAAAGAAAACAAACGGCGGCCCCTACGATGTCCGGTCTTCGGTGGATTACTTGCTGGGGAAATAAAGGCGCGCTTCGCGCGTTTGGAAAGGGCTTCGTGCTGCGGAGTGCATTCAGAGGGAAACCCATCGGATCCCTTCGTCCTCGGTCTTCTGGGGTTAAAGCTAAAGGGAATAAGGCGCGCTTCGCGCATAGCGTGGAGTGCGGCGAGGGCTTCTTGCGTCCTGCGGAGTGTGCCTAAAAGTAAACTAATGGCGGGCCCTGCGATGTCCGGTCTTCGGCGGATCAGCCGTTGGCTGAGGGTGGTGCTTGGGGCGACGTGCAAAAAACGGAGTTTTCAGCAGCCAAAGATTGATGCATAAGGCCATAGCCGGCTTTCGCTACCTTTGTTGATGCTTTTGCACGACAATTGGGCCTTGGCGATGCCCGTATATGGCTGGTTTCTCGCCGCATGCTATCCAGATGGGACGAGTCATGAGGACTATCTACCTTTTGAAAGACTTTTGACACCAAAATCTTATCCCGCGATACTGAATACTCGCAAAAATGCACGCTCCGGAGGGTACTACCCTGGTACGGTTTGAAATCCATGCACCATTTTATGCAATTAATTAACGCATTTATGCAAAATGGCTTACGTGCGTACATCTCGGGGTAGATGTTTGCCTCGGCGCTGCGTAAGTCATCCTGTCTATTGTGTCTTTTACAGGCGGTTGCGGTCCCGTTTGGGATCGCGGCCGTTTTGTTATGGGGCAAATATGAACGTTGTGTTAATGAGTCGGTGGACGGTGGTGTTTTTCGGTGAGCGGCGTATCCTTCCAACGGTTTATCTAGTGTGTCAGTTGAAAAGGAAGAGGGCGCTCGTCATTGTTTGAATGTGAACTGCCGTTTGACCACAAGACGTTGCATCTGGAGCTCGAGGATAAGAACTTCGCGGGTGTGATGGAAGGTCATCAAAACGAGTTTAAGACCACGAAATCACAGGAAGAGCTGGTAGAGGAGTCGCTTGCCAATCCTTATGGCTCGCCTTCGCTCGAGGAGCTTTGTGCTGGCAAGAAGGATATCGTCATCATTAGCTCCGATCATACGCGTCCCGTTCCCTCGCGTGTGACGATGCCTATTCTGCTGCATCACATCCATTCTGCTGCGCCCGAGGCTCGCGTGCGTATTCTGGTTGCTACGGGTATGCATCGTCCGTCGACGCACGAGGAGCTCGTCAACAAGTACGGCGAGGAGATCGTTGCCAACGAGGAAATCGTTATGCACGTCGCGACCGATGACAGCATGATGAAAAAGATCGGCACCCTGCCTTCTGGCGGCGAGTGCATCATCAACAAGATTGCTGCCGATTGCGATCTGCTGCTTGCCGAGGGCTTTATTGAGCCGCACTTCTTTGCCGGTTTCTCTGGTAGCCGCAAGTCCGTCCTGCCTGGTATCGCCAGCTACAAGACCATCATGTACAACCACAACGGTCAGTTTGTGAACGATTCCCACTCGCGTGCCGGCAACCTGTGCCACAACCACGTGAGCGAGGACATGTTTGCTGCTGCCGAGATGGCTCACCTTGCCTTTGTGCTCAACGTGGTGCTCAACGGCAAGCACGAGGTCATCGGCTCCTTTGCCGGCGACATCCACAAGGCGCACGAGGCTGGCTGCGAGTTCGTGAAGAGCCTTGCCGGCGTTGAGCCCGTCGAGTGCGAGATTGCCATTACCACCAACGGCGGCTACCCGCTCGACCAGAACATCTATCAGGCCGTGAAGGGCATGTGCTCTGCCGAGGCTACGCTTCCCGAGGGCGGCGTGATCATCGACGTCGCCGGCTGTGCCGACGGTCACGGTGGCGAGGGCTTCTATCACAACATCGCCGACAACGATCCGGCGGAGTTTGAGCGTGCCTGCATCGACCGTCCTAAGGACGAGACCCTGCCCGACCAGTGGACGAGCCAGATCTTTGCCCGCATCCTGGCGCATCACCCTGTGATCATGGTTACCGACCTGTGCGATCACCAGATGATCAAGGATATGCACATGACGCCGGTTAACACCCTCGATGAGGCGCTCAAGCTCGCCTTTGAGATGAAGGGTGCCGATGCCAAGGTGGCCGTCATTCCCGATGGCCTGGGCGTTGTCGTCGCACAGCACTAGTACGCGGCCTAAACGAATCGTTTATAACCGACAAGAAAGATAAGGTTTTATGCTTACCAAACTCCTCTGCGAATTCGGCGCAACGGCCCTCATGATCATCTTTGGCGTGGGCGTGCACTGCGATACCGTGCTTAAGGGCACCAAGTATCAGGGCTCCGGCCACATGTTTGCCATCACCACCTGGTCTTTTGGCATCTCGGTCGCCTTGTTTATCTTTGGCGGCGCCGTGTGCATGAACCCCGCCATGGTGCTTGCCCAGTGCATCGTGGGCCTGGTGCCGTGGAGCAGCTGCATCCCCTTCATGATTGCCGATATGCTCGGCGGCTTTGTGGGCGCCGTGATCGCGTGGTTGATGTATGCCGATGAGTTCAAGGCTTCCGACGGCGTCGTCGACCCTATTGCCCAGCGCAACATCTTCTCGACCAACCCCACCACCGAGGGCACCAACTATGCCCGCAACTTCTTCTGCGAGGCTATCTGCACCTTTGTGTTCATCAGCGCCATCCTGGCTACCGCTAGCCGTGCCGGCGAGAACGTTTTGATGCTCGCTATCTGCGTCGGTCTGATCGTTTGGGCTGTTGGCATGGGCATGGGCGGCATCACCGGCTTCGCCATGAACCAGGCTCGTGACCTTGGTCCTCGCATGGCCTATCAGGTGCTGCCGATTAAGAACAAGGCTGACAACAACTGGAAGTACGGCCTGCTCGTTCCTGGCATCGCTCCGTTTGTCGGTGCCGCTCTGGCCGCGCTGTTTGTGCACGGTTTCTTGGGCATGTTCTAGTCTGAGGCTACATAGTTGTCCGCTGGCCGCATGGGGTAACTTCTCAGCGCGTCCTCGGACATGCAAAAAGGCTCGCTGCGCACTTCGTGCGGCGAGCCTTTTTGCGTCCTGCGGAATGCGCTGGGAAGTTACCCCATGCGGCCAGCTGCGGGGTCTTTGTTGCGTTCGTACAAGCAACCCAACATATATATCTGAATTTGGATGTGGTGGGCGCTTGGTTGTTGGGGGCGTTGAGATGAGGGCGATACTTTGGGAAGGGATGACGCCTTGGGAGGAGGCGTCTATCTGAAGAGGGGTTTTATGGCTGATAGGTAGTCTTTGGCTACGTCGGTTTTTTCTGCTTGGAAGTTGTGCCAGGCCCACCATTGGACCATTCCTACGAAGCTTGAGGCTATGTGGTGTAGTAGGAAGCTTCGGTCCATGGTGGCGGCGGGGCCGTTTGGGTCGGTAGGGACGGTTTCGGCTGCTCGGGCCATGATGGTCTTGCGGAGGCTGTCGGCGAAGATGCGTGAGCCGGCGCCGGCTACGAGGGCTCGAACGCCCTGACGGCGCTCCCAGAGGTTGTTGAGGATATGCTCGACCTGTACGAGTGGGTCATCGAGGGGCGTACCGTCATCGTCGAGGGCATGGGTGCAGATATCGCGCACGAGCTCAGCGAGCAGGTCATCTTTGCTTTTGAAGAGGCCGTAGAACGTGGCCCGACCCACATGGGCGCGAGCGATGATGTCGCCGACGGTGATCTTGCCGTAATCTTCCTCGCACAGGAGCTCGGAGAACGCCGCAACGATGGCGGCACGGCTTTTTGCCTTGCGAGCATCCATGGCTATGCGTCCGCGTGAACGAGCAGGCAGCGGAGCGTACCGGAGCAACCCTCGTAGGGGCGCTTGCCGGCGCCGTAGCCGACGGCTTCGATGCGGTAGCGTGAGGGCAGTTGGTCGGACGTGCGCAGCGCGGTGACGATGGCGGCTCCCGTGGGCGTCACGAGCTCGCCGGCGACCGGTGCAGGCGTGAGGGCGATATTGCCCGCCTGGCACAGGTTGGCGACAGCGGGGACGGGAATGGGCATGAGGCCGTGGGCGCAGCGGATGGTTCCGTGGCCCTCGGAGAGCGACTCGACCACGATATCCTCAATACCCAGGTCGTCGAGGCAGATGGCGACCGAGCAGACGTCGACGATGGAGTCGACGGCGCCCACTTCGTGGAACATGACGGTCTCGGGCGTTTTGCCGTGAGCTTTAGCCTCAGCTGCAGCGAGTGCGGTAAAGATGGCGAGGGCACGACGCTTGGCACCATTGCTCAGCTGTGAGCCATCGATGATGGCAGTGACGTCCGCCAAAGAACGGTGGTGATGGTGGTGGGCGTGATGATGGTCCTCGTGGCCGTGCTCGTGTTCGTGCTCGACATGGTCATGATGGTGGTGCTCATGCTCGTGTGTGTGCTCGGTAGCTGCTTCGTTGCCGTAGAGCCAGGCCATATCGTGGTCGTGGTTCTCTAGCTCCTCTGCCAGCTGAACGTCAAAGTCGCAGGCGTCGATGCCATGCTTGTTTACGCGTGTAACGGCAATCTCAAAGCCGTCGACCGGCAGCGTGGCGAGCTGTTCGCGCAGGTGCTCCTCGCTGGCGCCCAAGTCGAGCAGGGCCGCGACGGTCATGTCGCCGCTGATGCCCGAGGTGCCGTCGATGATAAGCGTGTGCTGATGGTTAGACATGAAATGCTCCTTAACGGGCGCGAGACGTGCCGGCGTTCAGATGATTAATAAGACTTGCCTGGTAGGCGGCGCCAAAGCCGTTGTCGATATTGACGACCGAAACGCCGCTGGCACAGGAGTTGAGCATGGCGAGCAGTGCAGCTACGCCACCAAAACTTGCGCCGTAGCCAACGCTGGTGGGAACGGCGATGACCGGACAGCTCACCAGACCGCCGATAACGCTCGCCAGCGCGCCCTCCATGCCGGCGATGGCGATGACCACCTGCGCCTGGGCAAGTTCCTCGGCATGCGCGAGCAGGCGGTGCAGGCCGGCGACACCTACGTCGTAGAGGCGGTCGACCTCGTTGCCATAGAACTCGGCCGTCAACGCGGCTTCTTCGGCGACGGGTAAGTCGCTCGTGCCGGCGCAGGCGACGACGATGCGTCCGTTGCCGGTAGGGGAGGGCTTGCCGCCCACGAGGGCGAGCTGTGCGTCCGGGACATATCCCAGGTCGATGCCGTTGTCGAGGAGCTCCGAGGTACGGGCTGCTTTTTCGGCATCCAGGCGCGTGACCAGGATGCGCTCCTGGCCGGCATCGCGCAGCGCTTCGATAATGGCGGCAATTTGCTCGGCGGTTTTACCGGCACCGTAGACAACCTCGCCGGCTCCCTGGCGCACTCCGCGCGAAAGATCGAGCTGTGCAAAACCCAGATCGGCGGTTGGCGCCGTTTGGATGCGCGTGAGGGCGACTGCCGGGGTGACTGTTCCGCCGGCAACATCGCTCAGCAATTGCTCAAGATCTTGCTTATCCATATATGTTCCCTTCGACGGCGCAAAGTCTAGCACTCAAAGGGTATGTTTCCGAACACTAAGACAAAATTGTTCGGAAACTATAGGACAGACTGATTCAATTGTTAGACGGATCGGCTAGTCGCGCAGGATGATGTCCATGGCGAGCATCAGGTTGCGCTCGTCGATGGCAAACGGGGCGGCCTCGCGCGTCTTGGGCTTGGCACAAAACGCGATGCCCGTGCCCGCAGCCTGAATCATGGGGATGTCGTTGGCGCCGTCGCCGATTGCCACGGTATGGGCCATGTCGACACCGCACTCAACTGCCCAATCCAGCAGCTGGATGAGCTTGGACTCCTTGGTCACAATGTCGGCAGCCAACTTACCGGTGAGCTTGCCGTCCACGACCTCCAGGCGGTTAGCGAGGCAAAAGTCGATACCCGCGGCAGCCACGATCTTGTCAGCGACCTCGTGGAAGCCGCCGCTTACCACGCCGACCCTCCAGCCCTTGCTGTGCGCCGAGCGCACAAGCTCCAGCGCGCCGGGGGTAAACGTCACGCGCTCAAACGTGCGCTCGAACACGCTCTCGTCCAGGCCGGCGAGCAGCCCCACGCGCTTCTCGAGCGCTTGCTTAAAGTCCAGCTCGCCGCGCATAGCGCGCTCGGTGATTTGCGCAACTTGCTCGCCTACGCCGGCCTCCTCGCCCAACAGGTCGATGACCTCCTGGTTGATGAGTGTGGAGTCGATATCCATAACGATGAGGCGTGCAGTCATGGCGGGCCTTTCCGAGTGCAGTTGTATTGGGGCACATTGTCGCACGTGGCGCGCCTTGGCGACGGCCACGGTGCGTCAATTGTTTCGTCTCCGTCAAGTCTTTGGGCAAGAGTTACTTTTCCGCGGCACATCGACACAGGTGCGATAAGATAGAACGCCATGTCTGGCTGCGCGGTTTACGCAGGCTGGGCAAATCTGTACGACGCCGCCCGGAACGACACGGGGCGGCACAGATCCATAAAGGAGGATCACTGGTATGAGCCAGACCCGTCCCATCGACGAGCATTCCATGCACACCCGTACCTGCGGCGAGCTTCGCCGCGAGAACGTGGGCGAAGAGGTCACCCTCACCGGTTGGGTGAGCCGTCGCCGCGACCACGGCGGCCTTATCTTCTGCGATCTTCGCGACCGCGAGGGCATCACGCAGCTCACCTTCGACCCCGAGCACTCCGACGGCGACGCCTTTAAGATCGCCGAGACCATGCGTCCCGAGTGGCCCATCAAGATCCACGGCGTCGTGCGCTCCCGTGGCGAGGAGACCACCAACACCAAGCTCGCGACCGGCGAGATCGAGGTCCTGACCGACCACGCCGAGGTGCTCAACACGTCCGTCACCCCGCCGTTCCAGATCGAGGACGGCATCGAGACCAGCGAGGACACCCGCCTGCGCTATCGCTATCTGGACCTCCGCCGTCCCGAGATGATGGCCAACCTCAAGCTGCGCTCCGACTTTACCTTTGCCATTCGCGAGGCACTGCACAACCGTGAGTTCATGGAGGTCGAGACGCCCTCCCTGTTCAAGTCCACGCCCGAGGGCGCCCGCGACTTCATCGTCCCCAGCCGCATCCAGCCGGGCAACTTCTACGCCCTGCCGCAGTCCCCGCAGCTTCTGAAGCAGCTGCTTATGGTCGGCGGCGTCGAGCGCTACTACCAGGTTGCCAAGTGCTTCCGCGACGAGGATCTGCGCGCCGACCGCCAGCCCGAGTTCACTCAGGTCGATATCGAGATGTCTTTCGTGGACCAGAACGATGTTATGAGCGCGCTCGAAGAAGTCCTGTCCGATGCCTTCGGCCGCATGGGTGTCGAGATGCCCACGCCGCTGCGTCGCATGAACTACTGGGATGCCATGGACACCTATGGCTCCGACAAGCCCGATACCCGCTATGGCATGCACCTGGTCGACCTGACCGACATCTTTGCCAACTCCAAGTTCAAGGTCTTTGCGACCGCCGCAAATGAGGAGGGCTCTGTCGTCAAGGCCATCAACGCCAAGGGCGCCGGTGCCTGGGCACGTGCCAAGATCGATAAGCTCGCCGGCGTGGCCTCCACGTTTGGCGCCAAGGGCCTGGCATGGATCGCCTTCCGCGAGGACGGCTCCATCAACAGCCCCATCGTCAAGTTCTTCTCGGACGAGGAGATGGCCGCTCTGCGCGAGCGCATGGACGTCGAGCCCGGCGACCTTGTGATGTTCGCCGCCGGCCCGCGCCTGCTCTCTGACGAGATCCTGGGCGGTATGCGTTCGCACATGGCCAATGCGCTTGAGATCAAGCGCGAGGGTCACGACTTCCTGTGGGTCGTCAACTTCCCGCTGTTCCATTGGGACGAGGATCGCAAGGCCTATGCTGCCGAGCACCAGCCTTTTACCCTGCCGACCGAGACCGACATCGCCAAGATCGAGGCCGATCCCCTGGCAGCCGGTTCGTGCACCTACGACTTTGTCATGGACGGCTTTGAGGCCGGCGGTGGCGGTATGCGTATCCACAACGCCGAGATGCAGATGTCCATGCTCAAGCTCCTGGGCTTTACCGAGGAGCGCGCCGAGTCTCAGTTCGGCTTCCTCATGGAGGCCCTCAAGTTTGGTGCGCCCCCGATGGGCGGTTTCGCTCTGGGGCTGGACCGCGTGTGCATGCTGCTTACCGGTTCCGACTCCATCCGCGACGTCATGGCGTTCCCCAAGACGGCCAGCGGCTCTGACCTTATGTCGGGCGCCCCGAGTGCCGTTAGCGGTGCCCAGCTCAAGGACGTCAGCCTGCGCCTGATGTAGGCGAGCGGCTACATATTGCCCGTAACGAGGGAAGGACGCGTGCCTTCCCTCGTTTTTTATGCGCCGAGGTTGAGAGGGCTTGGGATGACCGGGCGTCGCGGAAAGCGTGCCCCAGAATTCGGCAAAATAATGGGGCACAGTTTCCGGTTGAGCTGTCTAACGGAAACTGTGCCCCAGAATGAGCGCTCAAAACGGGGCAGGCTTTCCGCAACAACTGTCTGGCGGAAAGCCTGCCCCAATTTCTTATAGCGAGTCTCTCTGGATCAGCTGCATGTGCATCACGGAGGTGGTGGGCTCGGCACCCTTGATCATGTCGAGCGCAATGTTGGCGGCCATGTGGCCTTCTTCGCGCAGGGGCTGGCGGACGGTCGTGAGTGCGGGGACGCAGCGCGTCGCAATCTCGTGATCGTCGAAGCCGACGACAGAAACGTCCGCCGGAACGGATAGGCCTGCCTCGTTGAGTGCGGTGATGACGCCAGCCGCGATACGGTCCGATCCGCAGAGCACGCCATCGAAAGCAATCTCGCGCGCGAGGATCTGGTGCATGGCCTGATAGCCGTCTCCGTTGTTCCAGCCGGTATAGATAACGTTTGCGTCTGGGAGGTCTTCGCCCAAGACGGCACGGTAGCCGCGCAGGCGGTCGACAACAGCGGGGTTGTCTTGCGGTCCCAACACGGCGACGATATCTTTGCGCCCGCGTTCCTTCATGGCGAGTGCCGCAAAGTGTCCGCCCTCTTCGTCGTCAGAGTAGACCGTCGAGAACACATCGCGATAGGGGTGGCCCTCGAGCTGGCCGCACAACACGGTGGGTACGCCCAGCTCGCGCAGCACCTCGAGCAGCTCACTGCCCTTGTAGGGGGAGACGTCGATCACGGCGTCGAACGAGCGGCGCTCAAAGTGCTCGCGTGCGCGGTTGCGCTCATGCGTAGAAGACGCCTGTAAGATAACGGGCAGATAGGACGACTCCGACAGTTCCTCGGTAATGCCGCTCAAAAACTCGCTATAGGTGGGGTCGCTGAAGAGTTCACTCAGGGGCTCGGTCACGAGCACGGCGATGATTTCCGTGCGCCCGACAGCGAGCGCTCGGCCACGAGCGTTGGGGACAAAATTGACTTCCTTGGCCGCCGCGCGGACGCGCCTTTTGGTTTCCTCGCTAATGCGGGGCGAATCGTTGAGAGCGCGCGATGCCGTGGAGCGCGACACGCCGGCAGCTGCGGCAACCTCGGCAAGCGTAGGTGCGGTGCGAACTGGTTGGGTCATGGCGTCTCCTGGAGAATGCGGTCGATGTTGTCGCTGATACGGGCTGGTGCGGATACAGCTTACTATAGCGCGTCTGAACAGCGTTCATGATATCCGGTGACCGGTGTCGTTTTGCAACCAAGCCGCAATCGAATACGTCTCGTATGGGTGAGATATCAGCGGGCGTGGCGGTTGCCTACGAGCTTAAGAACGATGTTTTGCGCTGAGTTTCGATACTCAGGGTGACATAAGTGTCGCGGTTGTACAACCGGTTGCACCGTTAACCCGGCCAAATCGACCGTTCAGCGGACAACCGGTTGCACAAGAATTACTACGATGACGAAGGAGCATCACCATGGACGCCATTAACGATTGGGAAAACCAAGCGCTCACCCACAGGAACCGCCTGGCACCCCATGCGTACTTTATGGGTTACGAGACCGCCGATCTCGCTGCAACGTACAGCCGCGAGCTGTCGCGCGGGTTTGTCCAGCTGTCCGGCTCGTGGCAGTTCCGCCTCTTTGAGGGCCCCGCTGCCGTCTCCAACGAGGAGCTCTCCACGTACAAGCCCGAGTGGGATCACGTGGAGGTTCCGCACCTGTGGCAGGTGGACGGCTATGGCAACCTTGCCTACACCGACGAGGGTTTCCCGTTCCCGGTGGACCAGCCGTTCGTTCCCTCCGACGACCCCACGGGCGTCTACCAGCGCATCGTCAACCTTCCCGCCGTTCCTGCCGGCGCTCGCGAGATCATTCGCTTTGACGGCATCGAGAGCTATGGCGAGCTGTACGTCAACGGCCAGTTTATCGGCATGACCAAGGGTTCGCGTCTGTCTGCCGAGTTCGACGTGACCGACGCGCTCGTCGAGGGCGACAACCTGTTTGCGGTCAAGGTCCTGCAGTACAGCGATGGCAGCTATATCGAGGATCAGGATATGTGGTGGGCCTCGGGCATCTTCCGCGATGTGTACCTTATGCAGCGTCCCGCCGCGCACCTGGTCGACTTTAGGTTCCGCACGCACCGCGAGGGCGATGCCGCTCTAATCACGCTCGATACGGTGGCCGAGGGAGCTACCCGCGTTGTGTATACGCTCAGCGATGGCGAGAACGTGGTGGCTACGGGCGAGTGCGTCGACGGCCATGCCGAGTGCAGCGTTGCTGATGCCCACTTCTGGAACCCCGAGGCCCCCTTCCTCTATGACCTTACGTTTGAGGTCTACGACGGTGACGAGGTCAGCGAGTACGTTCCGCATCGCCAGGGTCTTGCCGAGGTGACGGTCGAGGGCAATCATATCTACCTCAACGGCACTTACTTTAAGATGCATGGCGTCAACCGCCACGATCACGACGATCACAAGGGCCGCGCCGTGGGCCTCGATCGCATGCGCCGCGACCTGGAGCTCATGAAGCAGCACAACATCAACGCGGTGCGCACGTCCCACTACGCCAACGACCCGCGCTTTTACGAGCTGTGCGACGAGTATGGCATCATGCTGGTCGCCGAGACCGATATGGAGAGCCATGGCTTCGAGAATATCGGCAATATCGCCCTGGTCACCGACGACCCGGCATGGGAGCCGGCCTACGTCGACCGCATCGAGCGCCTGGTGATGCAGGAGCGCAACCACGCCTGCATCATTATGTGGTCGATGGGCAACGAGAGCGGCTATGGCTGCAACATCCGCGCGATGTACGCCAAGGCTCACGAGCTCGACGGTCGTCCGGTCCACTACGAGGAGGATCGCAACGCCGATACCGTCGACGTTATCTCCACCATGTACTCCCGCGTGTCGCAGATGAACGACTTTGGTGAGCATCCATTCCCCAAGCCGCGCATCAACTGCGAGTACGGTCACTCCATGGGCAACGGCCCCGGAGGCCTGTCCGAGTATCAGGAGGTCTTCGATCGCTGGGATTGCATCCAAGGCCAGTTTATCTGGGAATGGTGCGACCACGGTTTGGCTGCTGTGACCGAGGACGGCGTTGCCTACGACATGTACGGCGGCGACAACGGCGACTACCCCAACAACAGCAACTTCTGCATCGATGGCATGGTGTTCCCTTGGCAGCAGCCGAGCCCGGGCCTCACTGAGTATGGTCAGGTTATCTGCCCGGTTCGCATGGCTTACGACGACGAGGCGGGCGAGCTGACCGTCACCAACAAGCGTTGGTTTACCACCCTTGAGGATGTCTGCCTGTCGGCGGAGACCCTGGTGGACGGCGACGTGGTCTGCCGCAAGACGCTCATGCCCGGTGCGGTTGCCCCCGGCGAGTCCGTCCAGCTTCCGCTAGTGATTCACGAGGCCGCGGTAGGCGAGACCCTGCTGACCGTGCGCGCCTACACCATGGCCGCTCACGTCTGGTGCGAGCCGATGTTCCAGCTGGGCGCAAGCCAGTTTGCCATCGCAAACCATCCGGCGCCAGCCATCGCGGCTCCCACTCGTCCTGAGCTTACGGTCGAGGAGACCGAGCAGGAAATCCGCATTCGCTCCCTCAACGGCGAGCTGACCTTCAGCAAGGTAAACGGTACCGTGAGCGAGTGGAAGGCATCCGGCCGCGACGTCATGGCCTCCGGTCCCCAGGTTGGTTTTTGGCATCCGCTCGTCGATAACCACGCCCAGGAGTATGACTCACTGTGGAAGGACAACTTCATCGATGTGATGCAGACGTCTACCCGCAAGGTTTCTTGGAAGCAGGACGGCAATGCGGTCGTCGTTACCGTGAGCCAGCGTATCGCTCCTCCCGTCCGCGCGTTCGGCATGCGCGTCGAGCTTGTCTACACCGTGCTTCCGAGCGGACGCGTTGACCTCAAGGTTTCCGGCGAGCCCTACGGTGACTATTCGGACATCATCCCGCGCATCGGCATCTCCTTCGAGGTCCCCGGTTGCGATCGCGCCGTCGAGTGGTATGGCCACGGCCCGGGCGAGAACTATCCGGACTCGCTGCGCGCCAACCCGGTCGGTCATTACCGCACCACGGTCGACGATATGTTCACGCCCTACGTTATGCCTCAGGACTGCGCCAACCGCGAGGGTACCCGCTGGGTTGCCCTGCGCTCTAGCCACGGTGACGGTCTGGTCGTGACGCGTCCGAGCAACGCCGCTTCCAACCCGTTCTCGTTCTCGGCATGGCCCTATAGCTGCGAGGCCATCGATAACGCCAAGCACGTCTACGACCTTGTCAAGGGCGATACGGTCACGGTCAACATCAACGACCAACTGCTCGGCCTTGGCTCGAACTCTTGGGGTTCCGAGGTGCTCGATTCCTATCGCACCCGTTTTGAGAGCTTCAGCTTTGAGGTGTCCCTGCGACCGCTGACGTCTGCCGATCTGGCTCAGGCACTGGCACCCATTAAGGAGGCATAAGTCATGCATGTCTTTAACTCGCGCGCCGATTTCGACGCTCAGATGAAGTCCGTCAAGAAGTGGATGCGTACCGGACAGGCGCTCGACGGCGTTTCTGAACTGCAGCACGATGTGGCGTACTCCATCGGCGACTCGCTGGTGTATTGGTGGGTGAACGCCCACGAGGCGGCTACCGCCGATCTGGTCGGTCACCGTCGCTATCATGCCGTGCTCGCTCCGCTCGACGGCGACCTGACCGTCGAGGTTGCCCTCAAGGCAGGCCTCACCTGCACCCGCGCTTACAGCGATATCGATGATCGCGAGCGCTTTGAGGGGGCGGGGGAGACCGTGACGATTCCCGCCGGCGGCGTTGCCGTCGTCGAGATCGACGAGGCTTACCGTGTTATCGCCGAGGCTTCGGATCCCCGCGTCGTGGTACTGCACGTGACGGTCGAAGGTTATTCCTTCCCCAACAAGTAGTATTCGTCCGTTTGGACGTTTGCTTCGCGCCGTTAAGGGGGATGGCTTTGTTGACTCCCTTTTCCCCATTCCCCTTAGCAGGTGCGCCGTCCGCGATTGCACTTGCAGCTCGGACGGTTTTGGATGACATTTAATAGATGATTGGGAGGGCTTATGAGCTCTGAAAAACGAGGAACGATCGGTTCGTTCGCTCTGCTGGGCATGACGGTCGCCGCCGTGTTCGGTATCAAGAACATCATCAACAACAACGCGGCCATCGGCTTGGCAGCTGCGCCGTCGTTCTTCTTCGCCACGCTTTTGTACTTTGTCCCCTATACCCTGGTTACCGCCGAGTTCGTCGGCCTCAACAAGGACTCCGAGTCGGGCGTGTACGCATGGGTTAAGACCTCGATGGGTGGTCGCTGGGCGTTCCTGACGGCATTTAGCTACTGGTTCGTTAACCTGTTCTTCTTTGCGTCCGTCCTGCCCAACGTCATCATCTACGCGAGCTACGTGTTCTTTGGTGCCAACGCCGAGCTTTCGCAGCTGTGGATCACCATTATCGAGATCGTCGTCTTTGCTATCGCCACGTGGGTTTCGACCAAGGGCGCTAAGTGGATCGGCTCCATTTCCTCCTTCGGTTCGACCGCGGCTCTCGGCCTGACCGCCGTGTTCATCCTGCTGTCCCTGGCTGCTGCCCTTGGCGGCGTTGAGTTCGCTACGGCTCCTACTCCCGCTAACATGGCTCCCGACATGAGCAACTTCGCAACTGCGTGGGGCTTCTTCGGTACGCTTGCCTGGATCATCCAGGGCGTTGGCGGCGCTGAGTCTGTCGGCGTGTTCCTTAACGACCTTAAGGGTGGCGTCAAGGCCTTCGTGCGCACCGTCGTTATCGCCGGCCTGACCATCGGCCTTCTGTATGCAGGCGCTTCGCTGCTGGTTAACCTGTTCATCCCCGAGGGCAGCGTTGCCATCTCCACCGGCATCTTCGACGTGTTCGGCGCTGTCTTTGCCCACTTTGGCATTCCTATGGAAGTGTCCACGCGCGTCATCGGCTTGATCCTTCTCGCCGCTACGCTGGGTTCCCTCATGATGTGGACCTCCGCTCCCATCAAGGTCTTCTTCACCGAGATCCCCAAGGGCGTCTTTGGTAGCAAGATCGTCGAGCTCAACGAGCATGGCATTCCTGCCCGCGCCGCTTGGCTGCAGTTCGCCATCGTCGTCCCCATCCTGATCATCCCGGCCCTGGGCTCCGGTAACCTCGACGACCTGCTCATGATTGTCACCAACATGACGGCTGCCACCGCTCTGCTCCCGCCGCTGCTGATTCTGCTTGCCTACTTTATGCTGCGCAAGAACTTCGATGCTGCTCCCCGTGGCTTCCGCATGGGCTCGCGCAGCTTTGGCCTGGTCGTTGCCGCATTCCTGCTTGTGGTCTTCTGCTTCGTGCTTATCTGCGGCACCATTCCGCTCGATCAGCCGCTGTGGCTGACGCTGGTCTACAACGTTGGCGGCGTGGTTGTCTTCCTGGGCCTTGCCGTGATGTGGTACAACCGCTACATCAACCGCCTGCGCGAGACCGATCCCGAGGCCGCCGAGAACGAGCTTCGCCCTTCCGTCCTCGATATGATGGAGTAGCGGCTAGGATTAATCTACGGCTGTGGAATAAATCGATTCCCTTTCCTAGGGAGGGGCCTTACGAGGCCCCTCCTTTTGTGTTTTGGGGTATGGATTTTGGACTCTGTGGGCAAAAAATGCCAAATATGAGTACTGTTGCAAAAGAGGTGTCATATTTTTCGGCCTGCTCTGAGCGAAAATGGGCTCAAAATCAATTTATCTAACCCCCTTTAAAGGGCGTTTGACGGCTTTCAACCTCTTCGAATCGCTTAAAGTAAGCAATTTGCTCTCGATTTTGCTGCTACTAAATTGGTGGCAGTACTCATATTTGCCACTTTTTGCCCACGAGGTGCTCAGAGGAGCTCTCGACAAGCATCTAACGCTACAATAGCTACCACGTGGCTGGGGTTGCCGGCCGAATGTGCGATGTCGTGGGAGGGGACATGGTCGAATTTACGAAGACGATTAAAGATCCGTTGGGATTGCATGCCCGCCCGGTTGCGCTGCTTTATGACATTATCGCCAAGCATCGTAGTGACGTGTCGGTTTCGATTGGCAATCGTCATGTCGATGGCCGCGACGTTATAGGGCTCATGGCACTCTGTGGCGAATGTGGCGAGGACATCGTGTTCCGCGTTTCGGGCGTGGATGAGGCCTCCTGTGTCACATCGATCAGAAATCTCTCGCTCTAAGCATGATAGGGCGCGGTAAAGGATGGTCCTTTGCCGCGCCTTTTTGTTTCGTATAGGAAACTTTTTCGAAATCTGAATGGGGACCCTTTCCAAAAAGTTAACCACGTGCTAGTTTACTATAGCGAACATAGACGTGGTTAACTTTTTACGCGTCGATGTTGAGGACGAACTGACGTTAGGAGCAACTCATGTCTTGCGGACCGCAGATGCCGGCCATGCCGCTTTCGATGGTAAAAGCGGGCGAAACCGTGCGCGTGTCTCGTGTAAAGGGCAATGAGGACATGAAACACCACCTCAAGGACCTCGGCTTTGTCGAGGGCAACGAAATCCACGTGGTGAGCTCGAGTGGTGCCAATATCATCGTCACGGTGCTGGGCGCACGCTTTGGCATCGATTCCAAGGTTGCCATGCACATCATGACCGTCGGTTAGTCAGCAGCATTTCATAAAAACCGAAAGGGGGACAAGAGGATGAAGACGTTGGGTGACGTTAAGGTGGGCGAGAGCTCTACCATCGTCAAGCTTCACGGTGAGGGTGCGCTTCGCCGCCACCTTATGGACTTGGGGCTCATCAAGGGCACTTCGTTCAAGGTCGTGAAGGTTGCACCGCTCGGTGATCCGGTCGAGATCAACGTGCGCGGCTACGAGCTTTCCATCCGCAAGGAGGAGGCGGCCGTCGTCGAGGTCCAGTAAGGGCTCGCGGCGTATATTTCTGCAGATAAAGTTAGGTATTTCTAACTTAATGCAGCATCTTTGAAGCACATTATCCAGCCTGCGCGGAGAAAGCAGCGCAGGCACACAAGGAAGAAGGATTGAATGGCGGATTCTCAGATCCATGTCGCGCTGGCGGGTAACCCCAACTGCGGCAAGACCACGCTTTTCAACCTGATCACCGGCGCCAACGGCTACGTTGGCAACTGGCCCGGCGTCACGGTTGAGAAAAAGGAAGCCAAGCTCCTAAGCGACAAGAACGTTACCATCACGGACCTCCCTGGCATCTACTCGCTTTCCCCCTACAGCCCCGAGGAGCAATGCTCGCGCGATTACCTCATGAGCGGCGAGCCCGATGTTGTCGTCCAAGTTGTCGATGCCACCAACCTCGAGCGTAACCTGTACCTGGCGCTTCAGGTTATCGAGACCGGCCTGCCCGTGGTTGTTGCCCTCAACATGGCCGACTTGGTCGAGAAGAACGGCGACAAGATCGACACGGACAAGCTCTCTAAGAAGCTCGGTTGCCCGGTCATGATGATCTCGGCCCTTAAGAACAAGGGTATCAAGGAGCTCTTCGAGCAGGTCAAGAAGTCCGCTGCTTCCAAGGGCCAGGTGCCGGAGCACAAGTTCGATTCCTCCATCGAGGACGTTCTGGACCACATCGAAAACAACCTGCCGGCAAGCGTTCCCGCCAACAAGCGCCGCTACTATGCCGTCAAGCTGTTCGAGCGTGATGCGGATGCCTGCAAGCTCATCAACCTCACCAAGGAGAAGGCCGCTCGCGTCGAAGAGCTGGTCGCCCAGTGCGAGCAGGACTGCGACGACGACGCCGAGTCCATCATCACCGGCGAGCGTTACGGCGTGATTGCCCACATCATTGACGAGTGTCTCACCAAGGCTCCGGCCAAGATGAGCACTTCCGAGAAGATCGACCGCGTGGTTACCAACCGTATCCTGGGCCTGCCGATCTTTGTGGTCATCATGTTCTGCGTGTACTACATCGCCGTTTCCACCCTGGGCGGCACGGTGACCGACTTCACCAACGACCAGCTCTTTGGTACCGACGGTTGGTACGTGCTCGGTCAGGGCCGCGACGCCTACGACGCGGCCGTCGAGGCTGCGGGCGACAACGCCGACTCGGTCGACCCGGCGCAGTATGGCCCGTATGTTCCGGGTATTACCACCATGGTCCACGACGCACTTGTGGCGGGTGGCACCGAGGACGGCGGTCTGGTCGATTCGCTCGTCTGTGACGGTATCGTCGGCGGCCTGGGCGCCATCTTCGGCTTTGTGCCGCAGATGTTCCTGCTGTTCGTCATGCTGTCCTTCCTGGAGGACTGCGGCTACATGGCCCGCGTCGCCTTCATCATGGACCGCGTGTTCCGCCGCTTCGGCCTGTCCGGTAAGTCCTTCATCCCCATGCTCGTGTCCTCGGGCTGCGGCGTCCCCGGCGTCATGGCCACCAAGACCATCGAGAACGAGAAGGACCGCCGCATGACGGTCATGACCACCACGTTCATCCCCTGCGGCGCCAAGCTGCCGATTATCGCCCTGCTCATGGGCTCCATCATCGGCGATTCTTCCACCACCGCCGCGTGGATCAGCCCGCTCTTCTACTTCCTGGGCGTCTTTGCCGTCATCGCCTCGGGCCTCATGCTCAAGAAGACCAAGCTCTTCGCCGGTCGCCCGACGCCGTTCGTTATGGAGCTTCCTGCCTACCACTTCCCGGCGATCCGCTCTTGGGCGCTGCACGTGTGGGAGCGCTGTTGGGCCTTTATCAAAAAGGCCGGTACGGTCATCTTCGCGTCCACCGTCGTGGTGTGGTTCCTCTCCAACTTTGGTAGCTACAACGGCGCCTTTGGCTTCCTGCCTGCCATGGAGGGCATCCCCGAGGAGTTCATGGACTACTCCGTGCTCGCCATGCTGGGCAACCTGGTCGCTTGGATCTTCGCCCCGCTCGGCTTTAGCACCTGGCAGGCAACCGCGCTGACCGTCTCGGGCCTTGTGGCTAAGGAGAACGTCGTCGCAACCGCCGGTTCGCTGCTGTCCGTCGCCGACGCCGGCGAGACTGACCCGAGTCTGTGGACCGCGTTCGCCGGCATGTTCCCGACCATGGGCGCTTGCGTTGCCTTTGGCGCGTTCAACCTGCTGTGCGCTCCGTGCTTTGCCGCCATTGGCACCATCCGCAACCAGATGGACTCTGGCAAGTGGACCGCGATTGCCATCGGCTACGAGTGCGCCTTCGCTTGGGTCATCGGCCTGTTCATCAACCAGTTCTACAACCTGCTTGTCCTTGGGCAGTTTGGTATCTGGACGGTTGTGGCCATTGTGCTGCTGGTTGCGATGCTCTTCCAGATTTTCCGTCCCATGCCCAAGCATGCATGGACCGACGAGGACGAGACCAACACTGCTTCCGCCGCAGTTTCCGCTTAAATCCGAATAAGGATTAACCCCTTTCCACGAGCCCGGGTGTCCCAGCGACACTCGGGCTTTTTGGTGGGGGAGATGTGGCGTTTCTGCAGATAAAACCGACCAAAATAAACCCGTCCCTTTTTGGTAGGTGGAGAATGGGGTAAAGTAAGTGATGGTTAACTAGAGGAGGCTTGCTATGGCACCTATCGATATTGTTGTACTGGCTGTTATCGGCGTTGCGTTTGTCGCGGTATGCGTGCGCATCTACCGCAAGGGCACCTGCGCCGACTGCGCTCAGGGTGGCGTTTGTACGGGGCATTGCTCCAACAAAAAGACGTGCGCCGCGCTGAAAGGTGTCGACAAAATCGCCGAAGACTTGGGCCGCGGTATCAAGTAAGGCCCAGACATCTAAGCGCCTCGCGAGCATCCGTTCGCGGGGCGTTTTTCACTTTTGTGGGGTGGGCTAGAGACGCTGCATGCGGTACCCGACACCCATGTGCGTCTGAATCATCTTGGGGTGAGAGGGGTCTGCCTCGATCTTCTTGCGCAGGGTGCGCATGAACACGCGCAAGCTCGCCAGATCGCTGTCCCAGCTCGTGCCCCATATCTCGCGGGTGATGAAGGTGTGGGTGAGCACCTTGTCGACGTTTTTCGCCAGAAGGACGAGCAATTTGTACTCGGTTGGGGTGAGCGAGAGCTCGCGTCCGTCTTTCGTCGCGTATCCCGCGGCGTAGTCGATATGCAGCGGACCGTTGTCGAACGTGCTCGCTTCTGTCGACTCGCTCGACGCCATCGAGGAGCGCCTCAAATTCGCGCGGACGCGCGCGAGCAACTCATCCACAGAAAAGGGCTTGGTGAGGTAGTCGTCTGCCCCTGCGTCAAGTGCTGCAATCTTGTCGGAATCTTCGGTGCGCGCCGAAATGACGATAATGGGGACTGCCGACCAGCTTCGGATCTTCGTGATGACCTCGATACCGTCAATGTCGGGAAGGCCGAGGTCGAGCATGATGAGGCTGGGGCCGTGCGACACCGCATCCATGATGACGGCCTGGCCGTTGCAAACCTTGCTCACGACATAGCCGTGGAGGTCAAGCGCGGTCGAAACGAGGTTTTGAACGGTCAGGTCATCTTCGACCAGGAGGATGCGTGGCTTAGCGGCATTATTCATGAATCTCGATCTCCTCAGCGGGCAGGGTAAAACGGAAGACGGCCCCATGGGGGTGGTTGTCGCGAACTTCGATGACGCCGCCATGCGCCTCCACGATGGAGCGGCAGAGCGACAGCCCAAGGCCGATGCTTCGACGCGAATCCACGGGCCGCGTATTGCCTGAGGTAAAGAAGCGCTCAAAGATATGAGGCTTGTCGCAGTCTGCCACACCCGGCCCATCGTCTGCGACGTCCACCACGACGAACGCGCCCTCGCGACGTGCGCTGACGGTGACAGTCGAGTCCTCGGGCGTGTATTTGAAGGCGTTCATGATGAGATTCGTAAGCACCTGCATGATGAGATGGACGTCGACGCGTACCAGCAGGATGTCGTCAGTGTGCTCGATGGTGACGGCATGTCCATGCGATGCTTGGGCGACATGGCTGAGGGCGGCCTCGATGACCTCGTCGATGAGCTCGGATGTGAGGTTGAGGCGAATGGTGCCGTCCTCGACGCGTGTGATGGCGAGGAGGTTCTCCACGGTATCGATAAGCCAGAGGGAGTCATCGTAGATGGCATCGGCAAGATCGCAGCGTTGTTCGAGGCTGAGCCTCTCGTCGCTCTTCCGAAGGATTGCCGCAGATCCGGATATAGCCGTGAGGGGTGTCCTCAAATCGTGGCCGATGGAGCGCAAAAGGTTGGCGCGCAGCTGCTCGTTTTTCGCCAAGACCGCAGCCTCTTCGCGCTCTTGCGCCGCCCGGTCGCTTTCGAGCGCCAAGGCGCATTCACCTACGATAGATAGGACGATCGAATGCTCGAAGGCTTCGATCTCGCGCCCCTCCAGGGCGATGCCGATGACACCGAATACCTTGTCGCCGGTGCGAACCGCGAGGTAGAGACAGCGCGCCTCAGGCAGGGTCCGCGTGCTTGCGCCCGCGCGCTTGTTGTTGGTGTAGGTCCAGGTTGCAACGGCGCGCTCGTAGTCGGTGAGCAGCGACGCGGATCGGTTTTCGGTGCCAGCGGACTCATAGAGCGCCTTGCCGAGCGTGCCGTGTTCGGCGGGGTAGAAGACCACGTCGAGTTTTAGCAGTTTGACGAGTTGGTTCATGGCGACGCGGGCGCACTCCTCCGCGCTATGGGCTTGCTGCAAGAGCTGGTTCGTTTCGAGGAGTACACGCGTTTTGAATGCGTTCTCGGCGGAGGTACGGGCGTTGTCGGCGATGCGCGCAGTTAACTCGCCGGCGACCATAGCGGTAGCGAACATGATGCCGAACGTGACCAGATAGCTTCGGTCGTAGCTGGCGAGCGAAAACAGAGGCGTGACGAAGCAGAAGTTGTAAAGCACTACAGAGAGCACGCTCGATACGATCGTGCAGATACGCCCCGTCGTGGTGACGGCGGTCAGCAGGGCCGTGAGGATATAGAGGGATATGATGCTGGAATCGGCAAATCCCAGATGGCGGAAAGCCGTGCCGATCGCCGTGGCGACAAGAGAGAGGGCCAGCGTGCGAAGCACGTTTCGGCTGCTGGGCGGCTGCAGGGCGAGCGCATGCCGGCGTCCTTTGGGCCGGGAGGGCGGAGTCGACTGGTCTGGAATGATGTAAATGTCGAGATTCGGGGCGAATGCTATGAGCTGTTCTACGAGAGATTTGCGGCCAAAGAGGGCCTGACGGACGCTGCTGTGCTCGCCCGTGCGTCCCATGACGATCTTCGAAATACCCGACAGGCGCGCGAACTCGGAGATCTGAAACGCGACGTCGTCGCCATAGACGGTTTCCATATGTGCTCCGAGCTGCTCGGCTAGGGCGATATTGGCTGCAAGCTTGGCGCGCTCATCATCGCTCATGGCTTGCGTGCGCGGGCTCTCTACGAACAGGGCGACGAGCTCGCTGCGAAACGCTTTCGCCATGCGTGCGGCGGCACGGACGATGCGGGGATTGGTCGGCGCCGGGGAGACGCAGACTAAGATACGCTCCCTGGTGTAGTAGTCACGGTTTCCCAGCACGCGTGCGGCGTCTGTGAGGTGGCCGGTGCGATCGGCGCAGCGGCGCAGCGCGATTTCTCGGAGTGCGGTGAGGTTCTCGACGGTAAAAAAATGCTGTTGCGCTCGGTCGGCTTGTGCGGGACGGTAGACGAGGCCGGCGCGAAGGCGCTCAAGTAGGTCTTCGGGCTCTATGTCGACGAGCTCGACCTGGTCGGCATCATCGAAGATACGGTCGGGGATTCGTTCGCTCACGACAACGCCGGTGATGGATGCAACCATGTCGTTTAGGCTCTCGATATGCTGAACGTTCACGGTCGTATAGACGTCGATGCCCGCATGTAGAAGTTCCTCGACGTCTTGATAGCGTTTGTCGTGGCGAGACCCCGGCGCATTTGTATGGGCGAGCTCGTCGACAAGGATGAGCTGAGGGGCGCGTTCGATAGCCGCATCTAGATCGAACTCGCTGAGCGCAATGCCGTTGTGCTCGATGAGTTTACAGGGCACGTTCTCAAGCCCTTGTGCAAGATGGGCAGTTGCCGGACGTTCGTGCGGCTCGATGTATCCCGCGACGACGTCGACACCTCGCCGCTTGGCGGCGTGGGCGGCTTGAAGCATCGCATAGGTTTTGCCTGTGCCAGCAGCGTAGCCAAAGAAAATCTTGAGGTGTCCCCGGCTGGTTCGAGTGTCATCGGCGACCTCGTCTTTCTCAATTGCCTTGAGGATGAGGTCTGGATTGACGCGAGTGTCCGATGCGTCGCGCTGCATAGCGTAGCCTTTCTGAAGCGTTGTCCATGCGTGCATACGCGGTGAAGACACCACTGTATGCTCGCGAGGTCGAGTATAGGCGCACTGCAGCTGCAATAGTGCTTTCTACCTGCATCTTTACGGCATCTTAAGGACGTGAGCCCCGGCCCTCACGCCTCTTTAATCCCTAGAAGCGTTTACTGTCCCCAGACGCTTGCGAGGGCAGGCGTCCGAGACATCGGACCGCGTGTGAAAGGGGCGGTAAATGGACATCCTCATTCCCATCATCGGAGTCGTCTGCATTGGACTTCTTATCTATTACATCTACATTCTGATGAGGAGTGATTCGTAAACTATGGACGCTGCGATTCAGTACATCTTGTACTTTGCCGTACTCGTCGTCCTGGCCGTTCCGCTCGGTCGGTTCATGGCCCATATCATGGATGGTGAGCATACGTTCCTGTCGCCTGTGATTGCTCCTGTGGAGCGTGGCATCTATCGTCTGCTTCGCATCGACGCGGCAGAACAGATGGGGTGTAGGCGCTATCTGGCGAGCGTGCTGGTCTTTTCGGGGATCGGCCTCGTGACTCTTGTGGCACTCCAGGCGCTTCAGTCCTTCTTGCCAGGCAATCCCCAGCACCTGCCGGGTGTGTCATGGGACCTGTCGTTCAATACGGCTGCTTCCTTCATAACCAACACCAACTGGCAGTCCTACTCCGGTGAGACCACCCTGTCCTACCTTGTGCAGTTCATGGGTCTCACTGTGCAGAACTTCGTTTCCGCTGGCACCGGTATCGCGGTCATGTTCGCGCTGATCCGCGGCTTCCGTCAGGTCAAGGAGCAGGGTCTGGGTTCCTTCTGGGTCGACCTCACCCGCACCGTCCTGTATGTGCTCATCCCGCTGAACCTCGTGTTCGGCATCTGCCTGGCTGCCGGTGGCGTCATCTCCAACTTCCAGCCAGCTCAGAAGGCTGAGCTCGTAGAACCCGTCGCTGTTCAGCCTAATGCAGACGGCGGCTGGAGCGTCATCGACGGCGCCCAGATTGAGGGCGACACGGTCAAGGTCGACGGCAAGGTTGTCGAGGGCGCGCGCGTGGTCACCGAGCAGTTCCTGCCCCAGGGTCCCGCGGCTCCTCAGGTCGCCATCAAGCAGTCCGGCACCAACGGCGGCGGCTTCTTCGGCGTGAACTCCGCCCATCCGTATGAGAACCCCAGTGCCTTCACCAACATCATCGAGATGACCAGCCTGCTGCTGATCCCGGCCGCCTGTTGCTTCGCCTTCGGTATCGGCGTCAAGAACACCAAGCAGGGCAAGGCCATCTTTGCCGCCATGTTCATCCTGCTGGTGATCTTCACCGGCATCATCGCCGTCAACGAGCATGCGGGCACCCCGCAGCTGGCCGATGGCGGAGCGGTCAATATCGAGATGACCGACGGCCAGGCCGGCGGCAACATGGAGGGCAAGGAGAGCCGTTTCGGTATCGCCTCCTCTTCTACCTGGTCCGCTTTCACGACGGCTGCTTCCAACGGCTCGGTTAACTCCATGCACGACTCCTACACCCCGCTGGGCGGTTTTGTCCAGATGCTCCAGATTGCTCTGGGCGAGGTCGTCTTCGGCGGCGTGGGCTGCGGCCTGTACGGCATGATCGGCTTCGCCATCCTCACAGTGTTCATCGCCGGCCTCATGGTCGGACGCACGCCTGAGTTCCTGGGCAAGAAGATCGAGCCGGGCGAGATGCGCTGGGCAGTTGTCCTGTGCTTGGCAACTCCGTTTGCCATTCTGGTGTGCTCGGCCATCGCCTGCATGGTGCCCGGTCTTGCCGACCAGCTCAACAATGGTGGCGCGCACGGCTTCTCCGAGGCGCTGTATGCCTTCACCTCATGCGGCGGCAACAACGGCTCGGCGTTTGCAGGCGTGAACTGCAACATTCCCTGGATCAACGTCATGCTCGGCCTCGAGATGCTGTTCGCCCGCTTCATGCCCATCATCGGTACGCTGGCTATCGCCGGCTCGCTGGCCAAGAAGGGCAAGGTCGCCGAGAGCGCCGGTACCCTGTCTACCACCAACGGCATGTTCGTATTCCTGCTCGTGTTCATCGTTCTGCTGATCGGTGCCCTGAGCTTCTTCCCGGCCCTGGCGCTTGGCCCCGTTGCCGAGTTCTTCCAGATGATTGCGTAAAGGAGGGCGCAGATTTATGACTATGCAAAAAGACATGATGGGCCGCGCGGTCCGCGACTCGTTTGCCAAGCTGGATCCTCGCGTCCAGATTCAAAACCCGGTCATGTTCCTGGTGTGGCTTTCAGCCGTCATGACCTCCGTCCTGGCCGTCGCTTCCATTTTCGGTGTGCAGGACGCGGGTGTGCCCACCTACTATGTGGTCGCCATCGCGGTCATCCTGTGGCTTACCGACCTGTTCTCGAACTTCGCCGAGGCGCTTGCCGAGGGCCGCGGTAAGGCCCAGGCCGATTCCCTGCGTGCGGCCAAGAAGGATGTCGAGGCCCATCGCATCGAGTCCGTTGAGGACAAGGAGCACTTCACCGTCGTTCCCGGCACCGAGCTCACGCGCGGCGACCTGGTGATCGTACGCGCCGGCGAGCAGATTCCCGGCGACGGCGACGTCATCGAGGGCGCTGCTTCCGTTGACGAGTCCGCCATCACCGGCGAGTCCGCCCCCGTGGTCCGCGAGGCCGGCGGCGACCGCTCTGCCGTTACCGGCGGTACCACGGTGCTGTCCGACTGGATCATCGTCAAGATCTCCAGTGAGCCCGGCCAGAGCTTCCTGGACAAAATGATCGCGATGGTCGAGGGTGCCGCGCGCAAGAAGACCCCTAACGAGATCGCTCTGGAGATCTTCCTGGTGGCCCTCTCCATCGTCTTTATCCTGGTCACGCTGGCCCTGTATTGTTACTCCTGCTTCTCGGTCGGTCTTAACGACATGGACAACCCCACGGCCGTGACCACGCTCGTGGCGCTGCTCGTGTGCCTGGCTCCTACTACCATCGGCGCCCTTCTTTCCGCCATCGGCATCGCCGGCATGAGCCGTCTGAACGAGGCCAACGTGCTGGCCATGTCCGGCCGCGCCATCGAGGCCGCCGGCGACGTCGACATCCTCATGCTCGACAAGACCGGCACCATCACCCTGGGTAACCGCCAAGCCGCCGAGTTCATCCCGGTCGACGGCATCGATCCCGCGGAGCTGGCCGATGCCGCCCAGCTTTCCTCGCTGGCCGACGAGACCCCCGAAGGCCGTTCCATCGTCGTGCTCGCCAAGGAGCAGTTCGGTCTGCGCGGCCGCACACTCGAGGATAAGGGTATGGAGTTCATCCCCTTCACCGCGGCGACCCGCATGTCCGGTGTGAACTACGAGGGCAATGAGATCCGCAAGGGCGCTGCCGATTCCGTGCGCACCTATGTGGAGGCAGCCGGCGGCGTGTTCTCCCAGGAGTGCGACGAGGCCGTCGAGCGCATCGCCAAGGCCGGCGGCACCCCGCTGGTCGTGACCAAGAACTGCCGCGTGCTGGGCGTTGTGTACCTCAAGGACATCATCAAGTCCGGCGTTAAGGAGAAGTTCGCCGACCTGCGCAAGATGGGCATCAAGACCATCATGGTGACGGGCGACAACCCGCTCACCGCCGCGGCAATCGCCGCCGAGGCCGGCGTTGACGACTTTCTGGCCGAGGCCACCCCTGAGGGCAAGCTCGAGAAGATCCGCGAGTTCCAGCGTGAGGGCCACCTGGTCGCCATGACCGGCGACGGCACCAACGACGCGCCGGCGCTGGCGCAGGCGGATGTCGCCGTGGCCATGAACACGGGCACCCAGGCTGCCAAGGAGGCCGGCAACATGGTCGACCTCGACTCCAGCCCCACCAAGCTCATCGAGGTCGTGCGTATCGGCAAGCAGCTGCTCATGACCCGCGGTTCGCTCACGACCTTCTCGGTGGCCAACGACATGGCGAAGTACTTCGCTATCATCCCGGCCCTGTTCTCGCCGATCTACCCCGGGTTGGACGCCCTCAACATCCTCGGTCTGGCAAGCCCGCTGTCCGCGGTTCTTTCGGCCATCATCTATAACGCGCTCGTTATCGTCGCGCTGATCCCGGCCGCGCTGAAGGGCGTTAAGTACCGCGAGGTCCCGTCCGGACAGCTGCTGACCCACAACCTGCTCGTGTGGGGTCTGGGCGGCATCGTTGCCCCGTTCGTATTCATCAAGCTCATCGACATGCTGCTCGCGTTCTGCGGCATTATGTAAGTGGAGGTTTGTATGTTCAAAGGTGTTGCATCGCGCGCACTGGGCGTGTTCGCGCTGTTTACCGTTGTCTGCGGCCTGGGCTATACGCTTGTCGTGACCGGCATTGCCCAGGTTGCGTTCCCGTATCAGGCGAACGGTTCGCTCATTACGGTCGACGGCAAGGTTGTGGGTTCCGAGCTCATCGGCCAGAACTTCGAGGATGAGGATCACATGTGGGGCCGCATCCAGAACGTGTCAATTTTCGAAGGCGAAGATGGCGAGCTCATGGCGTATGGTGCCCCATCCAACCTGTCCCCGGCGAGTGAGGAGTATCGGCAGCTTGTGGATGCGCGCGTGAAGAAGATCCGCGCCGCCAACCCCGATGCCGATATGGACGCTGTGCCCGTCGACCTGGTGACGTGTTCCGGCTCAGGGCTCGACCCCGAGATCTCTCCCGATGCCGCCGAGTACCAGGTCCCGCGCCTGGCGAAGGCCACGGGCAAGAGTGAAGGCGAGGTTCGCGAGATCATCGCCCAGTGCACCAAGGGCCGTTTCCTCGGCGTGTTCGGCGAGCCCACGGTCAACGTGCTCAAGGTGAACCTTATGCTGGACGGCGCGCTGTAGGTGAGGGAGTGGCGGATGAGGGCATGACTGACTATCTGAGCCCTCAAGTCCACCCCGCCCATCAGTTGCGGTGGAATACGGACTGTTTTGCCTGTCAAAAGTCTTATCTACTCCGTATTCCACCGCAACTTTTTTGTGAGGGTCGGGATTGAAGGTGGGGAGTGCGAGCGAGTGCGAATGCAGCGGATACTGATACGATAGGTACGTTAGCAACTGCCGCCGAGCGGCTCAAACGAAAGGAACCCTGTATGGAGTCCTCCGCCTATCCGATGCTCTTTAGCCCGATCAAGGTCGGTACGACCGAGGTCAAGAACCGCGTCTTTATGCCGCCGGTGTCCACCAACCTGGCCGATTATGGCTATGTGACCGACGATTTGGTCGATCATTACCGTGCCCGCGCCAAGGGCGGCGTGGGCCTCATCATCACCGAGGTCGTGACGGTCGAGCCCACCTATACCTATCTGCCGGGCGACATGTGCTGCTACGACGACACGTTCATCCCCGGCTGGGAAAAGCTCGCCGCGGCCGTCCACGAGTATGGCTGCAAGATCATGCCGCAGCTCTTCCACCCCGCCTACATGGCCTTTAACATTCCGGGCACGCCGCGCCTGATCGCTCCGTCCTTCGTGGGACCGTCCTATGCCCGCGAGGCACCGCGCCCCATCACGGTCGACGAGATTCACGAGCTCACGCATCAGTTTGGCGACGCTGCCGTGCGTATGCAGAAGGCTGGCGTCGATGGCGTCGAGGTCCATGCGGCGCACGCCCACGGTATGCTCGGCGGCTTTTTGACTCCGCTCTACAACAAGCGCACCGACGAGTACGGCGGCTCGCTCGACGCCCGCATGCGCTTCTTGCTCGAGGTCATCGCCGAGATTCGCGAGCGCTGCGGCAAGGACTTTATCATCGACGTCCGCATCTCGGGCGATGAGTACACCGATGGCGGCCTGACCCTCAACGACATGATCTACGTCTCGCGTCGACTGGAGAAGGCTGGCGTCGACATGATTCACGTGTCGGGCGGCACCACCATCAAGCGCGGCTCCGCGATTCCCGCTGCCGGCACGCAGCAGGCCTCGCACGCCGCCTGCTCGCGCGAGATTAAAAAGCACGTCAACATTCCCGTCGCCACTGTCGGACGTATTAACGAGGCCTGGATCGCCGAGGAGCTGATCGAGGACGGCGCTGCCGACATCTGCATGATGGGCCGCGCCAATCTGTGCGATGCCGAGTTCTGCAACAAGGCCGCTGCCGGCAACGCCGACGACATCCGTCCCTGCATCGGTTGCCTGCGCTGCCTGAACGGCATTATGTTCGGCAAGCGCATCTCCTGCACCGTCAACCCGGACGTGGAGCGCGACGAGGCTGGTTACGAGCCTGCCGCCGAGGCTAAGAACGTGCTCGTTGTGGGCGCTGGTCCTGCGGGTATGGAGGCTGCCTATATTGCCGCCAAGCGCGGACACAACGTGGTGCTCGTGGATAAGCAGGATGAGCCGGGCGGCGAGATGCGCATCGCGGCCGTTCCACCGGCAAAGCAGGAACTCACCCGCGTGATCAAGTACCAGTATCGCCGTCTTGCTGAGGCTGGCGTGAAGTGCGTCTTTGGCACCGAGCTTACTGCCGAGGACATTCAGCGTGACTACGCCGGCTACGAGGTCGTCCTAGCTTATGGCGCCGAGCCCATCGCTCCGGCCTTCATGCAGGGCTTTAAGCAGGTTATGACGGCTGACGACCTGCTGGGTGGCAAGGCTTTCCCGGGCAAGAAGATCGTTATCGTGGGCGGCGGCACCGTTGGCTGCGAGACGGCCGATTACTTGGCCCCGTTGGTCAATGACCTCTCGCCGGCCAATCGCGATGTCACCGTTATCGAGATGACCAAGACGCTCGCCGCCAACGAGGGCGGCGCCGGTCGCGCGGTGCTCATCACGCGCATGCTCTCCAAGGGCGTTCACGTGCTGACCGAGGCCAAGGTGACCGAAATCACAGAGGACACCATCAGCTACGAGAAGGACGGCGAGGTCCACACCATCGCCGGTGCCGATACACTGGTGCTTGCCATGGGCTATCGTCCCAATACCAAGCTGGCCGACGACCTTGCCGCTGCCGGTGTTGCTGTCCACGTGCTGGGCGATGCCCAGAAGTGTGGCAACATCCGCGACGCCATCGGCGATGGCTATAAGGTTGCCTGCGAGCTCTAGTCACTCCCTTTGCACCAATCGATTGCAAAAAGCGGCGGCTGCCCTGTGTGTTGGGCAGCCGCCGCCTGCGTTTTGCCAAAGAAAGATTATTGTCGGGCCCTAAATGCCTTTTGCTTCTGCTCCCTCCGCAATCATGTTGCGGTTATACACCAGGTGCAGATACATCGCGTCGTGCGCGGCGGTGGGATTGCGCGCGGCGATGGCGTCGGCCACATCGCGGTGCATACGGATAGTTTCCTCGACGAGCTTTTTTACCGGTCACGTCGATAAAGAGGGGGACGGATGCCTTGAACACGCCCATCAGGCGGGGAACGACGAGGTTTCCGGAGCTCTCGGCAATGGCATTGTGGAACGCGGTGTCGGCGGCGGAGTAATCCTCACCGGCCTCGGCCAGGCGCTCGGATTCGTCGCAGAGCTCTTTGATACAGACGACCTGGTCGTTGGTTGCGTGCTCGGCCGCCATGCGTGCTATCTGCGGCGGTGCCACGGCCCTCTCGCACGTCAACGATGCCGGTTTTTGGATGTGCTCCTCGTTCCTGGAGATTGACGAGAAGACCACCCTCAAGTCCTGGACCGTTATGGAGACGCTCATCGGCCTTTCGGGTCTTGCCTGCGCCCTGGTGATTTCGTTCTTCGCCTAGTTCGCGTGGCTAAGCATCTTTTGCCGAGCGCATCGCTCGGTACCCATTTACACCTGATTCATTAACCAACGATTGGTACAACCGTTCAAATCAAAAGAGGAGAGCATCATGGACGAGAAGACCAAGGCACAGATTCAGCAGGAGGCAGCCGACCTGGTTGCCAAGCTGCAGCCGCGTTCCGGCAAGTTCCGCACCATCAGCCCCGAGATGGACCCGCTGCGTCTGGGCTCTGGCTGGTCCATCGAGGATCTGGACAAGCCGCAGGTCATTATCGAGTCGACGTTCGGCGACTCGCATCCGGGTTCTGCCGGCCTGTTTGAGTTGGTCGAGGAGGTCCGTGCCGGCGTTGCCGAGGCTGGCGGTCATGGTGCCCGTTACTTCTGCACCGATATCTGCGACGGCGAGGCCCAGGGCCACGACGGCATCAACTACTCGCTGCCCAGTCGCGACATGATCGCCAACATGATCGAGATTCATGCCAAGGCCACCCCGTTCGACGCCGGCGTCTTTGTTGCCAGCTGCGATAAGGGCCTGCCTGCGAACCTTATGGCCATGGGCCGCATCAACATCCCCTCCATCGTCGTTACCGGCGGTGTCATGGATGCCGGTCCCGATCTGTTGACCCTGGAGCAGCTCGGCGCCATCTCGGCCCGCTATGAGCGCGGCGAGATTTCCCGCGAGGAGCTCGAGTTTGCCAAGCACAACGCATGCCCCAGCTGCGGCGCCTGCTCCTTTATGGGTACCGCCTCGACCATGCAGGTTACCGCCGAGGTCCTGGGCCTTATGCTCCCCGGCACGGCTCTGCTGCCCGCAACCAGCTCCGATCTGCGTGAGTTTGCGCGCGAGGCTGGCCGTCAGTCCGTGTGGCTCTCCGAGCACAACCTGTGCCCCCGCGACATCGTGACCAAGGAGTCCTTCGAGAATCTCATCATGGTCCACGGCGCCATCTCCGGTTCCACCAACTCGCTGCTGCACATTCCCGCGATCGCCCGCGAGTTTGGCATCGAGATGTCCGCCGACGATTTCGATCGCCTGCACCGTGGCGCCCACTACCTGCTCAACGTTCGCCCCGCAGGCGAGTGGCCGGCGCAGTTCTTCTACTATGCGGGCGGCGTGCCGCGCATCATGGAGGAGATCAAGTCGATGCTCCACCTCGACGTTATGACCGCCACCGGCAAGACTCTCGGCGAGAACCTCGAGGACCTCAAGAACAACGGTTACTACGAGAAGTGCGGTCGTTACCTTGAGAAGTGGAATCTCAAGCGCGAGGACATCATCCGTCCGTTTGACCAGGCCTTCGGCACCGACGGTTCCATCGCCATCCTCCACGGCAATCTTGCTCCCGAGGGCGCGGTCGTCAAGCACACCGTCGTTCCGCGCGAGATGTTCCAGGCTACGCTCAAGGCCCGTCCGTTCGACTGCGAGGAGGACGCCATTCACGCCGTCCTGACGCACGAGGTCAAGCCCGGCGATGCCGTTATCATTCGCTATGAGGGACCCAAGGGTTCCGGTATGCCCGAGATGTTCTACACCACCGAAGCTATCGCCAGCGACCCCGAGCTGGGCGCGAGCATTGCCCTGATCACTGACGGCCGCTTCTCCGGCGCCTCCAAGGGCCCGGCTATCGGTCACGTTTCGCCCGAGGCCGCTGTGGGCGGTCCGATTGCCCTGATTGAGGAGGGCGACCTTATCCGAATCAACATCCCCGAGCGCTCGCTGTCCATCGTGGGCATCGCCGGCAAGGAGATGGAGCCGGCCGAGGTCGACGCCGTCCTGGCCGAGCGCCGAGCCGCTTGGAAGCCCAAGGCTAATCGTTACACCTCCGGCACGCTCAAGTTCTTTACCGAGCATGCAGTTTCCGCCATTCAGGGTGGCTACATGGAGTAGCGCACGTACGCATCGAATTTCTCCTCTCATAGATGTGCGGCACAAAGAGCCCCGAGTTCAATACGAGCTCGGGGCTCTTTTCGTCTAGATTGGGGACGCATGGCCGGACGAAAACAATTTGCGTCTGGTAATAAGCGTACGAAAGCGCAATTTACGTCTTAATTCCGTACGCAAATCAAGACGAAAATCGTTTACGTCTGCTTTAAATCCGTACGAAAACGGTTTTCGTCTTGAAGGGCAGTTGCCGTTTCTACAGTTCAACTTCCAGTTCGGCTTTGTGCTCGTAGAGGTAGTCACGCATGTAGGGGATGGCAAATGAGACCTTGCCGTACGAGGGAGCCTCGATAATCGATTCTCTTAACAGGCGGCTGCGGACGGAACTCACCTGTTGAGGCGTTTTGTTTAGGGCATCGGCAACCATGCTGGTCGAGCTCGTCTGCCCCAAAGATGCCATGCTCAGCAGATAAGCGATGCACGTGGGCGGAATGCGCTGTAGCGCGGGCTCAATCACCATGGCACAGAAGCGTTCGCGTGCCGTTGCAATGCCGCGCTCGGCTTCTTCTTCTCCAATAATCGGTGTATGTGCGCGTCTTGCCAACTGCCATGCGTAGTATCCAACGAGTTGGATCATGAAAGGATAACCTTGCGTTGCCTCGGCAAGTTGGCCGGCAATACCTGGCTGCAACTCCATGCCAGACGCTTCAATGGTTTCCTCGAGGGAGTACGACACTTCGGTTACTGCCACAGCCTTCAGGTCAAAGGGGAGGGCACGGCGCAAAAACGTAAGTGTCTTTCCGTTGATGATGCTTTCAATCATCGAAGGCAGCCCCGCAAAAACAAAGGCGATATCAAGGTCTTCGCCGATAACCTGCTGAATCGCAATGGAGAGCGTTCGGACCTCATCGAGCTCTGCGTCTTGAACCTCGTCGAGAGTGATGAGCAGGCCATTTTCATTCTTGGATATTGTCTGTCTCATGGCGTCGCGTAGCGATGGACCGATTCGCTCAATGTCTATGCTGCCGATGGACATGCCAGCTACGGTGGGCTCAAATCTGGCGTGTTTGGCCTGGAATTTGGGCTGCAGCTGTTCGAGAATGCGTTGGCAAAGTCCCTCGGTTGCGACCTCTTTTATGACCGTCCAGCCACGGCTTTGCGCCAAACGTGAGCACTCGTCAAGGAGGACCGTCTTGCCCGTTCCACGGACGCCGGCTATGCGCATTAGGCGCCCCGGGGCACCAGGCCCGTTGACGAGGCCCTCATTGAATTCTTCGAGCACATCTTCGCGGCCGATAATCGTGGGAGGTGTTTTACCTGCTGTGGGCTTAAAAGGGTTTGTTTGCATGTGAGCCACCTTTGCTCAAGATATAGCAAGATATAGCAAGATATAGCAAAGTATAGCAAGATATAGCAAAGTAAGCGCTACTCGCGGGTTTTGCGGTGGTGCTATTTTCCAAATGCCGCGCGGATAAAGCGCTGGGCGAACAGCTTGTTGGCAACTCACGAGGGCTCGGGGTGCCAATTTGGGGTGCAGTAGTGCTGCGCCACGAAAAGGGCCTATCTACTACGTTTAAGCCGCAGGGGTCAACCATAGTCGGCTTTTTCGAAAATCGACAAGCTGTCTACCTGCGGTTTTGTTTTCGCGGTTTTCGGTATGGCCGAGGCTATCCGTGTTAACGTGGTAGATGGGCCACTTTTGTGACAAGGGGGCCGATCTGCGGGCCAGGGTAGCTAAAAGAGCCCCGTCCCAAAAAGACTGATTGGGAGCCGGGGCGTGTCGATGCGATAGTATTACGTGGTGAAATTCGACAAACCGTGAGCTTCATCCGAGGGCTTTATGGAACAACACCAGCATAATCAGAGCCTGCAAGACCAGGCATACAACGCATTGCGCTCCAAGATCATCTATGCCGAGCTCAAACCCGGCACGCGCCTTTCGGCGATTGGTCTGGAAAAGGAGACGGGAATCGGGCGCACGCCCATTCGCGAATCCTTTGTGCGCCTGCGTGAGCAGGAGCTGGTGGAAACGCGTCCCAAAAGCGGCACCTACGTCTCTAAGATCAGCATGGAGCGCGCCGAGAACGCCTGTTTCTTGCGCGAGAAACTCGAGAGAAGCGTGCTTATTAAATGCTGTTCGGCCGCCTCGCCTGAGCAAAAGCATCGGCTCGAGCAGATTCTTGCCGAGTCTGAGTCACTCGACCATGGCGAAACGCGTCGCTTTTTCGATCTGGACAACCTGTTTCATGAGACGTGTTTTGAGATTGCCGGTCGTCACATGTTGTGGGATTGGATGAAGAGCGTCAACACGCATTTTGAGCGATACAACTGGTTGCGTATGGTGTCGCAGGACCTGGATTGGGAGCCGATTCGTCGGCAGCATCGCCGGATTCTCGAGGCCATTAAGAGGGGCGATACCGATGCGGCGAGCTATCTGGCCGAGACGCACTTGCATCTGATGCCCGAGGAGCAGGGCCCGGTTATCGCCTTGCATCCCGACTATTTCGAGCTGCCTAAAGACTCGAATAACTAGCCCATCATCGCATCTGCTCGAGACGCAAAAACGACGCTGCTCACCTACAGCGTTTTGCAACCGAGATTTTTAAAAATGCCTAAAATGGCTCAGGCTGCCGACATTGGGAAACGGGGTGCGCTATGGCGCAGATGAGAATCAAGGACATTGCCGTCGAGGCGGGTGTGAGCCCGGCCACGGTCTCGCGCTATCTCAATAACCGTCCCGGGCAAATGACCGAGGAAACCCGTGCTCGCATCGCGGCGGTTATCGAGCGCACCGGCTATCGCCCGCGTGCCGCCGCGCGCAATCTGCGGAGCTCGCGCACCAACCTCATCGGCGTGATCCTGGCCGACATCGCCAACCCGTTCTCCAGCGCCATGCTCGAAGGACTTTCCGCCAGTGCCGCCGCGCGCGGCTGCTCGCTCATGACGGCCATTAGCGGCAACGACCCCGCCAAGGAGACAGAGTCGCTCACCAGGCTTATCGATGCCGGCGTGGACGGCCTGGTCGTCAACACCTGCGGAGGCAATGACGAGGCGATCGCCGCGGCAGCGGGACGTCTGCCTGTTGTGCTGCTCGACCGCGATGTTGCCGACGGCGGAGTCGATCTGGTGACATCTAACAACCGTGAGCTGGTCGCCGGGTTGGTAGACGCCTTGGCTGCCGCTGGCAGCGAGCGCCTGTGCCTGCTCACCGAGGCAAGCGACGACAGCCCCGTGCGTCGTGAGCGCGCCGAGGCCTTTGCCGACGAGCTTTCGCGACGCGGCCTTGCCGGCGAGGTCGTCACCTTGGCCGATGGCGGTGCCACGGGCGTTGGTCGCTTGGACGAGACCATGCGTGACTATGCCGGCAAAAAGCTCGGCCTCATTGCCGTCAACGGCCTGGTTTTCCTGCGTCTGACCGAGGCGCTAGCGCAGCTGGGACCCTCGCTGCCGGCGGGGCTCAGGATCGCGACGTTTGACGACTACCCCTGGAACCATGTGCTCTTTGGTGGCGTGACCACGGCCGCGCAGGACACCCTCACCATTGCCGAGCGCGTGGTCGAGCGCCTGTCCGAGCGCATCGACGTTGTCACCACCACGGTGGGCGAGGCCGCAAAGCTGGCGCCCAAACGCATCGAGGTTCTCGGTCACATCGAACACCGCGCATCAACCTCGCGCTAACCGCTCGTTCGCAACTGCCTGTTCGCACACGTTTTTTGAGCGCTTGATACGCTTTAACCCTGCGGAAACATTTTTCTGCGATAGTATCTGCGATATAGACCAGTCGAAACCCGCCCGAAAGAAAGGGGAGCGACATGAACCAGCAGAACATCGATTACGTACTCCGCTCCGTAGAGCAGCGTGATATCCGCTTTGTGCGTCTGTGGTTTGTCGACATTCTCGGCCGCCTCAAGAACTTTGCCATTAGCCCCGAGGACCTCGAGGTCGCTTTTGAGGAGGGTATTGGCTTTGACGGCTCCGCCATCGAGGGCTTTGCCACGCCCGAGGAAGCCGACATGCTCGCATTCCCCGATGCTTCGACCTTCCAGATTCTGCCGTGGCGTCCGAGCCATAACGGCGTCGCCCGCGTGTTCTGCGATGTGTGCACTCCCGATTGCAAGCCCTTTGCCGGCGACCCGCGCGATGCGTTGCGCCGCATGTTCTATAAGGCCGAGAGGGCCGGCTATCTGCTCAACGTGGGCGCCGAGCTGGAGTATTACTACTTCCCCGACGAGCACACCCCCGAGCCGCTCGACAACGTGGGCTACTTCGATCTTTCGGTGAGCGATGCCGCTCGCGACCTGCGCCGCAACACGGTCCTCACGCTCGAGAAGATGTCTGTGCCCGTGGAGTACACCTTCCACGCCGCCGGTCGCTCACAGCACGGCATGAGCCTGCGCCACGCCGAGGCCCTGAGCATGTCCGACGCCATCACCACGGCCAAACTCATCATTAAGCAGCAGGCCTACGAGAGCGGTTGCCACGCATCCTTTATGCCCAAGCCGTTGGCGGGCGAGGACGGCAGCGCTATGTTCCTGTGCCAGTCGCTATTCGACCACGACGGCAACAACGTCTTTTGGGGCGAGGACGACGAGAAGTACCACCTCTCCGACATCGCCAAACACTACATGGCCGGCATCCTGGCGCATGCCCGCGAGATCAGCGCCATCACCAACCCCACGGTCAACTCGTACAAGCGCATCACCACGGGCGGCGACTCCGTGCCGCAGTACGCCACGTGGGGCCTGCGCAACCGCGCGAGTATGGTCCGCATCCCGGTCTACAAGCCCGGCAAGCAGCTGTCCACGCGCATCGAGCTTCGTAGCCCCGACCCCATGGCCAACCCGTACCTGGTCAACGCCGTCACGCTGGCGGCTGGTCTCGACGGCATCGAGCGCAAGCTGGAGCTCCCGCCCGAGGCCACGGCCGAGACGCTCAAGCTCTCCGACCGTCAGATGGTCGAGGCCGGCTACACGCCGCTGCCGCGTTCGCTCAAAGAGGCGCTCGACGTGTTTGAGGACTCGCAGTTTATGAAGGATGCCCTCGGCGAGCACATCCACAGCTTCTTCCTCAAAAAGAAGCGCGACGAGTGGCATAAGTTTGAGTCTACGATCACCGAGTGGGAGATCAAGCACTACCTGGCGAACTCCTAATCGCGCTGGCTTGTTCCAGTACGATTGAGCTCATTTCTTTGGAGGCCGATATGTCCGAAAAGAGTGCCCTGTTCATGGCGCGCACGACGCGCTTCCACGAGTTTGCCCGCAGCTTGACGACCACCCTGGGTGTCGAGGTGAGCCTGGCCACTCCCGATTCGCCGACTGCGGCGCACGACTTTGATCTGCTGATCCTCGATTCCGATGGCATCCGCAGCGACCGCATCGATCAGATTGCCAAGTGGCTTGACGATCGCGGCGGCGTTCCCATGTTGGTGATCGTCGACGACGAGGCGCTCGGCACCCTGCGCCTGCCGAATCACGCGCATGCCGACTTTGTATGCCCCACGGCGACGCCCAACGAGCTTAAGGCTCGCGCGCAGCGCCTGATGGGCGAGGAAGAGACCGTCGCCGCCGACGATGTGCTCAATATCGATAACCTCGAGATTAACCTGGCTACCTACCAGGTGACACTCGATAACGAGCCCATCGACCTGACGCTGATGGAGTACTCGCTGCTGAGCTTTTTGGCGACGCACCCCAACCGCGCCTACAGCCGCGAGGTGCTGCTGCACCGCGTGTGGGGCTTTGAGTACTGCGGCGGCACGCGCACCGTCGACGTGCACATCCGACGCATCCGCTCCAAGGTGGGCCCGCAGATCGCGGCACACATCACCACCGTCCGCGGCGTGGGCTATCTGTTTAAGGACTAGATTTCCACCACAAAGGGGACAGGCACCTTTGTGGTGGTTTTGCCACATGTGCGGGCGCCTTTCGGGTTTGCAGAAGAACTTAAGCCTTCCTAAAAGATTGCGTTCTCATACACGTGCGCCCGCATATTGGGGTACAACTCAACGTGAACAATGATGGCCCGCCACATGTTTGGCGGGCCTTTGGTTATTTGACGAAAGGATCGCAGCCATGAGCGAGAACGATTCCCAGCGTCCTCAGGATGCGGGCAACGCTGGCGAGACCCAGCAGCAGCCGCGTGTGCAGGTGGAGTCGACGCCTGCCGGCAGCAACATTCCCTACGTGCAGGCTTACGACACACAGACCGGCCAGCCGCTGGGCGGTCAGCAGGTTGTAAACAAGCACACGGTGGTCAAGACCAAGACCAAAAAGCTGCCGATCTTTATTACGGCGCTCGCCGGCTGTGCCTGCGGCGCCCTGCTGGTCATCGCGCTCATTATGAGTGGCACGCTCAACATTGGCGGCGGAAAGAATGCCGTGACGGCGGGTGCTTCGGGTTCGTCGACGCAAAAGATTACGATCGACTCCGAGGACACCACACTTGCCGAGGCCGTTTCTGCCAAGGCCCTGCCCTCCGTCGTTTCCATCACCGCCACTTCGAGCGGTAGCCAGAACGGCTCGCTTTCGCAGTCTGCCGACGAGTCGGATAGCTCGGGCAGCGTCGGTTCGGGCGTGGTGCTCGATACCGAGGGCCACATCCTCACCAACAACCACGTGGTCGATGGCTATGACCAGTATGTGGTGACCATGGACGACGGCACCACCTATGAGGCCGAGTTCGTGGGAAACGACGCCTCGAGCGACCTGGCCGTCATCAAGCTCAAGGACGCCGACGCCTCCAAGCTCACGCCGATTGAGATCGGTGATTCCTCCAAGCTCAACGTGGGCGAGTGGGTCATGGCCATCGGTTCGCCGTTCGGCAACGAGCAGTCCGTCTCCACGGGCATCGTGTCGGCGCTGTATCGCTCCACGGCCATGAGCTCTACCAGCGGCAACACCATCTACGCCAACATGATCCAGACCGATGCCGCCATCAACCCGGGCAACTCCGGCGGCGCGCTTGTCAACGACAACGGCGAGCTCGTGGGTATTAACTCGCTCATCGAGAGCTACTCGGGCTCCAGCTCGGGCGTGGGCTTTGCCATTCCCGTTAACTACGCCAAGAACATTGCCGACCAGATCATCGACGGCAAGACGCCGGTTCATCCGTACCTGGGCGCTACGCTTTCGAGCGTCAACGCGCTCAACGCCCGTACCAACAAGCTGAGCACCGATAGTGGTGCGTACGTGGCGAGCGTCGTCGAGGACGGTCCCGCCGCCAAGGCCGGCATTCAGGAGGGCGACGTCATCACCAAGCTGGGCGACGACGAGATCACGAGTGCCGATGGCCTGATCATCGCACTGCGCAGCCACGAGGTGGGCGAGAAGGTCGAGATCACGCTCATGCGCGGCAAGGAAGAGAAGAAGGTCACGGTTGTACTGGGCTCCGACGAGGAGCTGCAGAACCAGCAGCAGGACGACAGCGCGACCGACACCGGCAACGGCGGTATTACTGACGAGCAGCTGCGCCAGTACCTGGAGGAGCTGTTGGGCCAGCAGGGCCAGGGCCAGGGCTACGGCCAGGGTTACTAACGAGCCGTTCCGCACATACCGAAGCCAGAGGGGCTGTCCCATCAACGCGGGGCAGCCCCTCTTTTCTTATTGATCCGTTGGGGACGGAGGAAAACGGATCATTTAGAAATGGCAAAGGCATGGTTTGATCGCGCGATCCACCTCGGTCCGTCGGCTGCCGATTCGGTGCGGTTCGAAAGGGGTATTCGGCGCCATGGTGACCGGTGGTACTCTAGTATCCGTTTGAAATCGAGCGAAGGAGTGCCGCTATGGAGCAATCGAGCCTGTTTGGTGACGGCGTGGACATCGATACCGAAACGCCCGCGAGCGCGGATTCCGCCGCACCGGCCGATGCCCGTGCCCAGGCGGCAGCGCGCGCGGCCGAGCTGCGCCACGAGCTCGATTACCACGCCTATCGCTACTACATGCTCGATGCGCCCGAGATCACGGACGCCGCCTTTGACAAAATGCTCGTTGAGCTGCAGGAAATCGAGGCCACCTACCCCGACCTGGTGACGCCCGACAGCTATACCCAGCGCGTGGGCGGCTACGTGAGCGAGCAGTTTACGCCGGTCACGCACATGGCACGCATGTATTCCATGGACGATGCCATGGACCTGGACGAACTCGACGCGTGGCTTCAGCGCACCGAGGATGCGCTCGGTGCCGGTAGCGTCACCTATACCTGCGAGCTTAAGATCGACGGTCTGGGCGTCGCGCTTACCTACCAAAACGGCACCTTTGTGCGCGCCGCCACGCGCGGTGACGGCACAACGGGTGAGGATGTGTCGCTCAACGTGCGCACCATCAAGGACGTGCCCATGCACCTGTCCGAGCCGGCGCTCGCCCACATGGGCGCCGACCGCGAGCGCACCATCGAGGTGCGCGGCGAGGTCTATATGCCCAAGGGCAGCTTTGTTCGTCTGAACGACGAGGCCGATGCCGAGGGCCGCGACCCCTTCGCCAACCCGCGCAACGCCGCCGCTGGCAGCCTGCGCCAAAAGGATCCCAAGGTCACGGCGCGCCGCGACCTCGCTACCTTTATCTACGCCATCGCCGATACCGACCCGTTGCACGTCCACAGCCAGCGCGAGTTTCTCGACTGGCTGCGTAGCGCCGGCTTTAGCGTCAACCCCAACGTGGCACGCTGCGCCACGCCGGCCGAGGTCCACGAGTTCTGTGCCCAGGCGCTCGAGCACCGCGGCGACCTGGACTACGACATCGATGGCGTGGTCGTAAAGGTCGACAGCTTCCAGCAGCAGCTCGACCTGGGCTTTACCGCCCGCGCACCACGCTGGGCCATTGCCTTTAAGTTCCCGCCCGAGGAAAAGCAGACCGTCCTGCGCGAAATTCGCATTCAGGTGGGCCGCACCGGTGTGCTCACGCCGGTCGCCGAGTTTGACCCGGTGACGGTTGCCGGCTCCACCATCGCGCGCGCCACGCTGCACAACATCGACGAGATCCGTCGCAAAAACGTGCGCGAGGGCGACACCATCATCGTGCACAAGGCGGGCGACGTAATCCCCGAGGTCGTGGGCCCGGTGCTCGACAAGCGCCCGGCCGATTCGGTCGACTGGCACATGCCCGAGGTCTGCCCCGTGTGCGGCAGCCCCGTGGTCCACGAGGATGGCGAGGTTGCCTACCGCTGCGTGTCCATCGACTGCCCCGCACAGCTCAAGGAGCGCCTGCTTCACTGGGTGAGCCGCGGCTGTATGGACGTCGATGGCCTGGGCGACGAGATCGTCGACAAGATGATCGCCGCCGGCCTGATTCACGACGTCGCGGACTTCTACCAGCTCACGGTCGACGACATCGCCGGACTGGACACGGGGCGCACTTATGCCAGCTCCAACAGCAAAAAGGGCGTCAAGAAGGGCGACCCCATTCCGGTGGGCCTCAAGACGGCCGAGAAAATCATCGCCGAGCTCAACAAGTCCAAGAGCCAGCCGCTCGGTCGCGTGCTGTTTGCCCTGGGCATCCGCCACGTGGGCAAGAGCGTGGGCGAGGTCATCGCCGAGCGATTCCTGTCGATTGACAAGCTCGTCTTGGCGAGCGAAGAGGACATCGCCGAGTGCGAGGGCATCGGTCCTAAGATTGCGGCGAGCGTCAAGCAGTTCCTGGCCGTGCCCGAGAACCTTGCCGTGCTGGAGCGCCTGCGTCAGGCGGGTCTGTCGCTCGAGGTCGATTTGGGCGCCGCGCACGCGCAGGCCGCAGCCGACGCTGGCGTGGCGGGCGAGCTCGCCGACGCACAGCCGCTCGCGGGTCTGACCTTCGTGCTCACCGGCACGCTCGTCAACCGCACCCGCGACGAGGCGGGCACGGCACTCAAGGTGCTCGGCGCCAAGGTTTCGGGCAGTGTGTCGAAGAAGACGAGCTATCTGGTCGCCGGCCCCAAGGCAGGCTCCAAGCTCACCAAGGCCGAGCAGCTGGGTGTGCCCGTGCTGGATGAGGACGCACTCGAGCAGATTCTGGCTACTGGTCAGTTGCCCCAGGCTTAAGGCGTCGATAGCCAAATTGAAGATCCGCCCGGGAAGCATGATGCCTTCCGGGCGGTTCTTACTTTGCTGGGGAAACCGGCACCGTGATCTGCGTCACTCGGGTCGCCGGGTCGTCGCTGACGATGCCGTCGATGAGGGCGATTTCGCGTTGCCCCGCTACGCCATCAGTTTGTCAAAAGCTCCGCGGCGGTTGAGCACGGTAAACGCGACAACACAGATGACTGCCGACAAAATCGACCCGCACGGCGAGGCGATACCCATGGGAAACAACGTATCGGAATAGGCGTTCGACAGCAGCCAAGCGCCCGGTACGCGAATGAGCGCCACGGCCAGTACGTTGTGCGCAAAGCCGATGTAGCTCTTGCCATACGCAGCGAAAAAGCCACTAAAGCAAATGTGGATGCCGGCAAAAATCGCATCGAAAATATAACTGAGCATATAGCCGGTGCCGGCCGCGACCACCGCGGGGTCCTTGGCAAAAAAGCCAATAAACGCCGGTGCCACCAGCCACATCAGCACTGTGATCAGGCAGCCGTACACCACCGAGATGGTCATGGCATCTTTGAGCACCTGACGCGCGCGGTCGCCCTTGCCCGCGCCGGCATTTTGCGCCGTGAGCGCGCTGACGGTGGCGCCCATGGAGCTCGGCACAAGGAACAAAAAGCTGATCATCTTTTCGACCAGGCCTACGGCGGCGGCGTCGACCAGGCCGCGGTGGTTGGCGATGACGGTGATAAACATAAATGCCACCTGAATGCAGCCGTCCTGCACGGCCACGGGCACGCCGATCTTAAGGATGCTGCCGAGCACCTCGGGCTGGGGGCGCAGGTCGCTGCGCTTAACATGGATGTTCGTGCGGCGGCTCTTAAGCCACACGAGTGCGAGGGCAACGCTGGCCGTCTGCGCGGTCACCGTGCCGAGCGCCGCGCCCACGGGGCCGAGCCCCATGCGGCCGATAAATAGAAAGTCGAGTGCGATGTTGATGATGCATGCCACGCCAATCACGTACATAGGCGAGCGCGAATCGCCCAGGCCGCGAAAGATGGCCGAGAGAATGTTATATGCGGCGATAAACGGAATGCCGACAAAGCAGATACGCAGGTAGGCGGCGGTGCCTTCGACTGCCTCGGGCGGCGTGCCAATGAGCGCCACAACCTGCGGGCATAGTGCAAGCAAGATGACGGCCAGTACCACCGAGACGCCCATAAACAGCGTGATGGTATTGCCGATGGCGGTCTCGGCGCGGTCGAAGCGGCGCGAGCCCACGGCGTGGCCGACGATGACCGTCGTTCCCATGGCCAGACCCACGAGCGTCACGGTAATGATGTAGAGCGTCTGCGCGCCATTGCCCACGGCGGTGATGCCGGCGGCGCCGCTAAACTGTCCCATCATGTACAGGTCGGCCATGCCGTAGAGCATCTGCAAAAAGTACGAGAGCATATAAGGCAGGGCAAAGACCGCGATGGTCTTGAGGACATTGCCGCGTGTGAGGTCGTGTTCCATGGGCGGGGCACTTTCTGGTTTGGTTCGTTTAGCTACCAGTGTAGTGAAAACCCTATAACGATTGTAGAGTCAAGGTTTGTGATGACGCCGGAGCGAAAAAGTCTCGCGCACCATTATTCCGAGTGAATATGGACACACATCACGAGAACTCGCCGCCGGCGCTAACCTTGCAGAAAACGATTTCGGAATACTTGACACCATTATTCGGCGCGCAATAATACGTGCGTTTGCGAACAACGTTTGATGGGGGTTGAACCTGCGTGCGCAATCTCAAAATACTGTTTTCCTATCTAGGGACATACCGTCGCGATGCCATCCTCGGCGTGTTCTTTGTGTCGGTCGAGACGGTGCTCGAGCTGTTTATCCCGGTCATCATGGCCAACATCATCGATGTGGGCGTGCCTGCGGGTGATATCAACTACATGCTGCTGCAGGGCGCGTACATGTTGGTGTGCGCTGCGCTTTCGCTGGTACTGGGCTTGGGTTATGCCCGCACGTCCGCCCGCGTTGCCTCGGGCCTAGGCGCTAACCTGCGCGAGGCCGAGTACAAAAAGATTCAGACGCTCGCTTTTGGTAACCTGGACAACTACGACGCCAGCTCGCTCGTCACCCGCATGACCACGGACATCACCGTTATCCAAAATGCTGTGGGCAACGGCTTTCGCCCTATGGTGCGCGGCCCGGTGACGCTTATCGTCGGCCTTATCTACGCGCTGATGCTGTCGCGCCCGCTCGCCACCGTCTTTGCGATCATCTTGCCCGTGCTGGCAATCGTACTGGGCGCCATCACCTATCGCGTCAGTCCGCTCTACCGCCAACTCCAGACCTCGATGGACCACCTCAACGGCGTGGTACAGGAGGACCTCACCGCCGTGCGTGCCGTCAAGGCCTACGTTCGTACCGAGCACGAGGGGGCCAAGTTCGACACCGTCAATACCGAGCTCGCCGGCACGGCGACCAAGACCTTCGGCACCGCCGTGCTCAACCTGCCGGTGTTTCAGCTGTCGATGTACGTGGCTGCGCTCTCCATCCTGTGGATTGGCGGCCGCATGATTCTCGCCGGCAAGCTGGGCGTGGGCTCGCTCACGGGCTTTATGAGCTACGTGCTGCTGATCATGAACTCGCTTATGATGATTTCCAATGTGTTTTTGCTGCTCACGCGCGCTCTCACGAGTGTGGGCCGTATCGCCGAGGTGCTCGATGAGGAGCCCTTTATCGCCAACCCCGCGGGAGACCTCGCGATTGCGGCGCCAGCGGACGGCAGTATCGAGTTTCGCGACGTTTCCTTTAAATACCGCGCGGATGCAGCCGAGGATGTGCTCGAGCATATCGACCTTCGCATCGAGAGCGGCTCGACGGTGGGCATCCTCGGCGGCACGGGCTCGGGCAAGAGCTCACTTGTGCAGCTGATTGCGCGCCTGTACGACGCTACCGAGGGCGCCGTGCTTGTGGGCGGACGTGACGTGCGTGACTACGACCTCGCGACCCTACGCGACGCCGTGGGCATTGTGCTGCAAAAGAACGTGCTGTTTACGGGCACCGTGCGCGAGAATCTGCAGTGGGGCAATCCGCAGGCGTCGGACGATGAGCTCCTCGCGGCTTGCCGCGCGGCGTGCGTGGACGAGTTCCTTGATCGCATCGGCGGGCTGGACGGCGAGTTGGGCCAAGGCGGCGCCGGTGTCTCGGGTGGCCAGAAGCAACGCCTGTGCATCGCGCGCACGCTGCTCAAGCATCCGCGCGTGCTCATTTTTGATGACTCCACCAGCGCGGTCGATATGGCGACCGACGCTAAGATTCGCGAGCACATCGCTCGGATCCCCGATACGACCGTGCTCATCATCGCCCAGCGCATCGCGAGCGTCATGGATGCCGATCGCATTGTGGTGTTGGACGACGGTCGTGTCCACGGCGTGGGTACGCACGAGGAACTGCTGGCGGGAGACAACATCTACCAGGAGATTTACGCCTCGCAGATGGAGTTTGCGGGGAACGCGGACGCCGGCGACGGCAGCGACGATGGCTGCGCGAATGGTCCGTTTTCCTCCGTCGCATGCGGATCACCCTTGGAAGGGGGTGAGCGCCGTGCCTAAGACCGCAGCCCAAGCACGCCCGGCCGACCTCAAGCGCACCGTGCGCCGCTTGCTCTCCTACATGGGGCATGCCAAGTTCTCGTTGCTCGCGGTGGGCGTGCTCGCCTCCGTTGCCGCCATCGCGAGCCTCGCCGGCACCTACATGGTGCGCCCCATCGTTAACGGTTTGGCCACGGGCGGGGAGGAACTGCTCGCCAAGCAGGTCATCCTGACGGCGATCATCTACGCCGCGGGCGTGCTTTCGGCCCTGGGCTACTCACAGATCATGGTGCGCGCGGCCCAACACGTGGTGTCCGATATTCGCCGCGACCTGTTCGCGCACATCCAGACGCTGCCGCTCAGTTATTTTGACAGCACGCGCTCGGGCGACATCATGAGTTTTTTCACCAACGACGTCGACACCGTCTCCGAGGCGCTTAACAACAGCTTTGCCAACGTGATTCAGGCCGCCATTCAGGTTGTGGGCACCACGGCTATGCTCATCATCCTTAACTGGCAGCTCACGATTATCACACTCGTGTGCGATGCGGCCATTGTGCTGTATGCGCGCTACTCGGGCGCGCGCTCTAAGCGTTTCTTTGCTGCCCAGCAGGCATCGCTTGGCGACCTGGACGGATATATCGAAGAGATGGTCTCGGGCCAAAAGGTCATCAAGGTCTTTAACCGCGAGGCAGCGAATGTCGCCGGCTTCACCTGCCGCAACGACGAGCTTCGCCGCACCGGCACCGCCGCCGTGAGCTACGCCAACTCCATGGTGCCCATGACCGTCGTGATTGGCTACGTCAACTATGCCATCGTCGCGGTGGCGGGCGGCATGCTCTGCATCAAGGGGCTCGCCGACGTGGGCGCGCTCGCGAGCTACCTGGTCTTTGTGCGCCAGGCGGCCATGCCCATCAACCAGTTTACGCAGCTCGGCAACTTCTTGCTCAACGCGTTGGCCGGTGCCGAGCGCCTGTTTGCGGCTATGGACCTTAAGCCCGAGGTGGACGAGGGCTGCGTGGAACTGGTGCAGACGGGCGACGCCGCGTGGGCGTGGAAGATTCCCGAGGGCCAGGGCGTGGGCGCGTATGGGCATCTGCATGACGTGGCAGCCGTTGATGAGTCGGGCCGCGCGGTGGCCGCCGACGGCACCGAGCTCACGTGCGGCTTGGTCCCGCTTGCCGGCGACGTGCGCTTCCATGCCGTGGATTTTTCCTACGTGCCGGGCACCCGTGTGCTCACGGATCTCAACCTGTTTGCCAAGCCGGGGCAAAAGATCGCGTTTGTGGGCTCGACGGGCGCCGGCAAGACGACCATTACCAACCTCATCAACCGCTTCTACGAGGTCGATGACGGCGAGATCACGTACGACGGCATCGACGTCAAGCACATTGCCAAGGCCAGCCTGCGCGGGTCGCTCGGCATTGTGCTGCAGGATACGCACCTGTTTAGCGGCACCATTGCGCAGAACATCCGCTTTGGCAAGCTCGACGCGACCGACGAGGAGGTGCGCGCCGCTGCCGAGGCCGCCTGCGCGGATTCGTTTATCCGCCGCCTGCCTAGAGGGTACGACACACCGGTCACGGCCGATGGCGCCAACCTGTCGCAGGGCCAGTGCCAGCTGCTCGCCATCGCGCGCGTGGCCGTGGCCGACCCGCCGGTGCTCATCCTGGACGAGGCCACGAGCTCCATTGACACGCGTACCGAAAAGCTCATCGAGCGCGGTATGGACCGCATCATGCGCGGTCGCACCACGTTTATGATCGCGCACCGCCTGTCCACTGTCCGCGACGCCGACGCCATCATGGTCCTCGAACACGGCCGCATCATCGAGCGCGGCACGCACGAAGAGCTGCTCGCCCGGCACGGCGAGTACTGGCAGCTGGCGCATGGCTTAAAAGAGCTGGATTAACTCGTTCGAGCACGATGCTTTGATCCCTCCGTGCCCCTCACCTCGACTCAAACCATCACAACATTCGACGTTTTTTGCCAAAATCGGGAAAAGCATCGAATGTTGTGATGGTTTTTCTACCACTCGACCGGGTGGAATCGCTTTCTTGCGCACGAAGGTGTGCGGACCCGTGGGCAGGGGAATAAGGTTGGTTATCCGACTCCATTGGAGGGCTCATGGACCTGCCGATCGTCCTGTCCCATAAGACTGCCTGGCTGTACCACAACGTGGCGCGCCCGTCCGAGCCGCTCTCGCGAGCAAGCAGTCTATACGATGGGGACTCGCTTGCTAACGAGGCGGAGCCGACTGCGAGCCTGCCCAAATTGGGACTCGATGCCAAGGGCCTGAGGGCTTCAACGGCAGTTGGGATCGTTACCGACTATCTGGTCTCGCTCGGTATTCCACGAGAAGAGCTCGATCATGTCGACACGCTCGTCAACTTCGATTTTGAGCGCTCGACGCCGGCTGGATTTAGGTGCCACGTGTTTGGGTCGCCGGTACCTCCGGGCCATCTTATCGAGGTGGCAGAGGACCTTCTAGTGGTTGATGAGGCCATGTGCTTTGTCCAGGCGGGTTCGTGGATGAGTGAGCCCGAGCAGCTGGAATATGGGTATGAAATCTGCGCCCGATACCATTTGAATCATCTGTCGATAGGCGATTATATCGAGATGGGGCAGAGGTATACCGTTGCCGACTTGATTGCCTATTGCAATGAGAACCGATCTCGTCAGGGGGCTATACGCGCGGCCGCCGCGCTCAAGCGCGTGCACGATGGCGCGCGGTCGCCCATGGAGACGGCCACCGCAATCATGGTCGTAGCAAAACGTTCCCAGGGCGGGCTGGGATACGCCAAGATCGAGCTCAACCATCGGGTCGATGTTCCCAACGAGTTCAAGTATCTCGCAAAGGCCGGGTATTTCGAGATCGACGTATATGCGCCTGCGAGCGGTACGGGGATTGAATACAACGGCTCGGACCATCTTGATAAACAGCGCAGCGCGTCGGATGCGGAGCGTATGACCGTGCTGAGCGCGCTGGGCTTTAGGATGATCGTCCTCACCGGGACTCAGTTTGCCCACCAGCTGCAATTGCACCGGGCGATGAACGCCATCGCGCTCGCTATGGGTCTTAAGTGCGACCGAAGCGAGACATTCCAGAAACGTCGAAACGACCTGCGAGAGTTCGTGATTCGACACTGGGACGGCGGCCTTTAGGGGTGCTTTGGTCCTTCTACGGGGCGCTGCGGCAGGCAAACCATCACAACATTCGACGTTTTTCGCCAAAATCGGGAAAAGCATCGAATGTTGTGATGGTCTGTGCTGAGGATGGGCTTGGAAGTCCGTTTTGCTCGAAGCGGCCTGTCCTGTCGTACGGGTGTCGGCGTGATTCTCTCGTGGGGTATTATGTTTCCCGAAGAATAAATCGCCGCGCGAGGGGAGGGCTGCGTGGACGGGCACGTGCAACACGACGGCTTTGGCCGCGATATCAACTACCTGCGCATTGCCGTTACCGACAAGTGCAATTTCCGCTGCATTTACTGCATGCCGGTCGATGGCGTGGCGCCCCGTGCACACGACGAGCTGCTCAGTGCCGAGGAAATCGCCCGCTTTGTGCGCTTGGTGGCGGGGGAGGGCATTCGCCGGGTGCGCTTGACGGGTGGCGAGCCGCTGGTCAGCCGCCGCATCATCCCGCTCATTCGCGACATCCGTGCGATTCCGCAGATCGAGGACATCTCGCTCACCACCAATGGTGCCCTGCTGCCCCAGCTGGCACCGCAGCTCAAAGATGCCGGGCTTAACCGCGTCAACATTTCGCTCGACACACTCGACCCCGAGCTGTTTGGAAAGATCACGCGCCTGGGTCGGCTCGAGCAGACCATGGCTGGCATCGATGCGGCGCTGGCTTGGGGCTTTGAGCCCGTTAAGGTCAACTGTGTTGTTGTGCGCCGGCTCAACCAGGATGTGGCGGCCCTTGCGCGGCTGACCGTCGACCGCCCCATCCACCTGCGCTTTATCGAATATATGCCCATCGGCGACGAGCACACGAGTTCGCATTGCGCTGTGGATCCGCATGCGCCCGCGCTCAATCCCGAGCTGTGGGATGCGAGCGACACCGTGCCGAGTGACGAGCTGCGGGCGCGCATCAATACCGGGGCCGCCGCGACGGGACTGGGCGAGCTCGAGCCGCTCGACATCAACGACGCTCCTGCCGGCGCGGGCCCTGCGCGCTATTGGCACTTTCCGAGCGCGGCGGGAACGGTTGGCTTCATTAGCGCCATGTCCAACCATTTTTGCGCGAATTGCAACCGTCTGCGCCTGACGGCCGATGGCAACGTGCGTCCGTGCCTGTTTAGCGATGCCGAGTATTCGGTGCGTGAGGCGCTGCGCCGTGGTGATGATATGCAGGTACTTTCGATTTGGCGCGATGCCGTGGCCCACAAACCGCAGGAACACGCGATAATTGAGGGCACGCAACGATTTATGTCTCAAATCGGAGGATGATCATATGGCCAAGAGCAGGTACGCCGATGCCACCAAGGCCGCTCGCAGGGCCGCGATGTCTGCCCACAAAGTCACGGCTGCGGCCAGCGATGCCGTTGCAGGCGCGCAGCCGACTGCCAGCGCTGCCACCGAGCCCGCCCGTGACGCCCGTCGCGACAAGCTGACGCACGTGGACGCCAAGGGCGAGGTACGCATGGTCGACGTGTCCGACAAGGCCGAGACTCATCGCATTGCCATCGCCGAAGGCACCATCCTCATGCATCCCGAGACGCAGGCCATGGTGCTGCAGGACCGCGCCAAAAAGGGCGACGTGCTTGCCTGCGCACGCGTGGCGGGCATCATGGCCATCAAGCGCACGAGCGACATCATTCCCATGTGCCATCCGTTGCTCATTACCAAGAGCAGGTGCGATATTGCGCCCATCGCTCCGGCGGGGACGCCTGTCGATGACATGCCCGAGGGCTGGGCGCCGGCGCGCGCGGACGGGCAGGTCGGCTTTCACGTGCTGGTCACGGCGGGCGTGACGGGCAAGACGGGTATCGAGATGGAGGCGTTGACCGGCGCGAGTGCCGCGTGCCTGACAATCTATGACATGTGCAAGGCGGTCGATCGCGGCATGGAAATCGTCGACGTGCGCCTGCTGCACAAGGAGGGCGGCCGTTCTGGCGTGTGGGATCGTGCAGAGCGTCAGACCGCTGCTGCTGAGGCCGTGGCCGCTGACGGTGTTGCACCCGCGAGCGCACCCGTCGCCGTCGCACCCGCAGCTCCGACACCGGCCGTCCCCGCGATCGCGTTTATCGGCTACCAAAACTCGGGCAAGACCACGCTCGTCGAGAAGGTTATCGCCGAGCTCACCCGCCGCGGCCTGCGCGTGGGTTCGCTCAAGCATCACGGGCACCACGGCTTTGATATCGATGTACCCGCTAAGGATACCTGGCGCCATCACCAAGCCGGATCCAAGCACGTGGGACTCATCTGCGCCACACGCTGGGCGGAGTACGCCGACACGCGCGAGGAGGACGAGATGCCCGCTCGCGAGCTGCTGTCGCGTTACAACGATGTCGACGTGGTGATCATCGAGGGCTACAAGACCGAGGGCTTCGACAATATCGTGGTCGCGCGCTCCGGTGTCGACCGTCTGCGCGGCAAGAGCTCGCTCGACCTGGTCGATGGCCACACGCTGGCCCTTGCCTGCAATGAGGCCTTGGCGCGTCAGGCCTTCGACGCCGGCTTTGCGACCAGAGCCATTAACATTAACGACGCCCGAGCCATCTGTGACCTCATCCAAGACCACCTTCAGGCTTGACGCTGCGCCGGCCCCAAGCACCCCATCTCGCCCCTCAAGCCGTCGCTCGCGTACCAAAGTACGCGTCGCTCCTCTTTCGGGGCGACCTGGGGCACTTGGAACCGGCTCGCTGCGCTGCCATAACATGCCAAAAAGGGACAGGTTTATTTTGGCAGGTTTTATCTTGGCAAACGTCATATCCACCACAAAGGGGCCAGGCTCCTTTGTGGTGGATTTTGCTTTGGTAGATGTGTGGGGCATGCCTTACAATCTACCAAGTTGTTCATACTGAGCGAAAAACGGAGAGAAGGGTCCTGATGCGTCCTTAATGTTTCATACGGATAGATTGATTTGACAGACGGTGGCGAATGCCCACCGCCCGTATTCGTATGAAACAAGGAGTCTCCATGCTCGCCTCCCTTTTCTCAAAGCCTCAATCATCGCTGTCCGTGCAGGCCAAGCGCCTGGTGGCGATGCGCTTTCTCATCTACACCGGTTTTCAGACCAGCTACTTTATCGGCGTCATCGGAACGCTCACCTATGCAGACGATGCCTCGGTCGTGGCGACATCGCTGGCCGTCCTTTTTATGAACGTATTCGTGATCTTGGGATCCTTTGCGGGCGGCGCGGCGCTCGACGCCTGGGACCCGCGCCGTCATTTCTTGCTGAGCATCGTGGGCACGCTGGCAACCGGCGCGGCGATTCTCGTTTTTGGCAGCGCGACCGGCATCGTCCTGCTCGGCGCGGTGCTCCTGGGCTTTGTGATGGGATTCGCCCAGCCCATCGCCACGTCCTATCCGGCGTATCTCGCCGACGACCCCGTTGAGCTCAAAGACATCAACTCCGCCATCGCCATGCTCTCAAACGTGAGTATCATCGTTGGCCCCACGCTGGGCGGCTTTGTCGCGGCGGCTGCGTCGTCGCGCGCGGTGTTCGTGCTCATGATGATCTTTACCGTACTGGCGCTCGTCGCCGGTTGGGGCTTTAGGCCGCAGACCAGCCATGTCGCCGGAGATGCGGATGCCGATTCGGCAGAGGAAGGGGAGCGTGCGGGACAAAGCTCCAACCCCAGCACATCCACCCGCGCCACCTTCGCAGCCAGCATCAAGACAGTCTTCACCAACAGCGTCCTCGCGCTACTTTTCTGCATCATTTTTCTTTCGAACTATGGCTACGGGGCCTTCGATCCGCTCGAGTCTTTTTTCTATCGCGATGTCCTACGCGTCGGCGTTGAGTGGATGGGCTGGCTCTCGTCGGCCTCGGGCGTGGGCGCGGTGCTGGGCGCCGTGGTCGCGCTCCGCTTGCTGCCGCACCTGGTCAACCTTAAAACGCTGCTCGTGGCGCTTATGTCTGTGGGTCTGGGAAGCCTGCTCTATGTGGGGACACCGTACGTGGGTGTGGCCTTTGTCGGCCAGGTCGCCCTGGGCATAGCTTGGGGTGTCGTCAACCCGCTCCACAACACCATCGTGCAAACGACGGCTCCGCTCGAGCAGCTTGGTCGCGTAAATTCGGTCATGGGCTTTGGCAATATGTTCGCTGGCGTGGCGCCGCTGGCGATAACCCCGTGGCTGGCGGCGACATTTGGCGTGCAGCAGACGCTCATCGGGGCGGGCATGGTCGTGACGGCGGTTCCCGCGGCGTTGCTGCTGTTTGGCCGCTGGCACTTGGATCGTGCCGCAAGGCAGTAAAAACCATCACAACATTCGATGAAAATCGCGATTTTGACGAAAAGCGTCGAATGTTGTGATGGTTTGCGCTGCGGGCCAGGCCACCCTTCGGGTTCGGCCACCACAAGGGGGTG